>Ga0105054_10007636_pt1 | contig 14604 bp, 11 predicted proteins | sample BON02_FD_78091 | JGI IMG/M metagenome (GOLD analysis project Ga0105054, IMG submission 78091) | Freshwater microbial communities from Lake Bonney liftoff mats and glacier meltwater in Antarctica - BON-02 (megahit assembly) | ecosystem: Environmental > Aquatic > Freshwater > Ice > Glacier...
CTGCCGTGCACCGCCTGAAATCGCAGCCCAAACTTGAATTTATCGCCTCTACATCTGAAATAAACTAACGGCGACCTGTCGTTGACAGCTACCGCCTACAATCTTAACTCATCTTTTTAGGATCATCGGTTGCGCGCCTGTGGAACAGAAGATCTCCAAAGATCGCTGCCGGCTCAGTGGTATGCATGAAATTGTGCAGGCCAAGCTGCGGCCGCAGACGATCCGTGAGGTGATTCTCAGTGCGCTTGGTGGGCGCGGTTGAAGGCGCTGACCAAGGCGTGCAGGCCGGCGAGTTCGATGTTTGAGTTGATGCCGCAACCGAAACTGATGGAGTCGTCGTCGTTCTTGATCTGGATGTAAGCCGCCGCCTTGGTCTTCGAGCCACCGCCGATCGAGTGCTGGCGATAGTCGAGTAGTCGGAAGTCTTTGCAGCCCTTGAGCTGGAGCGCATCGACAAAGGCACTGATCGGGCCGTTGCCTGTGCCCGCGACAATCATGGTCTCCCCATCGATGCGAATCTCCGCTTCGACTTTGACCTCACCGGATTTAGAAAAGTCTTCACGCTCGATCGAGAGCAATTCCAAGGGTGTGCTCAGGTTGACATACTCCTTAACGAAGACGTCATAGACTTCTTGTGACGAAAGTTCGCGGCTCCCTTGATCGGCTGTGCTGTTCACGACCATGCCCACTTCGGGGTGCATCGCCTTGGGCAAGTCGAGGCCAAAGTCGCGCTCCAAGAGATAGGCAACGCCACCTTTGCCGCTCTGGCTATTGATCCGGATGATCGCTTGGTAGTCGCGCCCGATGTCTTCGGGGTCGATTGCCAAATACGGCACCTCCCAGCGAATGCCGGCGGTCTCTGTGGCGGCGCGTAAGTTCATGCCCTTCTTGATCGCATCTTGGTGCGAGCCGGAAAACGCCGTGAAGACGAGGTCGCCGGCATAGGGGTGACGGTCGTGTACCGACATACGTGTCACGCGCTCATAGACTGAGCGGATGTGCCCCAACTGGCTTAAATTGAGCAAGGGATCGACGCCCTGTGTGTAGAGGTTCAAGGCCACCGTCACGATATCCAAGTTACCCGTGCGCTCGCCATTGCCGAAGAGTGTGCCTTCGACTCGGTCGGCGCCGGCCAATAATCCAAGTTCCGTCGCCGCGACGCCAGTGCCGCGGTCGTTGTGTGTATGCAAGCTGATGGTAGCCTTGTTGCGCTCTTTTAAATTACGGCAGAACCATTCGATCTGGTCGGCGTGCACATTCGGCGTGGCGACCTCAACCGTGGCGGGTAAGTTAAGGATCATCTTATTGTCTTCAGTCGGTGCCCACTCGGCCATCACCGCTTCGCAGACATCGAGTGCGTAGTCCACCTCTGTGTCGGAAAAGCTTTCTGGCGAGTATTGGAAGCGGATCTGTGTGCCTGGGATCGTTTCGACCAGGCTCTTCACTAAGCGCGTGCCTTCGACCGCGATCGCTTTAATCTCCTCTTTCGATTTGTTAAAGGTGACACGTCGTTGCACTGGCGAAGTCGAATTATATAAGTGCACGATCGCCTTCGAGACGCCCTCTAGGCTCTCGAAAGTGCGACGAATCAAGTGCTCGCGTGCCTGCACTAACACTTGTAAAGTGACATCCTCGGGGATGCGCTTTTCGTCCACCAAGCGGCGGATGAAGTTAAACTCCGTGTCACTCGCAGAGGGGAAGCCGACTTCAATCTCCTTAAAGCCGATCCCGACCAAGAGCTCGAACATTTCGAGCTTTTCGTCCACAGTCATCGGCGTGGCGAGTGCTTGGTTGCCGTCGCGCAGATCCACGCTTGCCCAAATCGGGGGGTGGGTGATCGTTTGACTCGGCCATTGGCGGTCGGGTAAATCGATTTGTTGAAAGGGAGTGTATTTTGTAATTTTGCCAGTTTGCATGGTCATCCTTGGTCAATGAGTGCGCAATAAAATGCAGTTTTTGAGAAAAACGAAAGCGTATATCTTAAACGCTTTCTTAAGTTAGAAGAGTCCGAGACTCTATAATTATTTGAAATGACGGGCTTTCAGCCCGTAGACGAGTATTCTATTCCCCACAGGGGAGTAGCTTTAATAGTGCTCCTCGCAGGAGCCATTTTTTCTCAATCGTCAGATACATGACTTCTGCAGCTTTTATCGGCAGGCTCTTGCTGTCAAGCGTCGGCTTGGGGCACATGGTAACCTCCATCCAGCCGTCTGCTTCGCTTTCTGGTTGATTCCCACCTTCTGCGGCGCAAATAATGCACGTTTACACCACAAACAACGGATCTATTATGGCTACAGGTATACTTTTCTCGGGGCAAGGTGCACAAACTGTCGGTATGGGGCGTTCGCTCTATGAAAATTCGCAGCTCGCTAAGGCGCTTTACGACGAAGCCAATGAGGTGCTCGGCTGGGATTTGAAGAGTCTCTGCTTCGAAGGACCCGACGAGGCGCTGACTGAGACCAAGGTCTGCCAGCCTGCGCTCTATGTGCAAGGCTACGCACTCTTCAGCATATTGAAGGAACGCGGCAAGCTGGACGATCTCAAGGCGGCCTGCGGGCTCAGCCTGGGTGAGCTCACCGCATTGGCGGCTGCGGGTGTTTACGATTTTGCCACAGGTCTGCGTCTCGTCGCCGAGCGCGGTCGCCTGATGCAGCTGGCTTGCGACGCGACCAAGGGCGGCATGGCTGCCGTGATCGGCGGCACGCCCGAGGATGTGCAAACTTTCTGCGACGAGTTCGACATCGAGATCGCTAATTTGAACTGCCCCGGGCAGATCGTCATTTCGGGCGATAATGTAAAAGTGCTGGAAGCCGTCGCGGCCTCCAAGGGTCGTTTTAAGCTATGCAAGCCGCTCAATGTCGCGGGTGCTTATCATAGCCGACTCATGCAATCCGCGCGCGACGCCTTTGCTGAGTTCATCAAAGACTTTGATTTCAAAGTCCCTGAGCTAGTTTGCTACACCAATGTGACTGGCGGACAAATCAGCGAGCCGCAAGCGATCAAGGATGCTCTGGTCAGCCAAGTTGTTTCCTCTGTTCGTTTCGAAGACAACCTGCGCAATATGGCGGCCGATAACGGGATCAGCGAATTCTACGAATGTGGCCCCGGCAAGGTGCTCACTGGCTTTGCTAAGCGCATCGATAAGGAATTGGTCGTCACGCCGATGTCCGAGTTTGAGGAGATTCCTCAGTAGAACATGCGCATCTACTTCATGGGGGTCTGCGGCACGGCCATGGGAAATGCCGCGCTGCTGGTTAAAGAACAAGGCCATGAAGTGTTCGGCTGCGATGCGGGCGTGTATCCACCCATGTCGGACGTTTTAGCCGATGCCGGGATCGAGGTTTTGGAAGGTTTCGACGCCGAGCGCCTCGCTGCGCTGAAGCCCGACCAAGTCGTGGTCGGCAATGTTATGAGTCGGGGCAACCCTGAGGTCGAGTGGTTGCTCGATCAATCGGAGGTCGCTTACATTTCGCTGCCGGAGCTGTTTCACAATACGGTGCTGCCGCAGCGTTGCTCTGTCGTCATCACTGGCACGCACGGTAAGACCACTACCTCTGCGTTGACGGCCTATTTGCTGGAGCGCGCGGGTGCAAAGCCCGGTTGGTTGATCGGCGGTGTGCCCAATGATCTGCCTGGTGGCGCGAAACTAGGGGAGGGCCAACCTTTCGTCATCGAGGGCGATGAGTATGACTCCGCCTTTTTCGATAAGCGTAGCAAGTTTATCCACTATCGCCCACAGGTGGCGGTGCTCAATAATCTGGAGTTCGACCACGCCGACATCTTTCGCGACCTCAAAGATGTGCAGCGCACCTTTCGCCACTTCTTACGCATTATTCCCTCTTCTGGCTACGCGCTGATCAACGGCGACGATGTTAATATTGCCGAACTGCTGCCCGCCCCATGGACGCAAGTCATTCGGGTCGGCGTGGGAGAGGATAACGATCTGATCATTCGGGACTTTCAAGACGCGCCCGCAGGCGCACAGTTTGAGCTCGCTTGGAAGGGGCAGCTTTGGGCACAGGTTTCGTGGCCGATGCACGGCCTCTTCAACGCACGTAACGCGGCCATGGCTTCGCTCGCGGCCGCGCTAGCCAGCGGTTGCGCCGATCCGCGCGACTTCGATTTGTCTGCGTTGGCAAGCTTCCAAGGCGTGCGTCGCCGTCAGGATGTGCTTTATGCCGACGACGACTGGGTGGTGCTCGAAGACTTTGCGCATCACCCCACTGCAGTCGCGGGTGCCATCGAGGCATTGCGAGCCGCCTATCCGGATCGCAAGATGACGGTCTGCTTCGAGCCGCGCAGTAACACTGCCGCAAGTTCACGCTTTCAAGCCGAGTTTCAGTTTGCGCTCTCAGGAGCTGACCGCGTCTATTTTGGAGCCGTTCACCGCGCCGAGCGCATGCGCCCCGAAGACCGCTTGGACACGGCCGCGTTGGCGACAGCCTTGCCCGAAGCGTTGGCCTTTAGTGCCAACGAGGCACTCTTCGAGGAGTTAAGCGGCAACATTTTGACAGAGTCCGGCGGGCTTATTGTCTTCTTCACTAACGGATCTTTCGATGGCCTGCCGAAACGCGTCGCTAACTTCGTAGCCTCGGTTCTCTGAACCGGGGTTGTTTTGTCGCGCCCCTACGAATTCTGCCGCTACCTTTCCACTACGATGCTATTCTGCACTTCGTTCGCTTGATCATTGATCTCAATGGTCACTTTGGGCGTCTCACCCGACCAGTCGATCCGCAGTAGTCCGAAGCCCAAGTCGGTGAAGACCTCGCCGTGGCGCAGTGCGTTGGTTTCGCCGGGGAAGTCCTTCCAAGGGTGGGTCAAGCCGCTGGAGGTCACATCGACGAGCGGGTAGTCTAAGGCATCGTCTTCAAGCACTGAGATTTCGTGAATGTGGCGGTCGCCACTTAGCAAGATCGTCATCGGCATGTCTTCTTCACGCAGAAGATCGAGTAGCCATGCGAGCGTCTCGGGATAGTCGGCCCATTTTTCGTATTTATGTTCGGCGGAGAGTATCTGGGAGCCACTGACAAAGATGTGCAGGTCGGCAGTGCTCTCGCGCAGTGTGGTTTCCAGCCAAGCGCGTTGCGCCTTGCCGAGTAGATCCGGTTTGTCTGCTTTTTTGCCTGTGGCGAAATAGCGATTATCGGTCAGGATTACTTTAGTGCGCTGTCCTGCCGGGCCGAAATCGTAGGCGCCGTAAATCCCCTCGCGCTGCCAGCGTGGGTCGCCGATCGGCACTTCCATAAAGCTCAGCGCTAGGTCGCGGGTCACTTCTTTCAGTTTGTAACTGGCTCCGGCGTTGTTGCGCCCGTAGTCATGGTCGTCCCAAGTTCCAATGATCGGGGTTGCTTTACGGAATGGTGCGTAAGCGGGGTGGTTATATTGAGCCGCATAGCGCTTGGTGATCCATTCCCGGTTGACCGTGTATTTTTCCTTCTGTCCGTCAGGACGCTGATGCCAGTCGGCGTAGATGTTATCGCCTCCCCAGATCCAAAGGTCGGGCGCATTCTCGGTGATCACCGGCCAGAGCGGCTGCGGGAGTTCGTCTCGATTGCAGGAGCCAAAGGCGATCACCTCAAGTGGACTGTCAAAGTCGACAGGAAATTTAGCCGAAGCCGGCGAGAGCGCGAGCGTAAGAGCCACTAAGGCCAGAGTGTACAACGAAAGACGCATGCCGCGAATCTGAAGAATTCAAGCAGCGTTGCAAGCGCGGAGGATGTCGTCGATGCGAGGGGGGTTGTAGCGATGCGACGCCAGTCGCGTCTAGGAATGCTAGGGGTGCAATTAAATGTGCGGGGTAAATGTAGCCGAAACCGTAAGATTTTGGACGGTCTGAGCCGCGTGTGTCGAGCGATCCAAAGCGTTACCGCTTCGGCTACGACTGAATTATCTTCGTACAGCTTACCCCGCAGATATAATTGAACCCGAATGCTAGTGCACCTAAGAAGTTGGATTGACAAGCCCGCCGCTGCTGCCGTCAATCGCTGCCCTATGAGCGAAGCAAAGCCAGTTATTCTCACCTGCGCACAACCGACCGGGCAACTGACCCTCGGTAACTATCTAGGTGCAGTCAAGAATTGGGCGACTATGCTCGACGATTACGAGTGCTTTTTCGGGGTCGTCGATATGCACGCCATTACGGTGAAATATTCCCCCGCCGAGCTGCGCAAAAACACGCTCTCTTGCGTGGCTCAGTACATCGCCTGCGGTCTCGATCCCGAGCGTTCCAATATCTTCGTACAGTCGCACGTCATCGGCCATACCGAGCTGGCTTGGTTGCTCAGCTGCATCACGCCAATCGGCGATTTGCAGCGTATGACCCAGTTTAAAGAAAAAGCCGCTAAGCTCGGCTTTAACGTGGGCGATGGTAATGACCTCAAATTTAATCACGACGGCGCTCGCGCCGGAGCATCGGTCAACGCCGGCCTGCTGATGTATCCCGTCCTGATGGCGGCCGATATTCTGCTTTACAATGCCGATGCGGTTCCCGTGGGCAACGACCAGCGCCAGCACCTGGAGCTTTGTCGCGACCTCGCGCAGCGTTTCAATCACAACTACTCCGAGACTTTCACCATCCCGGAGGCCTTTATTCCGAAGCAGGGCGCACGTATCATGTCGCTGCAAGACCCCGAGCGGAAGATGTCGAAGAGCGACGACAACCAAAGCTCGACCCTCTACATCCTAGATGAGCCGTCCGCCTTGAAAAAGAAGATCATGAGCGCGGTCACTGATTCCGGCAGCGAGATCGTTGCCCGCGACGACAAGCCCGGCGTCACCAATCTGCTCCAGATCTACTCCGCCATGGGTGGGCGCACGGTCGCTGATATCGAAGAGTCGCTCAAAGGCGAAGGCTACGGCACCCTGAAAAAGGAAGTCGCCGACGCCGTCATTAGCGCGCTGGAGCCGGTGCAGGCCAGTTACAAAGAGCTGATCACCGACAAGTCATACTTGGAAAGTGTTCTCAAAAATGGTGCAGACGTTGCTCAGAAGCGCGCTTACAAAGTGCTCGGCAAAGTTTATCGCAAAGCCGGCTTCGTCGAGCGGCCTAGGTAAGTAGAAGCGACACTCTTGTCGCTTTGCTGGGGCTCGGATAAAGCGACAAGAGTGTCGCTTCTACGAATACCCGCTAACTCTTATCCGGAGGCGTCAGCAGCACGCGGGTTTGTAAGCCCATTAAATATTCGGAGAACTCTTCACCTTCGGGGGAATTGCGCAGCACGCGCTGCACCATGCCCATCTTGGCGTCGAGGTTGTCGACCATCGATACGAAGACGGCTTCGGGCGTCGCGGCCATGGCGGCGGCGCCCCATTCTTTTTCGCCTTGGTGGCTGAGAATGATGTGTTCGAGGCGCTCGGTCAGGTCGGCATTCAGCTTCGACTGGATCGCCGCTTTGCGGGCGGTGCGGAAGCCGAGCACGACGTGGCCTTGCAGGGTGCCGATGCGGCTGACTTTGGCTGCAAAGTCGCCCACGTACTCTTCGAGCTTGCCGATGTCGTGCAGAATGATGCCTGCGATGGCGAGGTCGGCATCGACTTGCGGGTAGAGCGGCAATAATGCCCGCGCGGCGCGCACCATGTGGGTGGTGTGCTCCAGCAGGCCGTGACGGTAGGCGTGGTGCATACTGATTGCTGCCGTGCCGGTACGAAATTGATCGCCCACCTCATCCATCACGCGCTGCACGGTGTCGCGCAGTTGCGGGTGCTCAATCGCGGCGATGGCTTCGACGATGTGCCCCCAGAGTTCCTCTTCGGACTCGGGCGGCACTTCCACCAGTTGACTGAGCATACTTTGGGCTTCTTCGTCGTCCGCTTTAACTTCTTCCGCCGCCTGCAGGCGGGGGGAGAAGCGGTCTTGGTAATACTCCGTCTTCCCCGCGAGGCGTATGATGGAGCCTTCGGGCACCTTTTCGAGCGCCGCAAACACGGCAGAGTCGCCAAAGGCGTTAGCCGTAAAACTGCCTCCCGCATCGCCCAGTTCGATGCTAAGGAAAGGGTTGCCATTCTTGGCCGTCTTCACCGTCTTGCGGCGCAGTATGAAAATACTACGGAAGGGCACCGCCATGGCGGCATCGAGCTGCTTGAGCTCTTGGACTGTTTTGAATTCGCTCATGATATATGTAGCACAGGCAGGATGCCTGTGTTTGTTAGATCGTCTCACAGGCAGGATGCCTGTGCCTACTTTAGTGCCCCGCTTTGGCAATGTTCGCGCCTTTGGCTTGGCCGATCGCGTCCAGCAATTCTTCGAACCAAGGAGTGTCGATGTTGAAAGGCTTACCACCCGCGATGCGGGGGAACTCGATCGCGCGCAGGATGTTGCGGTCGTCCTCATCGTGGCCGATCACGCCGCTTTCGCGGACGACGGCGCAGTCCACTGCCAGATCGGTGCAGCTCTTGATCAGGCGGATGTCTTCAACATTGGCAGGTGCGGCGCGGGCGAAGTAGCCGCTCTTTTGCACAAGAACTTTTTCAGCATCCAGCATCTTGGCGAATTGCTCACCAAACCATTTGCCGGGGTTGACGGCGTCGAGCTTGACGTGGCCGAAGGCATCGCGGGGCACTTCTTCGCCAGCCGCTTCCATTTCTTTGATGATCGTTTCCACGCCAGCACCTTCGGAGATGAAGATGTTTACGTTGTCGTGCTCGTCCATGACAGCCTTGAGGCGCTTGGCTTCGGCTTGGAGGTCAACATCCATTTCCGGGATAAAGATGGCGTGCACTTCCTTGCGCACTTCGCTCAGGCCGATCTCGTCGGCCCATTCCAGGCGGTCGAGGCGTTTGCGATACACATCGGCGGTGGCAGCGGTCAGCCAGCCACAGTTGCGGCCCATCACTTCGTGGATGATGAGCATGCGGGGATTCGCATTGTGCTCGGCCACTACGTTTTCGAAATATTTCGCGCCTTCTTCGGCAGCTGTCCATGCACCTAGGCTTTGAGCGATCGGGTAGACATCGTTATCAATCGTCTTGGGCAGGCCGACCACAGTCAGGTCATAGTCGTTTTCTGCCAGATAGGCGGCGAGGTCGGCGGCAGTGGTGTTGGTGTCGTCACCCCCGATGGTGTGGAGCACATCGACCTTGTCCTTGGTCAATTGATCGGCGGCGACTTTGAGCGGATCTTCGCCTTCTTTGACGAGGCCACGTTTGATGCAGTCTTTCACGTTGGTCAGCTTGACGCGACTGTTGCCGATGGGGCTGCCGCCGTGGGCGTGCAGTGTGCCCGCTGTGGCGCGGATCTCTTCAGTCACGGTGATGCTGTCGCCCTGGAGCAGACCTTTGTAGCCGCTGCGGTAGCAGATGATTTCGATGTCTGGATAAAGCTCCGTGTAGCGCTCGATCAGGCCGCCAACAGCGGACGAGAGGCAAGGCGCGAGGCCTCCGGCAGTGAGCAGTGCGACTTTTTTGACAGGTTTGATTTCGAACATAATGTTTTTTTGGATTGAGTTAAAAATGGAGCTCAAAGCTTGTGTGGCTTTCCGAGAGCCTTGCAAACCTGAAAGCGGGGGAGGACGGGATATCGTAGAAGCGACAGGAGTGTCGCATTGCAGGTGCTCGGATAAAGCGACAGGAGTGTCGCTTCTACGTTGATTCATCGCAAGGCGATGGCTCCTTCCGCTTATAATATTCCACCAGATTCTCTGTCACCATCCGTTGCTCTTCGAGCGTGAGCGCTTGGTATTTACGGCCATCGCTCCAGCCGTAGCCCCAGCGGTACCAGTTATGGAAATAAGGGCTGCCGCCGAAGCGGACGCCGTTAAACATGGCTTCGGCTAGCAGCGGATCGTCGGTTTTCGCCAACACGCAGTCGCGCAGTCGCTCGTCGGCCGCCAGTCGTTGCGCCTCGGTGCCACCTTGCCAGTAGGCGATGTCGTGCTCGAAGCAGCAGTCACACCAAGCCTTGCTATCGATCAAAGAGCGATTAGGGAAGAGGGAACAGCCGTCGCTGCTGAAGTCGCGCAGCTCGGTCTTCTCGGAGCAGGCGACCAGCATGAGAACCGCAGCGAATAGGAGAGTATTTATGAGTGTCCGACGCATTAAGAAGTTTATTGTAGTGACAAGCTTCTAGCTTGTTGTGCTGTTGGCACGCGAGTTTGGTTCGACCACAAGCTGGAAGCTTGTCACTACATTCCGATATATGGACACCGCAAACCTAGAAACCACCGCATGGCGCAATGTGCGCAGCTTCACGCTGTTTCGCATGTTTTTCTCGGCACGGTTTTATTATCCGGTCTATGCGCTCTTGTTTCTGGATTATGGGCTGACGCTAGCGCAGTTCGGCCTGCTTAACGGTATTTGGGCGGCAACCATCGTTTTACTGGAAGTGCCTTCAGGTGCACTGGCCGACACCATCGGGCGTAGAAATCTCCTGATCGTCGCGGGCATCTGTATGATTTTGGAAATGGTGGTGCTGCTCGTCGCGCCGATTGGTATGGGTGCTTGGCTCTTCCCGCTGTTTGCTTTGAATCGTGTTTTAAGCGGTGCGGCGGAGGCGGCCGCGAGCGGTGCGGATGAGGCACTGGCTTACGACTCACTGAAGGCGGCCGGGCTGGAACAGGAATGGGGCAAGGTGCTGGAACGCGTGCAGCGCGATACTTCGCTGGCCTTTTTCTTCGCTATGATGATCGGCGCTGCGGTCTATGATCCGCAGATGATTAATGCGGTGCTTCAGTTTGTGGGTGCGCCGTTTATGGTGGAGCAGGCGCAGCTGATTAAGTTGCCGATTTTGCTGACTTTCTTTTCCGGCGTGGTTGTTTTTTGTATGGCGCTACGCATGCGGGAGGCACCGGTCGCGAACAAACTGACTGTGCGGGAAACGCTGGCGCAAAGCTGGCGGCAGACGGGCGCAGCCGCCCGTTGGATTTGGGCGACGCCCTTGCCCTTCGGCATCATCCTTGCCGCAATGGTCATCGATAGTGTCGTCCGGCAGTTCCTGACACTGGCCAGTGAGTATTGGAATGTGATCGACCTGCCGATTGCCAGCTACGGCTTGATTGGCTCGGGCATGGCGCTGATGGGACTCTTCGTCCCGAGGCTGGCTCGAATTTTGACGGAGAAAAGCACACCCGTTAAAAACTTTCTGCTGACCTCGGTAGCGGTTTTTGTGGGACTGCTCGGGCTGGGCTTTGCCATTCCGATCTGGGGCATCGTCCCTGCTATTTTCCTCTATGCTTCGATCCAATTGACGGGCTATTTTGTGAGTCGCTATTTAAACGAAGCCGCACCTTCGGAACAACGTGCGACGGTCTTGAGCTTTCGTGGGCTTTCGACAAATTTCAGCTACGGCGCGGTTTCGATTATGTATTCCGGCTTGATCGTATGGATCAAAACGCAAGCCGATAGCGGAGCCTTCGGTGAGCACCCAAAGGGCATTTTAGCCGCGCAGCAATCCGTCTTTGTGGATTCGCTCCAGTGCTTTCCCTGGTATTTCGCGTTCACCGTGGTCATGGTGTTCGTGATTTATCGACTGCGGTTTAAGTAGAAGCGACACTCTTGTCGCTTTGTTGGGGCTGAAAGAACCAGTGGCGCGTGGCTGACTCAGAAGTGGATAAAGCGACAGGAGTGTCGCTTCCACGATTTTCACATCACACAAAAGGCACGTGCTCAAACTTCTCGCCGAGGATTTTGCTGGAGTCGGCTTCGAGCCATTTGTCGAGCACGCTGCTGTAAACGCCTCGGAAGTCGGTCGAGTAGTTGAGGTCTTTTTTGACGTCGGTGACTAACTCGGGGGCTTGGCCGAGGAGGCCGCCCTCGACCTTGGAGCCCATCACGAAGAGCGGTGCCGCGGTGCCGTGGTCGGTGCCTCCGCTGCCGTTTTCGGCAGGGCGTCGGCCAAACTCGGAGAAGGTCATGGTCAAGACTTGGTCGTCCTTCTTGTGGGCGTTGAGGTCTTTTTGAAAGGCGCTCATCCCGGCGGAAAGCTCGGTTAGTAGGCGCTCTTGATTGTGCAATTGGTTGGAGTGGGTGTCGTAGCCGCTTTGAGAGACAAAGTAAACGCGCGTCTCTAAGTCGGCATGGATCAGGGCGGCAACCCGTTTGAGTGATTGCGCCAGCTTGGTGCCGGGGTAGCTGCTTTGTGCTTTGTAACTAGCGATAATTTTTTCGACGCGGCGTTCCGTGACGAGGGTGTTCATCATGGTGTGCTGCAGGTAGCTGGCGTTGCCCTCGATGTGGTCGGCTTGAAGGAGTTTTTCGTAAGCGAGGTCGGCGGGGTCGTCGCCGCGGTCGAAGCGCCCCTTGTAATTCATGCCGAAGAGAGAGTGCGATTGCTCGGAAAGGTAAGTCTGTGGGATCATGTCGCCCACGTGGATGGCTGTGGGGTCGGCATCGATGCTATCCGCCTCGGGATTGCCCGCGCATTCGTTGTCAAAATAGCGCCCCAGCCAGCCTTCGCGTTTAAAGGTGTCGGCATCGCTGGCGGTCTCCCAGATCTCGGTGGAGCGAAAGTGACTGCGGTTGGGGTTGGGATAGCCGACGTTTTGAATGATCGAGAGCTTGCCGTCCCCGTAGAGCTGGTGCAGCTCTTTGCAGGCGGGGTGTAGGGCGAGGTTGTCGTTTAGATTGAGCAGGCCATTTTTTAGCCCGAGGGTGGGGCGGAGATTGTAATAGCGGTCGTTGGTGAAGGGGATGACGGTGTTGAGGCCGTCGTTGCCGCCGGCTAGCTGGATGATGACGAGGATGCTGCGGTCGCGCTCAGGGGCGGGCGTCTGCGCCATCGCGCCGCGAGCGAGAAAGGCAGGTGCCACGCCACTGAAAGCTAGGAAGCCGAGGCCTCCGGCACCACGGATGAATTCACGACGGGTTAGTGGTAGATGGTTCATGGTTTCAGCACAAATTATAGGCAGGGGATTGGAGTAGGGCGATGATGGCGTAGCGCACGCGTTTTGCGGCGCCCTCGTCTTGGGTGTCGCCTAAGATGGATTGCAGCGCTTCGAGGTAGGTCGTGCGCGAGGGGGCGGTGATGAAGTAGGTGGTGAAGTGGGTGGCTAAGTCGTCGGGGGCGAGGCTGAGCACTTTTTGCAGGCGTTCTTTGGTAACGAGGAAGTCGCCACGGTCTGCCTTACGTGCGGCTTCGAGGTCGCGCTGTTCGTTGCCGTTGAGTTTCTTCTCGTTGAGTGACGCGAAGAGGTAATCGACCAGTTGGCGGCGGGCGCTGATGGTGGTGGAGTTGATCCAGTGCTCGCCGTAGAGCCAGCCTCGGACATTGGGCGGATTATAAAATGCCTGCCCCATCGTGGCCATGCTGCGCAGGACGCGGGCTTCGAAGGGCGCGACGTCGAGGCGCAGATCTTGGCAAAGGCCGAGGTAAAAATGGATCGGGCTCTTCACCATGTTGCCCCGATAGGCGGGGTGGAAGAAGAGGCGACTTTGGAAGAAGGTTTCGATTAAATAACTGAGGCTAAAGCCGTGGTCGGCCCATTGCTCGCCGAGGGCTTCGATGTAGGGCTCGGGTACTTCCTCTTCGGTGAGGTAGAACTTGATCAGTTCGCGAATAATAAAGGTCTTGGCGGCGGGCTGTTTGAAGGTGATGTCGATCACCTCGTCGCCGTCCCAGTTGCCGGTTTCGCCGAAGACTGTCTTTGGGTCTTTATCGTGGAGATTCTTTTGTTGAAAAAATTCGTAGCGCTCTTTGATCCGATAGCCCGTGAAGGCGCGCGAGGCTTCTTTAATATCGTTCTCAGTATAGTTGCCCTCGCCAAGAGTGAAGAGCTCGAAGAACTCGCGTGCGAAATTTTCGTTGGGCTTGCGGGAGGTGTTTTGAATGAGGTCGAGGTAGCGTACCATTGCTGGCTCGCGGCTGACTTTCTTACAAAGCTCGGGGTAGTTTTGGCTGATGCCCTCGCGTAGTGTCTGCTGCATAGAAAAAAGCAGCGGCGTGTCTTTGACTTTGTTTTGTTCGACCACGAACACGTCTTGTAGAAAGACGACAAATTTCTCTCGGGCGCTATGCTCCGGTTGGCGGGCGTAATAAAACCAGTCCATCGCGAAGCTGCGGAACAGCTCGTTTTCTTCACGCTGGATTTCTTGCCGCAGTTGGCGTTTCTCTTCCTCGTCTTCGACCTCTTTGTAGATGTGCTGGTAGCGCTCGTGGAGAGTGGCTTCGAACTCACTGAGCGCTTCAGTTTTTTGCATCTTCGCGCCAGGTTGAAAGGCTTCTTGCAAATAACCTTTTGGCGAGGTGCGCAGCGCGGCGGTTACGGCTTCGGGCGAGGCCGAAAATCCAACACGCCGGAGGAAGTGCTGCGCTTCCTCGATGCGCCAGAAGCCACCGGGGAGCGGCTTCCATGCGTCTTCGACGGCAAAGGTCAGTGGGGTAGGAGGGGTAGTTTGCGACATGGTTTGAGAGTCATAGTAGATCGTTTTAAATGAATGAAAAGTTTCAAAAACGTCAAATCACGGAACGGGATGTGATTTACGGGAAATGTAGGGGCGCGACTTGTCACGCCCGCGCAGGAATGGCTCCTGTTGATCGGCGGGCGTGACAAGTCGCGCCCCTACGTTCATCGCCATTTGACATCGATCCATGCGCCCCCAGATGAGAAAAACACGTGAAAAGCGTTGAACAAAGCTTCCGCGCGGCTTTCGTAGGGAGTTTCTATGCTCCGCTGC
>Ga0105054_10007637_pt1 | contig 14599 bp, 10 predicted proteins | sample BON02_FD_78091 | JGI IMG/M metagenome (GOLD analysis project Ga0105054, IMG submission 78091) | Freshwater microbial communities from Lake Bonney liftoff mats and glacier meltwater in Antarctica - BON-02 (megahit assembly) | ecosystem: Environmental > Aquatic > Freshwater > Ice > Glacier...
AATGGCTTTACAGCTCTTGGCATTCCCCAAACAGTGGCTGTAGGCTAAATCCGTTCGGGGTAAGGGGAAGTCCAGCCTCAGACCAATTTGTGCAACAAAGCCCTGTCAACCAAAGCCCAAATGACCAGCAATGCCATGCTGATTTTGCTGAACAATGCGATGGGCAGGTTATAGCCTTCGTAAAAACCCATTGATTGTTTTGATATATTCATTTCCGTAAACGGTGGTTTGATAGCCATCTTGTCCCCCAAGTAAATTTAAAGTGAATAAATCTGCATGCGAATTTGGAGAAAAGTTAGATGAAAACGCCCCGATATGGGTTTGTTTGCGACATAAATGCCGGATTTTGGCAGCTGAAATTATCAAAAAGCGCCACAAATTGCGGCGCCTTTTGGTGTGCAATAATATTTTATGGGGTTACTCGCCGTAGGGCACCCAGATGTTTTTCACCTGCGTTGCTTGGCGCCGAAAATCACCACCCGCGCCCTGATCCGCATCAAACCAATCACGCGCCATACCGTCACTAACCCATGTCCGTTTTAGGTTGCCAGCCGAAGACGCCTCAGCCATTTTGCTGCCCTCGGCATCGCCAAAGAACCAAAGCGCATCAACATTTGCGTGCTCGGCAAGTGTTTTAGCCAAAGCATTGCGATCTCCGGTAACGATATTTACAACGCCGGCGGGCAAGTCTGATGTTTCAAGAACCTGATACAGGTCAAGTGCCGCCAATGGATGCGCTTGGCTAGGCAACGCCACAACCCGGTTGCCAAAGGCAATGGCAGGCGCGATGAGCGCAATAAAACCTAGCAGCGGGGCCTCATCTGGTGCGGCAATACCGATGGTGCCCATGGGCTCATTCATGGCCAATGCCACCCCACGGATCGGCACGTTATGCACCGCGCCGTCTAGCTTGTCAGCCCATGCCGCCCAATGAAACAGCCGGTCGATGCTGGCCTCAACCTCGGCTTCGGCATTGCGCGCGCTTGTCATAGATTTAAGCACTGACGCAAAGCTATCTGCCCGTTGCGATAGGTTCTCGGCGATGTAATACAACACTTGCGCGCGATTATGCGCACTGACACCTGCCCAGCTCGAAGCATTAGCTGCCGCCTCAACCGCATTGCGGATATCTTTACGATTTCCCTCACCCACTTGGCCAACAAGCGCACCCTTTGGCCCAAAAACCGGCCGATCATAACCGCCATCGGGGCGTGTTTGCTTGCCGCCGATGTAAAGCTTGCGCGTCCGATCAACGGTTTCACTCAGTGCGTTTTTCGTGTCGTGATCGTTGTTAAGCATGAGTTTGACAGGCTTTAGGCTGTCTAAATATGTGGGCTTAAGGTATTCAAACATCCCCTCGCGCCCACCTTCACGGCCATAACCGCTTTCGCGGTAACCACCAAACCCAGCGGCCGCATCAAACATATTGGTGCCGTTGACCCATACGATACCGGCCTTCAGTTTGGGGGCAATATCCAGTGCAAGGTTGATATTCTCACTCCAAACACTCGCCGCCAACCCGTAGCGCGAATTATTAGCAATTTGCACAGCCTCAGCCGGGGTGCGGAAGGTCATAGACACCAATACGGGGCCAAAAATTTCTTCCTGCGCTACTGTCATGGCCGGTTCGGTTCCGCTGAGTAGAGTGGGGGGGTAAAAACAGCCACCTTCAGGCATGGCGATGTCAGGTTGGAACAGTATGGCCCCCTCGGCCACACCAGCGGCAACGCGGTCAGCAATTTGATTGCGCTGCACCGGGTCAATAATCGCACCAATATCAATGCTTTTATCCAGCGGGCTGCCAACGCGTAGCTTGCCCATCCGCGCCTTGATTTTTGCTAGCACAATATCGGCAACACTTTCTTGCACCAACAGGCGGCTACCGGCACAACAGACTTGGCCCTGATTGAACCAAATCGCATCAACTAGCCCTTCGACAGCGCCATCCAAATCGGCATCATCAAAAACGATAAACGGTGATTTGCCGCCCAGTTCCAGCGTTAGTTTTTTACCCTGCCCGGCGGTTTGGCGGCGAATAACACGCCCAACTTCGGTGCTGCCAGTAAAGGCCACCTTGTTGACGCCCGGATGCCCGGAAATGAGTGCGCCGGTTTCGCCTTGGCCGTTGACGATATTTACCACACCCTTGGGCAAGCCAGCTTGCATGCAAAGTTCAGCAAATAGCATTGCCGTCAGCGGCGTGTACTCTGCCGGTTTTAGCACCACAGTATTGCCAGCCGCCAAGGCAGGTGCCAATTTCCATGACAGCATAAGCAGTGGAAAATTCCATGGGATCACCTGACCTGCCACGCCTTGTGCCTTATGGCCGGGAAACTCCGTTTCCAACAACTGTGCCCAACCAGCATGATGGTAAAAATGCCGCGCCACGAGTGGGATGTCGATATCGCGGCTTTCGCGGATTGGCTTGCCGTTATCCAGCGTTTCAAGCACCGCTAACAGACGGCTATTTTTTTGCACCAATCGTGCCAGCGCATATAAAAACCGCGCGCGCGCTGGCCCGCCTAGTTTTTCCCAATTTGGCTGTGCAGTACGCGCCGCCGCCACCGCCGCATCAACATCGGCGGCTGACCCGCTGCCGACCTTGGCCAGCAGTGTGCCATTGGCAGGGTTGCGAGTTTCAAACTGGGTTTCAGTCGCAGTAAACGCACCGTCAATGAAATGTCCAAAGCTGCGGTTATGCGTATCAAGCCAAGCCTGTGCTTCGGCATCACTTTCGGGGGCGGGGCCATATTCCATGGTTTTAAATGCGGTCATAATATCCATTTCCGTCTCCGATCAGGCCATCGCGTGGCGGTTGGCGGCTGAATAGGCGCCGGTGACATGGTGTTCGAGTTGGCGTTCAATATCGCCCAGCATGGATGAAGCGCCAAAGCGAAAAAGGGCAGGCGTTAGCCATGCATCGCCCAATTCTTCCTTAATCAAGGCCAAGTAACTCAGACTGTCTTTCGCTTTAGAAATGCCGCCTGCAGGTTTATAGCCAATCTGAAACCCAGTAAGCGCGTGGAAATCTCGTATGGCGCGCAGCATTACTAGGGTCACCGGCAAGGTGGCGTTAATCGGCTCTTTCCCGGTCGAAGTTTTGATAAAGTCAGCCCCGGCCATCATACAAACCCAGCTTGCGCGGGCGACATTGCGTAGGGTGCCAAGCTCTCCGGTTGCCAAAATCGCCTTAACATGCGCATCGCCGCAAGCAGCGCGGTATTCGGCCATTTCATTATAAAGCGCTGTCCAATCGCCTGTTAGGACATGGCGGCGCGATATCACAATATCAATTTCGCGCGCACCCGCCGCAACCGAGGCTTCGACTTCAGCAACCTTCAGATGATGCGGCGTTAAACCGGCTGGAAAGCCAGTCGACACGGCGGCCACGGGAATGTTGGTGCCGGAAAGCGCCTCTACGGCAGGGGCGATCATTTCGTGATAAACACAGACTGCGCCAGTGGTCAGCTTCAATTCAGCAATACCCATGGCGGCCACAAGGTCGGGGCGCACAGGGTTGCGCGCTTTGGCGCATAGGCGGCGCACACGGCCCGGCGTGTCATCGCCCGATAATGTGGTCAGATCCATGCAAGAAATAGCCTTCAGTAACCAAGCCGCTTGATAGGTTTTTTTAACGGTGCGACGCCCGCTAAGGGCAGCGCAACGGCGCTCAACCGCTGAAAGATTAACCCGTTGGCTGGCCACCAGATCAAGGTTGAGCGGTATGCCCGGATTGCGGGGAATGTTTATGTCCATCGGTATCCTCGGGCGAATCGCCGTTGTTGATAGGTTGTACGGACAACTTAGGGTTCGGTTGGATTAAATGAAAGCCTTATTCTGCGAACTTGCCAATACAAGCCGATCAACATAGTATCTTGTCCATACAAGTTAGAGGCCCCATGATTACACGTTCCACGCCTGTTCCGCTTTATCACCAAATCGCCGAACATTTGCGCGGGCAGATGAAAAGCAGTGCATTGGTGGGTGGCGCGAAGCTGCCATCTGAACACGCATTATGCGCCGAATTTGCCGTATCGCGTTCCGTTGTGCGCCAAGCTTTGGCGGCGCTGGTGGCGGATGGGTTGATTGAAACCCAGCGCGGGCGCGGGGCCTTTGTGCGGGCCCGGCGCGTGCCCGTGGCCCTGCAGGCACGGTTGGACCCGTTGCAAACCGAATTGGACAAGGCTGGGTTTCGCTTAACTACGCTGGTTTTGGAACAACAGCTCATTGATGCGCCTGACTATATTGCCGCGCAGATTGGCGATCGTCGCGCCATCTACCTCAAGCGGCTGCGCTACGCTGATGGGCAGATTTTGCTACTTGTTGAAAACTACATTCCCTATGCCAGAACCCCCGATTTACTGGGCTTTCAAGGGTTTGATACGACCTCGCTTTACCAACATATGGCTGCGAAATACGGCATTATTGCCACAAGCGGGCGGCGCTTATTGGAGGTGGGGCGCACGCCTGCCAATGTGGCCGGGTTGCTGGGGCTAGAGCCGGGATCACGCGCGATGTTCAATCGCGAGATCACCCGTGATCAGGATGGTGGCGTGCTGGAATATTATGAAAGTTGGCACCATCCCGACCATACACAATTGTCAATTGACCTGCGCCGGGATGCTGATGACGCCCCAAGCACGGCGCCGTCCCGAACTTGATCCGGGACCACTTTGTTGCGGCAGAGGTCCCGGATCGAGTCCTGGACGGCTCAATTTGCGTGGCCAAGTCGGGCTAGATAATCCCTTGCGCCGCGAGTTCTGATTCAAACTGCGAAATCGTTTTGCTAAACAGGTCCACCAGTTCATCGCATTCCGCCCGGGTCACATTCAACGGCGGCGCGATCATCAGCCATTCGCCAAACTTCCCGCCTGCGGTTTTGCGCGAATACAGCATCAGGCCGTGTTCTGTGCCAATTTCAAGCAACCGGTAAACGCCCCGCGCCGATGCTGGCAGCATAGCTTTGGTGGATTTATTGGCAACAATTTCGGTGGCCATAAGCAGGCCTTTGCCACGAATATCACCAATTATCCGGTTTTGAGCGGCAACCGGGGCCAGCGCAGCGGTTAAATAATGGCCCATTGCAGCGGCGTTTTCAATCATCCCCTGATCAACCACCTCGGCCAGCACCGCATCGGCAATGGCGCAAGAAAGTGGGTTGGCGGAATAGGTATGGCCATGCATAAAGCCACCTGACGCGACAACGGGTTCCACTATTCGGTTGGGAGCAAGCACCGCGCCAAGCGGCGTGTAGCCTGCCGCCAAACCTTTGGCCAAGGTCACAATATCAGGTGTTGCATCGGGCCAATGATCAGCGGCGAGAAAGGCCCCCGTGCGCCCTGCGCCCGACATAACCTCGTCAAAAATCAGCAATACGCCATGGCGCGTGCAAATATCACGCACGGCGGTCATGTAATGGCTTGGCGCGACAGTGGCACCAGTAGAAAGCCCGCCAACGGGTTCCATAATGAAGGCCAGAACTGAATCGGCGCCTTCGGTCAGTATGGCTGTTTCGAGCGCCTGCGCGCAGTGGCGGGCATAGCTATCCGCATCATGGTTATCTGGTAGGCGATAGGTCATCGGGGCGGGGATTTTGGGCATGTTCCGGGTCAGCGGGCGGAACATGGCTTCACTATCCGGGTCACCCGTTACCGCAACCGCACCAAGAGAGGCCCCATGATAGCTGGGCATCCGTGACAGCACTTTCCAACGTTCCGGCGCGCCAATGGCCACAGCATATTGCCGGGCCAGTTTTAACGCGGCCTCGGTTGCCTCAGACCCGCCCGACACGATGAAAGCCTGATCAAATGCTGGCCCAGCTAGGCCAACCAAGCGCTCCGCTAGGGCACGGTTAGGGGTGTTTTCAAACACCGCACGGCTGGCGAAACAGACTTTAGAGGCCTGTTCCGCCATAGCAGCCAAAACACGCTTATTCCCATGGCCAATATTTGCAACAATCGGGCCGGATGAGCCATCAAGATAGCGCTTGCCCGCGCTATCCCACATATAAATGCCTGATGCGCGCTCAATAACGGGCAATTGGGCGGGGCCATAAAAGGCCTGGATTGGCGAGCCGCGTTTCATAATTTGAATATCCTACACTTGATGACGGGTGCTAATGCTATCCCCGGATTTGATCCGGCACTAGTGCTGGCCAATGGTGAGACCCTGTACCGCAGTCCGCGGCGGCTGTAGATTGTGGTTCTAAACATGCGCTGTAGAGTTCGAATTGTTTCTTATGCAAGCGGTGTCCTCATAAGACTTCGGCAGGGTTAGGTCGGTGGGCGGTCAGCGCCTGCGGCCAGTATCGTCGGTATAATTGCGCAGGATAAAGCAGCCTTGCGCGGAATGCTGACTTAAGAACCGCATGCGCCAAACTGCCCTAAACGGTATGCAAGTAAAGATCGTAATCTACCTCAGAAATCGTGCGCGCCACACGGGCATATTCCGCCTCTTTGATGGCGGTAAATGTGCGGTGCATATCTGCACCCAAGGCCGCTTTCAGAAACACCGATGATTTTGCCGCCGCAATGGCTGAGCGCCAATCGCCCGGAATTTCGGGTGCGTCTTGGCCGTCTTCATAACCGTTGCCAGTGGTTTCTGGGCCGGGGTCAATTTTATGTTTTAGGCCGTGGCGAATGCCTGCAAGCACGGTTGTGGCCACCAAATAGGGGTTGGAATCAACCCCAGCGGGGCGATGTTCTATCCGCCGTGCCGTGATATCACCTGCCGGAATGCGCAGCGCGACGGAGCGGTTATTAACCCCCCAAGTGGGTGAAACAGGTGCATAAGATTGGTTGGCAAACCGCCGCCAGCTATTGGCATGGGGTGCGAATACCAACATAGATTCAGCCATGGTTGCGCGCAGCCCGCCAATGGCGTGGCGGATTGTGTCGGAATATTGGCCTTCAACCGCTTCAATAAACACGTTATTACCAGCGGCATCTTGCATGGATACATGCAAATGCATGCCGGAACCGGCATAGGCTTCAACCGGTTTGGCCATGAAACACGCTGTAACGCCATGCGCGCGGGCTTGGGCGCGCACAATGCGTTTTAGGCGCATAAGGTCATCGGCGGCATCCAAAATGTTTTTACGGTAATGCAGCGTCAGCTCATATTGGCCGGGGGCATATTCGGAAATCATGGTTTCAGCCACGATGCCTGCCAGCGCCGCCCCGGCATAAATATCAGAAAACAGCGGCAGCATGCCGTGCAAATGGTCAACCGAGTAAACTTCGGTTTTATGACTGGCGCGGCCATCCAGCACATCACGTGCAGGCTGCACGCGGCCATCGGCATCGCGCTCATTGGCAAGCAGAAAAAACTCAAGCTCAAACGCGCCCGCCGGATGCAGGCCTTCGGCGGCCAGCGCATCTACTTGGCGGGCAAGGGCATGGCGGGGGTCACTGCTCATCGGGGCACCATCAAGCCCATACATGCACATCAGCACCTCGCCGCGCGCGGGTTTGGTGTTGTGTAAGGGCACGAGGCTGCCGGGAATAGGCCATGCGCGCAAATCGCCATCGCCGCTATCCCAAATCAGCCCGGTTTCATGAACATCTTCGCCGCAAATATCGAGCCCTAGAATGGAAATCGGAAAATGTCGTCCGCTTTTGTAGATGCTCAAAAGCTCGTGTCGGCGAATGATTTTGCCGCGCCCGATGCCGTTGGAATCGTGCAAAACGATGTCAAAGGCTTCAATTTCAGGATGGGCGGCAAGGAAGGCCGCGGCTTCGGAAACGGCGCTGCCCGAGGGGCTGGTTATGTCGGTCATTTTGGGCTCAATCAAATAATTCAGAAAGGATTTGGTCAAACGCGGTTATTAGCCGGTTGATCTGCTTTTTCTTGGTGACAGGGCTTACCAACATCATGTTGTGAAACGGCGCAATCAGGCAGCCCCGGTTGATGAGCCCGGTATGAATCGCCGCTTCCAATGCGGGCTTATGCGCTGTTAAAGCTTCAGCCCCGTTTTGCAACGGGCCGGGGGCGCAAATAAATTCAACCCGCGCCCCAACGCGTGCCACATGCCACGGGGCGTTATGGGCTGTAATTGCCCAATCCAAACCCTGTGCCAGCCGCGCAGCACCTTTTTCCATGTGGGCGTAGTTTTCTGCGGTCATCACACCAGAAAGCGTGGCCCGCAGGCAGGCGAATTGCATGGGATTGGCCGAAAGCGTGGTGCCCATGCCCGAATGGCCCGATGCGCGCCCGGCATTTACGGCTAAATAGCGTTCGGCCAAATTAGGTGTTAGCCCCCAAAGCGCGGTTGGCATGCCGCCGGCAATACATTTTCCGACGACGAACATATCCGGGCTTAGCCCATGGCTGCGGGTATAGCCACCAAGCCCGCTTGAAATGGTATGGGTTTCATCAATGATCAGCACCGCTCCGTACTGGCTGGCCAATGCGCGCAGCCCGTCATGAAAGCCGGGTTGCGGTAAAACCATGCAAGAATTGGTCATCACGGGTTCAGTCAATATCGCAGCCACATCACCGTGGGCGAGCGCAGCCTCAACCGCCGCTAGGTCATTGAATTCGACGCAAACACCGGTGGCTGTTAGGTCGGCAACTTGGCCCAGCAATCCGGGGCGCGTTATGGTTTTGCCCTTGTCGAGGCCCACAAAGGTTTCATCTACCGTGCCGTGGTAACAGCCATTAAACACCAGCACTTTGGGCCGATTGGTAACAGCGCGGGCGACACGCAGCGCAAAGCGGTTGGCATCGGTGGCTGTGGTGGCAATTTGCCAGCGGAAATCACCAAACCGGGCGGTTAACAAGTCGCCCAAAGCCAAGGCATCGGCGCTGGGCAGCATATAGGTTAGCCCGCGCTTGGCTTGTTTGCGAATGGCCTTAGTAACCGATTTTGGGCCATGGCCAAACATCGAACCGGTGTCGCCAAGGCAAAAATCATCAAGCTTATGGCCGTCTAAATCTACCAGTCGCGCCTTGCGGGCCTTGTCTACGACCATGGGGAATGGCATCGGCCAATCCTTCATCCAATGCATGGGGACATCGTCCAAATACGTGCCGGTATTTGCCTGAAGGGCAGCGAGGGTATTTGGGCGGTTGGCGACATAGGTTTCAGTCTCGCGGGCCATAAAGGCGGCAAGCCGGGTTGGCGCAACGCCTGCAATACTGGTTTCGATATCGGTCACTCGCGTACTCCGCAGCGCAATTGCGCAATAGGGTAGGAGTATCTGAGCGGCTGCCATGGGGCAAGTGGGGGGCTAACGTGTGCGCCGCCAATACCACCGAGCCAGCTTGTTTTTGCTATCTTCAAAAAATGCTGAGCGGTCGCGCCGGTATTTACGAAGTTTGGAGTCTGACAAAACCTGGCGCATGAGCTTGGCCTCCAACGTCCGCAGGCGACTGACCTTCGACCGATTGCCATGCGTATAGCGCGCAAGCAGGCGCGCTTGGGCATCAGATTGTTCAGCCGTGTGGCTTTGTGCTGCTGGCGCGATAAGGCCATCCAAAACATGGCACATGATGAGGGTTACAAAATCGCGGTTTAGATGGCGAAAATCATCTTCAGACCAAACAAGTTCTGGGGTGCTGAGCGTGGCCATTTCATAAGATGGGAAGTAATCCAGCCAGTCATAATCGGGCAATACAGCATCAACCGCACAGCGTAATGCGGCCTTGGAATAAGCGTTGGCCAGCATGACATCACAATCACGGAAGGTTGATTGTAGCGGCACAGGTGACACCGTTAAAATACCGCGCAGGCCCTGCGGAATATGGTGGGCCAGCAGATCAAGAATTTGGCGCAAATGCTGGGCATTGTCATCCGCCGAAAGCACGCGCAGTGCAAACCGTTCGGGTTCGGCGTCTATCAGCGCGCGGGTCGGCGCGCGGTTGAGGTCTAGCCCAGTGTTATGGTCGTGCCAAACCTCGCTATAACCAAGTGTTAGTACAATAAAATCGGCCTGTTTGATGCGCGCAAAATGGCTACTGGCGGCACGGCCCATGACTTGCGCAAGCTCGGGGCCACGGCTGCGTAATTCGCCGGTAAGCTGGTAATCAGCCGCCGTGCCATCGGGGGCCGTTATAACAAACGGTTCGCGTGGGTAGGTTTCGGGCTCAAACACATGGCGCAATTCATTCAAAATAGAAGGCAAAGTATATTTGTTCTGATCAATCCGCCCGGTCGGAGGATCAACTTCGGGTTTTGACAGGATCGTATAGCCCAGCCTTGCCAGCACGGCTTCAATCTCGCGCGCAAAACAGGAGCCGATGCAGAAAATCTTATCATCTTTGCTCAGCGCGCTTTTGGGTGCAAATGCGGGTATAGCGATGGGAAAAAAATGCGCGCCCGCCGCATTACGCCCCGGCCATTTTGCCCGCGCATTTTTGCGCCGAATGGCCAACGCTTCGCCGGCGCTATGGGTTTCAACGGGCATCGCGCAGCGGCATATCGGGACAAAATAGAATTATGCGGGTCATATGTCGAATGTGCACTGAAATGCGGCGCCCGCAAAGTGCAATTTGGCGCGGTGACTCATCGTTGCAAAATATCTCGGATCGGTTTGTTTGCCGCGCCACGGGCTCCATCATTCCCGCGCAGGGCACGCGGCTGATAGTTTGGTATTGCGGCCATCCGTTCCTTAACGCTCGGGTGCAATATGTCGCCACGTTCAGGGCGGATATAGCGGTTTTCACGATAAAGGAATAGCCGCGCGATGCCTGCATAAGGCCCAAGCATAGGTGCAAGCGCATCGCAGGGGAACCGGCTTCGCCAACCCTCTGGCAGTGGCAAACCACAGGCTTCTGCGCGCTCCAACATCCATACTAGCGGGATGTTTGACAGCGGTCGCGCCTTGGATAGGGCGGTAATTTGCCCCCCCACATCGGCATGTGCGCCTGCAAACCAGACCTGTTCCATATGGCCCTGCCATCCATGAAAGGGCCGCCACGGTATGGGCGTATAAGCGGTACGATTTTCATCAAGTGCCAATGCCTGAAACGCGTTTTTAATAAGCGGTGACAGGTGGTGGTTATGAAAATCTGTGACCATCGGCGCCATCAAAGAGAGCGCCGGAAAGGGAATGCCAAGCGCCTTCACAGTATCCCAGCAGCCAATCATTTCTATTACCGGAGGCACACGATGCGTGTAACGACGGCTAAAAACGCGGGCAGAGCGTGAAAGTTGAACAGTTTGATAATAGCGATAGGCCAGTTCAACCCGCCGTTTTAGCACCACCTCATGGCGCAGCAGGCCGACTCGATCAATCATCCCGGCAAGCGAACGCACGGCATAGGCCCCGCGTGAATAGCCGAACAGCATAATTTTATCGCCCGGGCGGTAACGCTCACACAGGCTCCGATACCCTTGGGCAATGGATTTATTGATTTCTATCCCTGAGGCGACGTCAAGCCATTTTCGCCAGCCATTGCCTTGAACGCCGGGATCATAGCCGATGGTTAGGTCAGGATGCGCAGATTCTTGCAACAATTTAACAAGCAAGCCGGCATTGCTTTCCTGCCCGCTTTGCATACGGGTTAGCGTGCCGTCGATTACATAAATATGGGTTTTGGCGTTGTTGGTCATAAATTGGTAACTCGGCCTAATCCTGTAACATGAAGGTTGATGCAAGTTTACCAAGTGCTGGGGCTATGGCAAATAACTTAGCCGCGACAAATATCCTTGATTGCCTTGGATTGCGCGTGCAGCCAGCTATTCATGCGTCGGGGCATTCGCGGCATATCAACTTGCTGCACAGCATAATTTCGCATGGCACTCAACGCAGTATTCGCCATGGGCGACGGGTGAGTGTTGAAAGAAGTGTAGGGCGGTATGCGCGTGCAATTACGGCCAAATAATGCCCGGTTCCGCGAAAAACGCATGACTGACCACCCAGCTAAGGCCTAACTTGAGGATAGGCCTTGATCGCTGAACTCGGGGTCGCAAAGCGGCTAATGTTTATCATTTAGCATTGAATGCAGCCTGCAAGGCCGCTGGCCAGGTTAAACAAGGCGACTAACTATTGCAGTATCATGCGCACCATAGCCGTTAAACATCGATGTTAAGCCGATAACATAGGCCCCCATGGCTGAAAATAGAATGTAATCCCCTTCGGCCAAAGTGTCTGGCAGGCTTAAATCAAGCGGCAGTTTATCAATAGAATCACAGGTTGGGCCAAAGGCGTGGCGCAGCGTATCGGTGCCGAGCCGCGGGGTGCCATCGGCGGTGAGCACGCGTTGGCCGCGCGGCAAATCCATCGCGCGAAATTCAGCCAAGCCACCGTAAATGCCATCATTCAGATAAATGGTTTCACCGCGCAGAGATTTGACCCGCACCGCCAAGCAAAAGGCTGAGGCGACCATAGCACGGCCCGGTTCGCACACCAATTCTGGTGGAGTTTCAAACGCGGCAATCGCTTTGCGAATCGCTGCGAAATGCGCGCTTAACTGGGGTGGGCCGCCTGCCGTATCACAGGGGAAACCGCCCCCCACGTTCAGCGCAACAATTTTCACGCCAGCCTGCCGCGCAATATCGGCGGCTGCGTAAATATATTCGGCATAGGCCTGTGCATCATCACATTGCGTGCCCGGATGAAAGGTGAGCGCTGGCTGTGCACCCGATTGGGCAACTGTTTTAAGCAGGGCCACGGCCTCATCTGGGGTGGTGCCAAACTTGGCCCCAAAATCATAGGCGGCACCGGCGACTGGTAGTTTGAACCGGACCGCGATTTGGCAATCGGCGGGCGTGATAAACGGCAGAATTTTGGCGAATTCGCTTTCGGTATCAACTGACCAGCTTGCAATACCCGCTGCCGCCGCCATCCGAATTTCAGCTAGTGACCGTACGGGGTTGTGATAATGCAGCCGTGCCGTGGACGAAAGCGAACGCACCAGCGCAATTTCGTCTGGCGAGGCGACATCGAACCCATCAATTCCACTGGCGACAAGTTGCGCCACCACGCGCTTGTCGGGGTTAGCCTTGACGGCATAAGTCACCAAACCGGGAAAGCCTGCGCGGAAGGTTTGGAAGGCCGTATCCAATGCCGAAGGCGCAAAGAAATGCACCGGTTGGTCTGGCTGTTTGTCAGCCAAAAACTGCTCGGGGGTTGGCCAAATATTTGTGTGCATGGTCATCATTACCTCATTTGCCTCATTGGGGGCTATTGTGGCTATTCTGCCATGGATTTTGGTCGATTCGACTAGACTTTATGACGGATAAACGAAATTCTTACGGCAGTCTGACGAAGTTGCGGGTAAAATGATGATTGAACTTGATGATACCGACCGCCGCATGCTGGCGCTACTCGCCAATAATGCCCGTATGTCGGTAACAGCATTGGCGCGCGACCTTGGTATTGCGCGCACCACAGCGCAGGCACGGCTGGAACGTCTGGAAACGCGCGGGGTGATTGCGGGCTATGCGCTGCGCCTATCAGACAGGGCGCGCCAGCAGGTTATTCGCGCGACCGTTTTGGTGCAAATTGAACCGCGCAGCCAAGCGGGCATTTTGCGCGCGCTAGATAGGATGACCGAGGTTGAGGCCGCCTATACCACATCGGGCCGGTTTGATTTAACTTTGGAGATCGCCGCTTCAAACCCCGAGGCGCTGGACGCCGCGCTTGACCGAGTTGCCGCACTTGTGGGTGTGCGCGGGCATGAAACACTGGTGCATCTATCCTCCAAGATTGAACGGCGCATCGGTTAGGCCTTTTCCTTGCCCACCACAAAAGCTAAAACCCGCCAACCCCGAATTTGCCGCTGAATTGGATGACACGATGCCCATGGAAAAGAATTTTGATGCCGCCAGCGCCGAACCGGCAATTTTTACCCGCTGGATGGCGGCCAAGGCCTTTGCCGCAGGCGCAAATGCCAAGCCGGGGGCCGAGCCGTTTTGCATTATGATTCCACCACCTAACGTGACGGGCAGCCTGCATATTGGCCACGCGTTTAACAACACGCTGCAAGACATCCTCATCCGCTGGCACCGCATGCGCAAATTTGATGTGCTGTGGCAACCGGGCCAAGACCATGCGGGCATCGCCACACAGTTGGTGGTTGAAAAACAGCTTGCCGCCGCAGGCAATGAAGGCCGCCGCGAAATGGGGCGCGCGGCGTTTGTGAAAAAGGTATGGGCGTGGAAGGAGGAATCGGGCGGGACGATTGTTAACCAATTGCAGCGCCTTGGCTGTTCGGCCGACTGGGACCGGAATGCGTTCACGATGTCCGGCGCGCCCGGCGCGCCAGAATCGGAAAAAGGGAATTTCCATGATGCCGTGCTGAAGGTGTTCGTCGATCTGTATGACAAAGGCCTGATCTATCGCGGCAAGCGGCTGGTCAATTGGGACCCGCATTTTGAAACGGCGATTTCGGATCTTGAGGTCGAGAATACCGAAAACGACGGGTATATGTGGCATTTCAAATACCCGCTGGCCGGTGGTGCGACGTATGAGTATGTGGAAAAGGACGAGGACGGCAACGTCACCTTGCGTGAGACGCGGGACTATATCTCCATTGCGACCACCCGCCCTGAAACCATGCTTGGCGATGGTGCCGTGGCCGTTCACCCTGATGATGAACGCTATGCACCGCTGGTCGGCACGCTGTGCGAAATTCCGGTGGGGCCAAAGGAACA
>Ga0105054_10007642_pt1 | contig 14590 bp, 8 predicted proteins | sample BON02_FD_78091 | JGI IMG/M metagenome (GOLD analysis project Ga0105054, IMG submission 78091) | Freshwater microbial communities from Lake Bonney liftoff mats and glacier meltwater in Antarctica - BON-02 (megahit assembly) | ecosystem: Environmental > Aquatic > Freshwater > Ice > Glacier...
CCGATCTCATCCATAAGAATGAGGCTTCGCGGCGATAAATTATTCAGAATACTGGCCGTTTCATTCATTTCAACCATGAATGTCGACTCACCGGTAGTCAGATTGTCTGAAGCCCCTACCCTAGTATAAATTTTATCCACGATGCCGATCTGAGCCTCCTTTGCCGGCACAAAACTTCCCATTTGAGCCATTAGTACAATCAGACCGGTTTGCCTCAACAAGGCCGATTTACCCGACATATTCGGACCGGTGATAATAATAATTTGCTGTGTATCACTATCTAGAAACACATCATTAGTAATGTATTCCTCTCCCGGAGGAAGGTTCTTTTCAATAACCGGATGTCTGCCTCCCTTAATATCAATTATACTGCTTTCATCAATCGTGGGCTTGATGTAATAATTCTTTATCGCCAGATTAGCAAAATTGAGTAATACATCCAATTGGGCCACTAGTTGGGCATTCAATTGAATGGGTTTGATAAATTCGGACAATGCAAAGGTCAATTCATTGTATAAACGGGTTTCCAGAACCTGAATTTTTTCTTCAGCACCAAGAATCTGCTCCTCATATTCTTTTAGCTCTGGAGTAATATAACGTTCTGCATTCACCAATGTTTGTTTTCTCAGCCATTCGGACGGTACTTTATCCTTATGGGTATGGGTTACTTCCAGATAATAACCGAAAACATTATTAAATGCAACTTTGAGAGATGGAATACCGGTAATTTCAGCTTCGCGCTTTTGGATTTCAAGCAGGTATCCCTTTCCACCGAAAGCAATCTTCCTCAAACGATCAAGTTCTTCATCAACCCCATCAGCTATAACCGAACCTTTTGCCAGCATTACCGGCGGATCGGGATTTAGCTCTATCTCAATTTTGTCCCTAATCAGAACACAGGAATTGAGTTGCTCGGCAATGATTTTTAAGGGGAAACTGTCAGCCCCCTGACATAGCTCTTTCAGATTAGAAATAGCATATAGTGCCCTTTTCAACTGCAATACTTCTCGGGGATTTGCCTTTTGAAGACCAATTTTAGAGATTAGCCTTTCGAGATCTCCTATTTGTTTCAATTCATGCACTAATTTTTCACGGAGTTCATCCTGTAAAACAAAGTATTCAACCACGTCCAGACGCTCCTGAATAGGTTTTAACTCCTTCAATGGCATAATAATCCAACGACGAAGCAAACGTGCTCCCATCGGCGAGCAGGTCTTGTCGAGCACATCAACCAGGCTGACCGCATTCTCATTTGCTGAACCAATCAGTTCCAAGTTCCGAATTGTAAACCGATCCAGCCACATGTAACGGTCTTCCTCTATCCTAGAAACAGAAGAAATATGCTGAAGATTACGATGTTCGGTCTCGTTCAGATAATGTAGAGCAACCCCTGCAGCAGTGATGGCTAGGGGATATTTTTCAATACCAAACCCTTTCAATGATTTAACATCGAAATGTTTGAGTAGAAACTCAGAAGCGTAATCACCGCTATAGGCCCAGTCATCGAGGTGATAGGTGTAAAAACGGTCGCCAAAAGTCTCCGTAAAATCACGCTGTCTGCTTTTTTGAAAAATTACTTCACTCGGCTTAAAACTTTGAAGCAGTTTGTCTATATAATCTGAATTACCCTGGGCAAGCAGAAATTCACCTGTTGAGATATCAATAAAGGCTATCCCAAATGAATTCTTTTCAAAATACAGAGAAGCAAGATAATTATTGGTGTTTTGCTGAATGATATTATCGCTGTAGGATACGCCCGGAGTAATCAGCTCGGTTACCCCTCTTTTAACAATGGTCTTTGTTGTTTTTGGATCCTCCAGCTGGTCGCAAATAGCCACCCTTTGTCCAGCTCTAACCAATTTTGGCAAATAAGTTTCAAGAGAATGATAAGGAAAACCAGCCAACTCGGTATTGGTGCCCGAACCATTACCCCTTTTGGTTAGAACAATTCCTAAAATTCCGGATGCTTTGATAGCATCCTGCCCAAAAGTTTCATAAAAATCGCCAACACGAAACAATAATAATGCACCGGGATATTTCGCCTTGATGGCATTATACTGCAGCATTAAAGGTGTTTCCTTTTGTTCGTTCTTCTTGGCCAAGTTCTTTCAATTAATCAGGCCATAAAGTTAATGGATTGCATAACTTTTAGAAGATTTGTGGAAAACTGTTTTGAGGTGGGAAAGTCTGTATCCTAATTTTTAGTCCAGAATCACTAGTGTCCAATTAAAATTAAGCGCTTATAAAAAAAATTTATGTTTTTCGTTGAGTGTTTTTTAGTTAATTTTCAAAAGAAAGCCTCTCCTACAAAGACAGATAAGCTTGGCTCAAAAGCTACAATATTATGATTTAATGGTTTTGTTATATCCAGACAAAAGCATTCCAAGTTAGAATTTTTTATACTGACCCCAGAGGGGTCAAATGTTTATAGAATTAGTTAGTACGGAAATCTCGACCCCGTAGGTGGTCGTATATATTTTAATTTCCCAGATACGGCCAATTAAGTTATAAGAACAAAAACTTTTAACCAAGCATAGTGTACCAGAATGTAATAAATCAACAGTTCTATAGTCAAATGTTAGCTTATAGCATCAATTTTCGATACAATTATTTAATTTGCCACGTGCTTTCATATCCTATTAATCTATACAAAAACGCCTATTCCGGACTTAGTAAGGAAAGCTGGTACCTTTCTTTTGTGATGCTGATCAACCGCAGCGGCACCATGGTATTACCCTTTTTGACCATTTACTGCACCCAGAAACTTAATTTCAGCATTGTTCAGGCAGGTATGATCATGGCTATTTTCGGGCTTGGATCTGTGATAGGAGCTTTTATTGGCGGGAAAATCACCGATAAAATTGGATTCTATAATTTGCAGGTAGCTGCCCTTTTTAGTGGCGGTATCATGTTTATTTCGCTGAGTTTTCTCGACACTTTCCTAAGTTTGGGTATCGGAACTTTCTTTTTAAGCATGTGTAACGAATCTTTTCGTCCGGCTAATTCAACAGCGGTTGCACATTACAGTACAGAAAAAAACTTTACCCGTTCTTATTCTCTGAACCGGCTTGCAATAAACCTGGGTTGGTCTTTTGGGGGCGCATTGGGTGGAATGATTGCTTCCATTGATTACCACTTATTGTTTTATGTAGATGGTTGCACCAATATCCTGGCGGCTTTTTTATTATTAAAACTTTTGCCCCATGTAAAAAAAGCTAAAAGCACTATTGATGGAGAGGAAAAACCGGTGATCCACTCCGCTTACCGGGATAAACTTTATCTCGTTTTCATCATCCTTACTATTTTATTTGCTTCTTGCTTCTTCCAGATATTTACCCTGCAGACTGTCTTTTTTAAATCAGAATGGCACTTTTCAGAGCAATTAATTGGTGGATTACTGGCAATGAACGGACTGATCATTGTATTTACAGAAATGCTGCTGATCAATAGACTTCAAAACCAAAAACCGCCGCTGTATTTTATCGCCATTGGTGTAATGCTGGCCGCGCTCAGTTTTTCACTGTTGAATATCTTACCTCCGGTAGTATGGGTGGCAGTTATTTCACTGGCTATCATCACTGTGGGTGAAATCTTTTCTATGCCATTTATGAATACCTTTTGGATCAGCCGGTCAAGAGAAAATAACCGTGGTGAATACGCAGCACTTTATACCATGGCTTGGGCCATTGCTCAAATTATAGGCCCCGTTTATGGTGCATTCCTGATAGAAAAAGGTGGTTATACTTTATTATGGTGGAGTTTAACAGGCATTTGTATGCTTTCATCCCTGGGTTTTATAGCAATATATAATCTCGATAAAATCAAAGGCTGGAGGAGATTTAAACGGATTCCAATTTCTTAATAAAGTTATTTGTCTTTAACAAGGCCCGTGCGATAGGATGTTTTATGCCTATATACTTCTCCAGGCCTGAGTACCGTTTCCGGAAAACCAGGAATATTAATAGCATTGGAATGATGCTGTGTTTCAAAACAAAACCCGGTAAAAGCAGGATAAGTCTGCCCTTTCTTAAGTCCTTCCAGATTTAAATATTTGCCGGTGTAAAAATGAACAGTTGGTTCATCTGTATAAACCTCCAATGTTATTCCGCTTTTTTCAGAATATGCGTATGCGGCCTTGCCCCAGGTGCCATATTCCTTATTAAGCACAAACGACTGGTCATAACCGTCTCCTGCATTCCAATCCTGCCGGATCTGCTTTGCCTGCGTAAAATCATAAGGGGTGTTTGCCACCGGATGCAGCTCTCCGTTGGATACATAATCCTCATGCTGTCCTAAATAGAACGAGGAAGGAATTTCAACCCAGTGATCTTCGATCAGGCCAGTGCAGTTCAGGTTAAAATAATCATGGTGGGTCAGGTTTACAGCCGTTGCTTTATCTGTTATTGCTTCAGTAATCAGAATCAGTTCGTTCTCATCAGTGAGTTCAAAACTGATCGTTAACTGCAAATTGCCAGGAAAACCTTCTTCTCCATCCTTACTGAGATAGCTAAGTACAAGTTGAGCATTTGAAAAACTTTCAAGCTTCCAGACTTTTCTGTCAAAACCTTCATGCCCGCCATGCAGCTGATGTGGTGGAAGGTTTGAGGATAGCCTGTAAAGTTCAGAATCAAGTTCAAAATGTGAATTGCTGATCCTGTTGGCATATCTCCCTACAATAGCGCCGAGATAGGAGTTAGATTCGAGGTAGCTCTGATCAATGTAATGCTCCATTTGATCAAAGCCTAATACGATATCTGTTGGTTTCCCTTTTCTATCAGGAACGATGAATGAGCGAATAATAGCTCCAAGATTACTGATACTTACCTCAACACCATTCCTGTTTTTCAATGTAAAAAGATACACTTCCTTATCCTGGTGATGAAATAATACTGGAGACTGGATTAATAACATATCTGATTCTAAAACCAATAAAATACACAAGCATTTCAAATGATGAAATTAAGCCAAAATCTTTAATAATTTTGAAAAATAGAACAGCTTCAAATCGAAGATATATTTTTAGAGGATATGCGGAAATTAAAAACAGAAGAACTCAGGCGTGTAGGTATTGAAGACTTTAAAAAGCAGGATAAATTGCCCATTATAGTAATTTTGGACAATGTTCGAAGCATGCATAACATTGGATCAGTTTTTCGCACATCTGATGGATTTGCAATTGAAAAAATATACTTATGTGGGATCACGGCACAACCACCTCATCGTGAAATAGAAAAAACGGCGCTTGGAGCTACCCAATCTATCGAATGGATTTATTCTGCAGATATCAGCGAATTGATCCGAGAATTAAAAACAGCCCGGTATACAATCATAGCTATTGAACAGGCAAATAACAGCGTCATGCTCAATGATTTTCAACCTATAAGCTCAGAAAAGTACGCCCTGATCTTTGGGAATGAGGTAAATGGAGTTAGTGAAGAAGCAATGAAACTAATTGATAATTGCATAGAAATCCCTCAATTTGGAACCAAACATTCATTTAATATTGTAGTTTCAGCCGGTATAGTGCTCTGGGATTTTTTTGCGAAACTAAACTTTAAATCTTAATAAGATTTCATCCCAGATTAAAATGAGAATAAATGACCTACAAAATAAAGATATTGATCAATTAAATCTGCTTCAACCTGCCGATTGGGGTGATATTAGACCCTACTTTCATTATTATAGCTCCTCAACCTTCTGTGATCCGATAAAAATCAGTGATGCTAATAGAATTGCCGCTGTTGGAACCATTATAAAACATCAGGATACTGCATGGCTGGCACATCTAATCGTTCATCCTGAATACAGGAATCAGGGTCTGGGAAAATTACTAACGAACACTTTGGTTGGACGTGCAGATCCGGGGATCTTTAAAACAATATATTTGGATGCAACCGATATGGGTTACCCGGTATATAAAAAGGCAGGATTTGCAATTGAAATGGAATACATGCATCTTGAAGGTAATTTGCTCAATCTAAACTTGAAAGACGCCTCCAGAGTTATTCCATTTGAAGAAAAATTCGAAGCTGAAGTAATGGAATTAGACAAAATAACATCCGGTGAAAATAGAGAAGTCATCTTCAAAGATCATTTGAAATCATCAATGCTCTACCTAAAACATGGGAAAGTCAGAGGTGTTTACTTCCCCGGCTTTTTCGACCGTTATATTATGGCCGACCTACCTGAAGCAGGAAAAGAACTGATGAAATTACGTATGCGAGTAAAAAATACAACGAAGCTTCCAATTAAAAACCAGACTGGAATAGATTTCCTGCTAGAGAATAATTACAAAGAGGTCAGAAGATCAAAAAGAATGATCCTGGGTGCAAAACGTGAATGGAAAGCAGAGAATAATTTCAACAGGATCAGTGGAGGATTGGGATGATTAATTTCATTTTTGAAAGCAATACTTGTGTAGTGTAGGTCGGTTCAGCCCTTTCCTTCGGAGTAGTTCCGGTAAGAAATAGTGTTCCGTTTCAAATTACCAGCAGCCGGAAGCTACCTCCTGCGGTAAGGTTTAATTTACCCAAAGCGGCATTTCATAGGGAGGGGCAGCCCGACAAAAGAACCAAAGCCATTTAAAATAAACCCGGGTGGCAGCTGTAGATTTTTGCAATTGAATTTCATGATATCTTTTAAATCTGCTGCAAAAACTACGGCAGAACACGGGACTGGCGCCACCGAAGAAGCACAGACCCTGCTTTCTAAAACAAGCGAAAATTATTCAATTCAAAATAGCCCAGCAAGATTTTATATCGAACTCTCAGGTTAATAGATAATTGACAGTTAATAATGAAGAATAGGTGCTTAATCCTTAAATTACCCTGTTTAAAACGATTAATAAATTACTGCAATTAAACAGTTAACCGTTAACTCAAAAAAAAGGTTCATTATTGTGCATCTCATATCTCATATCTCATATCTCATATCTCACATCTCACATCTCATATCTCATATCTCACATCTAAAAAAAAGCTCCACCTTTTGGGCAGAGCTTTTGCTTTATATCATTTTTACCTCTATGAGACGACGTATTCATTAATTCTGTCCTTACTAGGAAGTGTTGTTCCTCCCATTAAGAATTCATCGACCTTTCTGGCGGCTTCCCGGCCTTCTGAAATGGCCCAAACCACCAGCGATTGTCCTCTGCGCATATCACCGGCAGTAAATACTTTGGTTACATTGGTCTGGTAAATACCTTCAACTGCTTTCACATTACCTTTTCCGTCGAGTTCAAGTCCAGCATTTTCTACAAGTCCAGGGTACTGTGGATGGAGGAATCCCATTGCCAAAAGTATTAACTGACAAGGAATTTCACGTTCAGATCCACTAATTTCATTGAATTTTACCGTACGGCCCATTGCATCAAGCTCCCAGCTGACATCAGAAACCAAAATTGCCCTAAGCTCTCCTTTTTCATCACCTAAATAAGATTTGGTATTTATACCCCAAAACCGCTCACATCCTTCTTCATGCGAACTGGTTGTTTTCAGAATCATTGGATAGGTAGGCCATGGCATGTTATCTGTACGATCAGCAGGTGGCTGTACCATCAGCTCAAACTGTTTTACTGTGTTGGCATGCTGCCTGTTAGAGGTACCTACACAATCTGAGCCGGTATCACCCCCACCAATCACCACTACATCCTTACCTGTTGCCATAGTTCGCTCACCTTTGAACGAAATATTGCCTACAGTCTTGTTTTGTTGTTTAAGGAAATCCATCGCAAAATGGATGCCTTTCAAATCACGTCCCGGGATATTAAGATTACGCGGAATTGTGGAGCCACCAGCTGCCACTACTGCATCATGCTGATCAATAAAGGCCTTCATATCTCCATCCTTACCGACCTCAACATTACAGACGAAGTTCACACCCTCCTGCTTCATAATTTCGAGCCGACGGTCAATTACCGATTTTTCAAGTTTAAAATCAGGTATGCCGTAGCGTAAAAGGCCTCCCAGACGATCATCGCGTTCATATACCGTCACATTATGACCTGCTTTGTTTAACTGAGCTGCAGCTGCTAAGCCTGCAGGGCCGGAGCCAATAACTGCAACATTCTTACCCGTACGAAGAATCGGCTTAATTGGCTTCACATATCCCTTTGAATAAGCGATCTCGATAATATGTTTTTCAATTTCTTCAATAGCAACCGGTGGCTTATTTATGCCTAAAACGCAGGCTGCTTCACAAGGTGCCGGACAAATACGCCCGGTAAACTCAGGAAAATTATTCGTGGAATTAAGTATCAAATAAGCTTCTTCCCATTTGCCCTCATATACGGCATCATTAAATTCAGGAATAACATTTCCAAGCGGACAGCCTGAATGACAGAACGGAACGCCACAATTCATACATCTGGCTGCTTGCTCGTTTAACTTTTCAGGAGGATATTCCTGAACAAATTCATTATAATTTTCCAATCGTTCTACAGGGGCAATTTTCTTAGGAAGCTCCCTGTCATACTCTTTAAATCCTGTTACATTTCCCATTATCCTGCTGATTGTTGTAATTCTCTTTCTAATAAAACTTTTTTGTATTCCTTTGGAAAAACCTTGATGAATGAAGAAGATTGTTGAGCCCAATCATCAAGTATGTATTTCGCTACCTGACTTTGAGTAATCTGCACATGCTTTTTCAGAAGACTAAGAATTTCTACCTCATCTCTTGGAGATAATGGATCGAGATCAACCATCTCCGTATTGCAATTTTCAACAAAGGAATTATCAGAATCATAAACCCAAGCTATTCCTCCACTCATACCGGCAGCGAAATTTCGGCCTGTTTTGCCTAAAATCAAGGCTCTTCCTCCGGTCATATATTCACAACCATGATCGCCAACACCTTCCACGACAGCAATAGCTCCGGAGTTTCTTACAGCAAATCGCTCTCCCGCCTGACCTCTGACAAACAAATCACCGGATGTAGCTCCATAAAGTGCTACGTTGCCAATGATGATATTCTCCTGTGACAATACTTTACTTTTCTTGGAAGGATAAATAACCAATTGGGCTCCAGAAAGACCTTTCCCAACATAATCATTGGCTTCTCCACAAAGTTCAAAGGAAATACCTCTGGTACAGAATGCACCGAAGCTCTGACCTGCAGAACCTGTAAACGTATAATTTATTGTATTCTGAGGTAGTCCAACAGACTGATACTTCTTCGTGATTTCATTGGAAAGAATGGTACCCGTAGTCCGATCTGTATTTTTAATATTAAATGATGCAAAAACCGGTTCTTTCGATTCGATGGCCTTCATTGCTTTTTTTAGCAAATCCCAGTCGAGCACATTATCCAGGCTATGATCCTGCTTTTCACTATTATACAAAGTCATGCCTGATGGATTGTCCATAGGATATAAAATTCCTGAAAGATCAATATTTTTCACTTTCCAGTGATCTACATCATCACGCATTTTTAGGAACTGAACCCTGCCAACCATATCATTTATGGTTCTGAATCCCAGTTCTGCCATAATCTCACGCAACTCCTCAGCAATGAATCTGAAAAGATTCACAATATGCTCAGGCTTACCTGAAAACAGTTTTCTTAGCTCAGGATCCTGGGTTGCAACACCTACAGGACAGGTGTTCAAGTGACATTTTCGCATCATGATACAACCACCTGCAACCAATGCAGCCGTAGCAACACCCCATTCTTCTGCTCCCAAAAGTGTGGCAATTGCAATATCTTTTCCTGTTTTCAACTGACCGTCGGTTTGAAGCACTACCCTACTTCTTAATTTATTTTTAACCAGGGTTTGCTGAGCTTCAGCCAATCCGAGTTCCCAAGGCAAACCGGCATGTTTGATAGATGTAAGCGGTGATGCACCGGTTCCGCCATCATGACCTGAAATCAGAATGACATCTGCATGGGCTTTTGCCACACCTGCAGCAATAGTACCAACGCCAGCTTTTGAAACCAATTTAACACTAATACGGGCAGCTCTGTTTGCATTCTTAAGGTCAAAAATTAATTGTGCCAGATCTTCAATTGAATAAATATCATGATGTGGTGGCGGCGAGATTAGCCCTACACCCGGTGTGGCATGACGAACTTTTGCAATCCAATCATCTACCTTATAACCAGGCAATTGCCCTCCTTCTCCCGGTTTGGCACCTTGTGCCATTTTAATCTGTAATTCATCAGCATTGGTCAGGTAATTAGCTGTAACACCAAACCTTCCGGAAGCTATCTGCTTGATGGCAGAGCGCATAGATCCCCCATCAGCTAATGGTACATATCTTAATTCATCCTCTCCACCTTCACCGGTATTGCTTTTGGCACCAATTCTGTTCATTGCAATCGCAAGCGTGCTATGTGCCTCATGAGAGATCGACCCGAATGACATTGCCCCGGTTGCAAAACGCTTCAGAATAACTTCCACAGGCTCTACTTCAGTCAGAGGCACTGGCTGGCGGTGATGAGCAAAATCAAGAAGTCCGCGGATAGTATACAAAGTATCTGTCTGCTTATTAATATGGGATGCGTACTTCTTATAAACTTCGTAATTATTTGTCCGGGTAGCATGCTGCAACAAATGGACTGTCTCCGGATTAAATAGATGCGCTTCACCCTTTCTTTTCCATTGGTAAACACCACCTTCTGGCAATAATTTTGTTTCTATACCCCTTCGCTTAAAGCCTAAGAAATGTTTGCGCAAGGCTTCCTCAGCGATATCATCCAATCCCATTCCACCAATGCGGGATACTGAACCGGTAAAATAATTATCGATGACATCCTTATTTAAACCTATGATCTCGAAAATCTGAGCACCATGGTAAGATTGTAAAGTAGATATTCCCATTTTAGAGAATATCTTCAGCAAACCATCATTAACAGATTTGATATAATTTTTATATAAAAACTTAATATTCAATGAAGTATCTATTCTTTCATCAGTTTTAAGTTTATGTATTGTAGCCAGAGCGAGATATGGATTTACCGCGGTAGCACCATAGGCAATGAGACATGCAAAATGATGAACTTCCCAAACATCTCCTGCTTCAAGCATAATACCTACAGCACCTCGAAGACCTTTCTTAATGAGGTGATGATGTACAGCTGAAACTGCAAGCAATGAAGGAATTGGTGCATGCTCAGAATCAATGGCCCGATCTGATAAGATCAGAACCTCAAATCCATCATGAACTGCATCTTCAGCATATCTGCAAAGACGCTCAATTCCGCGTTGCAATGAACCCTGCTGACTATCAGCTTTGAAATAGGTTTGAAGTGTCTTGGCCTGAAAAGAACCGGTATCAATACTTCTGATCTTCTCGAGTTCAATATTACTCAATACAGGATGAGGTAATGCCACACAATGGCAATGCATTTCATCCTCATCAAGCATATTACCATTATTACCCATAAATCCGGCAAGGCTCATCACCAAACGCTCGCGAATTGGATCAATTGGCGGATTAGTAACCTGTGCAAACAGCTGTTTAAAATAATTTGACAGATGCTGCGGGCGATCAGAAAATACAGCTAATGGCGTATCTGTACCCATTGATCCAATCGCTTCTTTGCCGGTTAAGGCCATTGGCTTAATCAGGGTGTCGATATCTTCACGGGAATAACCAAATACCTGCTGATATTTGAATGTCGACTCATTTGATAACTGTGTGAAGGCAACCCTTGGTTCTGCCAGATCTTCAAGTCTGATCTTATAGTTCTCTAACCAGGTACCATATGGCTGTTGGGTAGTAATTGCCTTTTTTATTTCCTCATCTTCAATAATAGTTCCTTTTACGGTATCCACCACCAGCATTTTTCCGGGCTGTAAGCGACCTTTTTTAATCACTTTTGATTCATCAACTGGTAAAACACCTGCTTCTGATGCAACAATGATCTGATTATCATCCGTAATCACGAAACGTTGCGGACGCAAGCCATTCCTGTCGAGGGTTGCTCCAATCATATGCCCATCGGTAAAGGCAATAGCTGCCGGTCCGTCCCATGGTTCGATCAGGGTTGCATGATACTCGTAAAATGCCTTTGTCGCAGGATCCATTTGTTCATTTCCATCCCATGCCTCAGGGATGAGCATCATCATCACATGCGGCAATGAACGTCCGCAATGGAATAATAATTCTACAACATTGTCAAGACATGCCGAATCAGACTGATTATTATCAATTATTGGAAGAAGCATATCCATTTCATCTTTACTGAAAAAAGGTGATGCAAATGAGCGTATGCCAGAATAGAACCAGTTTAAGTTTCCTTTTAAAGTATTGATCTCTCCATTGTGGGCTATAAATCTAAAAGGCTGTGCCAATCGCCAGGATGGGAAAGTATTGGTAGAAAATCGTGAGTGGATCATTCCAAAAGCAGAACTCAGCAAGCTATTGTTCAAATCAGGGAAATATATCCTCACTTGGCTACTGCTAAACTCACCTTTATACATAATGACATTCTGAGAAAGCGACACGATATAAAACTGTTGCTCCGCTCCGATTACTGATTCTCTGACCAGTTTTGTAGCATGGTTTTTAAGTACATATAGCTTCCTTTCAAAATCTTCCGCTGTATGAAGTGAGACAGGTTTAGCAATGAATACCTGCTCAATATCCGGTTCAGAAGAAAATGCAGCTTCCCCGATTATTCCACTGTTGATCGGAACTTTTCTATAACCTAATATTTTGAGGCCAAGCTTATCAGCGGCCTTTCCTATCGCACGGCGGCATTCTTCTTTAATCGTGGCTTTCTTTGGAAAGAAAAGCATTCCTACACCATAACTACCAGCTTTTTCCAGACGGATATTAAGTTTAAGAGCTTCCTGTTTAAAAAATTCATGAGGAACCTGAATCAATATCCCCGCTCCATCACCCGAATCCGGATCACAACCGCAAGCACCACGGTGTTCCATGTTCTCCAAAATAGTAAGGGCATCACTAACAATCTTATGCGATTTTTTTCCTTTAATATTTGCAATAAAACCAACTCCACAGGCATCGTGCTCCATAGAAGGATCGTATAAACCCTGTGTTTGGTTGTTAGTATTTGTCATCTATTGAATTAAATTTATAAGGAGTCTAAATTAATGAAAATACGTGATTTTTACTTAATTTACAACTATTTTTATAATTAAATCAAAAAAATCCTTTTATTATATACAGAAATTATAATATTGATAAATATATTAGACTTTTGTTATCTTTTTAGCATTTCAACTATCTATCTTAGGGCTATGGCCTGAATTTGCATTTTTTTTCTACTTTTGTGCCGGGCAAGTCTTTTACGACCAGCTCCCTTTGAACTCCCCCAGGGTGGGAACACAGCAAGGGTAAAAGGTCGTAGCGGTGCGATAAAAGGTGCTTGCCCATTTTTTTTTCAATTTGTCAATTAGATAATTTGTCGATTTGTCAATGACAACAAAAATCCCACTTCAGGATAATTTAATTATTGATAGATCATTTCAATTCGCAGTACATATCCTTAGGTTCTCCAATCTTTTACAGGAACAAAAACAATATATTCTTGCAAATCAACTTCAACGTTCAGGCACTTCTATTGGTGCAAATGCAAGAGAGGCGCAAAACGCAGAAAGCAAAGCCGACTTTATCCACAAATTTAAAGTAGCTGCCAAAGAGGCCGACGAAACAGAATATTGGCTACTTTTGTCGAAAGAGGTAATAAATTATCCTGAAATTCAGAATTTACTTGATGAGTTGAAGATCATTCAAAAAATTATTACCAAAATTATTGCAACTACGAAAACTCAATTGAAAAATAAACAAATAGACAAATAGACAAATAGACAAATCCATAAAATGAAATTCTTCATAGACACCGCAAATCTAGCTCAGATCAAGGAAGCACAGGCATTAGGAATATTAGACGGAGTAACTACAAACCCCAGCCTGATGGCCAAAGAGGGTATTACGGGCGATCAAAATGTTATTAATCACTATAAAGCTATCTGTGCTCTAGTTGAAGGAGATGTCAGCGCTGAAGTAATCGCCACTGATTTTGAAAATATGGTGAAAGAAGGTGAAATTCTTGCTGCCCTTGACCCAAAGATCGTTGTTAAAGTACCCATGATTGTTGAAGGGATTAAAGCGATTAAATATTTTAGTTCAAAAGGAATAAAAACTAATTGTACACTTGTATTTTCATCTGGACAGGCACTTCTGGCCGCAAAAGTTGGGGCAACTTACGTATCCCCATTCATTGGCCGTTTGGATGATGTTTCTACCGATGGTTTAACCCTGATCGAAGATATCCGTTTGATCTATGATAATTATGGATTCGAAACCCAGATTCTGGCCGCATCAGTTCGTCACCCAATGCATATTATAAATTGTGCCAAGATTGGCGCTGATGTAATCACCGGACCTCTTTCAGCTATGATTGCTCTGTCAAAACATCCATTGACTGATAGTGGACTTGCACAATTTCTTGCCGATCATGCAAAAGCGGCTGGGAAATAAGTTGTACGTTGTACGTTATACGTTGTACGTTATACGTTGTACGTTATACGTTGTACGTTATACGTTAAAGGTTTGGTAAATCGTTTTATCTGGGTATGAAGTAAAATTGAAAAGCTGAAAAAAATGTGCACAAAATCAAATAA
>Ga0105054_10007646_pt1 | contig 14587 bp, 10 predicted proteins | sample BON02_FD_78091 | JGI IMG/M metagenome (GOLD analysis project Ga0105054, IMG submission 78091) | Freshwater microbial communities from Lake Bonney liftoff mats and glacier meltwater in Antarctica - BON-02 (megahit assembly) | ecosystem: Environmental > Aquatic > Freshwater > Ice > Glacier...
CAATTTTTCCATATTTTCTAAATCTGATAATTTCAGTTCGATCGAACTAATAAAATCAGTTAAATTTATAGCATCTTTACATTGCTCATTCAGAAAAACTTGAAGATTGAATGTTTTATTATTGGAATTGATTGTATTATTTGTATTAATTATATTCGTTGAATTATTATTTGTTTTACAAACTTCAATCATTTGTTTTTGTAGTTCTTCATTACTTTTAATCATATTTAATATAATATCCTTCATATTCGTGTCATCGATATTAGTCTCAACAGTAATAGTGTCGTCTGTAATAGTATTTCCTTTACATTTTTTTTTATGTGTATATAATCCTTGTCTATGATTATATTCTTTTCCACATGTACACGTATTTTTTTTTATAGTATTTATTTTCGGCGAGTTTTGTAAATAAATGTAACTATTTATATGTTTAGTAGTAGTTAAATGTTTAGCATAATCATTCTTCTTACAGCATATGTAATGACACGTTTCACAATTATATTTTTTTACGAGTTTTTGCGAGTTTTTTGTAATCATTGTAACTATATATTATGATTACATAAAACTCGCCTAAATCTTTTTAATTGTTATTTTATAATTTTATAAAAAAGTTATCATAACAACTAATTTAATGACAAAATAAAAAACACACCATTATGATGTCAATCACTTTTTTCACTTTTTTTAGGTTCATTCTATTCTACAAAATTGAAAAATGGACATTTATAAATGTCCAAAACTCATTTTATAGAATAGTTTGGAACAGAATTCATGACAGTTTCTTTAAGTATGTAAATCACTAATATCTATTATTTTGTTAATTATATAAATTTAATAATATGAATTAAATAATTATTTTATTAAATACTTTTATCAATTACACAATTCTTTGCTAGTTTTCTAATCACTTTATCCATATGCTCTTTATCTCCGCTCATGGTTTGTCCCACAATTTTTAAATACTTATCATTATATGGCGAGTCGTAATCCCTGAAAGTAGGATGTTTTTCGGTCCATTCATTCAGCAGTTTAAAATTCTTCTTTTCAATGGTCCTGATTGCATTTTTCAGTTTACTGTGTTCAGCATCCTCCTTTTCCCACACGTCGTTATCTTTAATGTAGATGATTTCCCTTTTCAGGTCACTACAATGAAAGGGACGGGAACAAATATCAAGAATATCCATATTACCGAATATATTATTAAACATACAATCGGTATATCCCAATTTCTCCATATTTTCTAAATCTGATATTTTCAATTCGATCGAACTAATAAAATCGGTTAAATTTATGGCATCTTTACATTGCTCATTCAAAAAAACTTGAAGATTGAATGTTTTATTATTGGAATTGATTGTATTATTTGTATTATTTGTATTAATTATATTCGTTGAATTATTATTTGTTTTACAAACTTCGATCATTTGTTTCTGTAATTCTTCATTACTTTTAATCATATTTAATATAATATCCTTCATATTAGTCTCGTCAATATTAGTCACATCAGTAATAGTCTCATCAGTAATAGTATTTCCTTTACATTTTTTTTTATGATTATATAATGATGCACGATGATTATATATTTTTTTACATTCTTCACATATATATTTTATGGCATTTTCGGCGACATTATTGTTGTATTTTGTTGTATTTTGATGCTTTGTAGTCATTAAATGTTTATTAAAATCATTTTTCTTATAGCATATGTAATGGCATAATTCACAATTATATTTTTTTGCGAGTTTTTGCGAGTTTTCTGTTGTCATTGTTGTATATTAATACAACATAAAAATCGCCTAAATCTTTTAAATTAATTATTTTATAATTTTATAAAATAGTTATCATAACAACTAATTTAATGAAAAAAATAAAAACAGACCATTATGATGTCAATCACTTTTTTCACTTTTTTTAGGTTCATTCTATTCTACAAAATTGAAAAATGGACATTTATAAATGTCCAAAACTCATTTTATAGAATAGTTTGGAACCGAATTCATGACAGTTTCTTTAAGTAGGTAAATCACTAATATCTATTATTTTAGTTATTAATTATTCTTTTTTATTCTGCCAATTGTTTCCTTACGCGCATCAAATCGTAAAACACTACTGGTGGATTTCCTCTGGAATAATGTGTTAATTTTGCCTTTTTTGTATCCAATAATATTTTTTTTAAATCATCATTTTGAGAGAACTTGGCATACATTGCTCGTTCCATTTCTTCATTGCCGCGTCCTTTAAAGAAATCCTCATCAACCGTAATATTTTTAGGACGAATTAAAATTCCTTGATATTTCCCAGATTTTCCACCAGCACCTTTGCCATAATAGGATTTTTTGCTAGTTCAGAATTAGAGTCAAGAGAGAAAGTCAAATAAAATTGTGGATTATTTTTTTTGAATTTAGAACCTTGATAATAATGTTCCACAGATAACCATTTATGACCGTCTAATGTAAATAATGCAGACCAGAAATTCGATAATATTTTACGCCATGATTGAATTTTTTTCAAATTCTCATATGATTTAACTCCTTCTGGACCAATCATCTCACCTGCACCTGAACCTGGCGCGGGTTTATCCATCGATTTTGAATAAAACTGGAAAACAGTAGTGTTATTATATAAATCTGTTTGAATTGGTTCTTCAATTGTATTAACGTCCATCACTGCAAAAGTTGATTCTTTCGTTTTTTCTGACATTACTGATGATGGGTTTGCTTCTTTTTCTTCAGGAAATTTAGATGAAAAATTATTCAATTTTTCTTTAAATTCACGTAATTCAGGAATTATATAATAAGGACCTGCTAATCGTTCCATACATTTTTCTACAATAAGTATTTTAATATCATATGGAACTTCATTAAAAGAAAAACTTCCATAATCTTTATAAGTAATAAGTTGGTAATGTGACCCTTGATGACTTACTAGTATATAATTAGAAGGAGAAAAATATGATTCACGCTCTAATTCGGAATCGTTTAATTGTCCACATTGTAATACGTGTTCCTCGTCATCTGATTTATAATATTCCTCAGATAAAATAACTAATTTAATATTTAAAACTCTCTCCAATGTAGATATAGCCCATGTATTCCCCCAAAAACTACATGTTTGTATTTTATTTTTAAATTGTGTAATATTTGATATATTTTTCATAAATTCAAACTCATTTAATAATTCTTTAGTATATTCACGTAATTGTTTTGTTTCTTTATGTTTTTTTTGTATATCTTCTGCGTGTGAAATAATTGTTTTTTGAGTAGTTCTATCTTTTGTAGTTTTAATTTTTTCCTTTAATTCCTTATGTCTTGTTGTGAAAATTTTAATTTCAGATGCTAATTCATTATCCTCAGTTAGAGCATTATCATATAATAATTTATTATTTTGAAATAATTCTTCAGTTACATTATCTGCTAATAATTTTCGCATTTCAGTAACTGTTAGATATTTATCAACACTTTTTAATCCGTCACGAATAACCGCAAAAAGACAATCGCCTTTTCCTTCATTATCAACTATTCCATAATATTTATTTTTCATAAACTTTTGAATCCATGAGTAAGATTTATCTTTTTTATCTATTTGTATTCGCTCCGCAATTGCATCTGCTGCGCTTTGAGTTGTTAATGGTAATTTAATTATTTCCGCAATATTATCAGTTTCTTCAATATCACCAAGTGTTAAATCAATCGAATCATCAATACCGGTAATAAATAACCGATCCACAAAACTGTAAAGTAGTGGTGGGTTTATTATAGTTAAATTAATATCGCCATCATCGTCCAACAAATTCGGTAATTCGTTATTTAATATTTCATAGACACCTATCTGTGAATCCACGATATCATCTTTTACTAAATAAAGTGGAAAAAAAATAATATTTTTATCAATAAAAATATATTTGGGTTGTCCTACTGCGATAATAATATTAGTCTCAAATAAGGAAATTTCATAAATGGTTGAATCATAATCTTTATCTTCTTTTTCCAATTTGGTTGTTTCACTATATTTAATTATTGGATTTAATATTGATTGAACCATGTATATATAACGTTTTTATATTTTTATATTATTATTATTTGATAATTAAATAATATAAAATTTTTAATTGTAATTAAAATTTGAAATCAGCATTGTAAAATTATTATTTATTAATTGCGTCAATCATATCCATATGTTTAAAAATACTTTTATTGGTAATACTGGGCACTTCATTATTAGTTTTTTGTTTACTGAATACATTTACATAATTAATAATTGTATTCCACGAAGCATTATCAAATGATTTAATTTTTGATGAAGAATTGGTAATTAGAATAAATAGAATTTCAGAAAGTTCGTCAGTAATATTTTTTGAATCAGTTAATTTAATTGTATTTAAAATAGTTTCTTGTAACCCTTGTATAATAGTAATAATATTAGATGGATGAATCATATCTAATTTCATGAGGTTTACATAAAAGAGGGATATTGCGCGTCTTTTTTCATTTGTTTTATTGTTATTACAGAAAGCATCATAATCTTTTGCAGGGTCACAATAGTCAAATTTATCAAAGAGACTATTAAACTTAATAAAATTTGTTTTGAAAATTATTTCCATAAAATTTGAAGTTTTTGTATGTGTATTGTTATCATCTACTGCGAATGTTTTAATAAGTTCTTTATAAAGTTTAGCATACATTTCAGAATAAAAACTATTTCCACTGGCAATATTAAATAAAGAATCGCCAATTTTATTTAATTCTTCAATTATTTCAGAACTATCAGGATCAGCATTATTTGTAATAGATTTGATTTCATCAATAATTTTATTCTTTAGAGTATCATAAGTTTTTGTTGTCATTTTATTTAAATGTTTACGGATTTGGTCGATAGATGCGTCAACCCCTTCTTTTTTAGCAATAACAGTTGCTTGAAACTTGCGAATGGATTCCCAATCTTCATCTGTAATTTTTAATTTATTATTACCATTTTTATTATATTGACGATTATTATTATTATTATTATTATATTGTATATTTTTTCCATAATAATTCGTTTTGCTTTTACTCTTATATTCAGTAGACGCGTCATAATTAGAATTAGTTGAAGAACCAGAATTATCGATATTTTTTCCATTTTTTTTTTCAAATTGAGGTGTTTTTATATATTCAGGCGCACCAACCTGATCTGATATAGATTGTATAATCTTAATAACAGACTCATCTAATCTATAGGTGAACCCATTATTTAAAATAGAATTGAAATCTTCTTTTGTATATTGAATTAATCGTGAAAATTGACTTGTGGTAAAATTAGAAATTGGCAATGTTGTAGTTGTCATCATTGCTATATTGTTACTATATTAATACTATATTATTTATAATTATATTTATACATTTATATTTATACATTTATATCAATTTTTTATTATAATTAAAAATAATACACTTAAATATAGTTATAAATAATATAGTAATAGTCATGGAACAGGACACGTCCGCGATTAAAACAGAACAAACACAAACACAAACACAAACAATAAAAGAGATTTCTTCATGGGAAGACTTGGATATTAAACCTCACCTTTTGAGAGGAATATATAATTATGGATTTGAGAACCCAAGTCCAATTCAGAAAAAAGCAATAGCACCTCTTTTTTTAAAAAGAGATATTATTGCTCAGGCACAATCTGGAACCGGAAAGACCGGTTGTTTTGCCGTTGGTGCTTTACAAAATATAGATGTAAATAAAAATGTGACACAAGTAATTATATTGTCTCCAACACGGGAATTGTCTATTCAGTCAAAAAATGTAATTGATTCGTTGGGCAGTCAATTTAGTAAGTTACAAACGCAATTATTAATTGGTGGTACATCAATTGATGAAAATGTAAAAAGTTTGACTGAAAATACTCCCCAAATTATTATTGGTTGTCCTGGTCGTGTTCATGATATGTTGAAGCGCGGTAAATTGTATAAAAAGGATTTATCTTTGCTTATTATTGATGAAGCGGATGAATTGTTATCTGCTGGTTTCAAAGAACAAGTATACAATATTTTCCAATTTATGCCGAGCAATATCCAAGTTGCTCTATTCAGTGCAACTATGCCACAGGAATTGAATGTGCTAACAGATAAATTTATGCGTAATCCTTTAAAAATCTTGGTGAAAGCAGAACAACTCACGTTAGAAGGTATTAGTCAATATTATGTTGCGCTAGATAACGATGACCAAAAATATGATACATTGAAAGATATTTATGGCATGGTTTCAATGAGTCAATGTATTATTTATTGTAATAGCGTGAAACGTGTGAATGATTTATATGAAGCAATGCAAACAGATGGGTTCCCTGTATGTCAAATTCACAGTAATATGGATAAGAATGAACGAAACCAGAGTTATTTGGATTTTAAGAATGGAAAACATCGTGTGCTTATTTCTTCTAATGTTACTGCGCGCGGCATTGATATTCAACAGGTTAGCACGGTTATTAATTTTGATGTACCAAATTGTATTCATACTTATTTGCACCGTATTGGTCGCAGCGGTCGTTGGGGGCGTAAAGGTGTTGGAATTAATTTTATCACACAGCGTGATTCAAAACAAATCAAAGAAATAGAAAAATATTATCAAACGAATATTACTGAATTAACTGAAAATTGGGCAGCACATATGGTGTAATTCACAATAATTAAACATCAACTCGACCCCGCATTGCCTTGTAAAATGCTAGCATTTACTGTATCTAATTTCCTATTTGTTATAATAGTATTATCTATTAATACTATAGATAAATATAATAATATTATTATTAAGTTAAATATTAATATTATTATTATTAATATTAATTAATGGATAATAATAATATAAATGACAATAATGTAAATATAATTGAACAAATATTTAATCTTCCAATTAGTTTTATAGAGAGAAAATACACTTTAGATAAACATATAATAACAGATTTAGAGTTAGAAGAAACAGAAACAACTAAATCGTTATACGACTATGTTTTATTACCTAATGAAAACGATGTTTTTTCCAAAAAAACTATTCCATTATGGAATAAATATTATACAAATGATAAACAGTTTATAAAAGATACACAAATATTATTAAAAAATATTAAAAAAGAAGATAATTTAACTAATGATGATGATGCAATAGTGTTATCTATATGGAATGAAATCACCAAAGAAACTAGTTTCAGCGAAAAATACCATTATATTGATTGGAAATTTTTTGAAAAATTTAATAATAGTGCCATGTTTCTTGAATTATTTAGTTTGTATAATATGACATCGCCTATATTATCATTAATGTTACCTATATTTTTCCTAATAATGCCTTTTTTTATTTTAAAATTACAAGGGATTTCTATTAGTACCGAAAAATATTTTGAAATACTTAAAAAATTATTTCAAACCCATAATATTGGACAACTATTTAATATTGCTAACGCAGGATGGGATAAAATCGGGTATATTGTTATTTCTTTTGCGTTTTATATATTACAGATATATCAAAACATTATTTCATGTATAAAATTCCATAAAAATATGGAAAAAATGCACAACCAATTATTTAAAATGAGAAATTATCTTAAAAAAACAATAAATAATATTGATTTATTGCGAAAATCGTGTGAAAATCTGAAAAGTTATAGTCCTTTTATTAAGCATATGGAATATTATGGATCTCTTATAAATGATATGTATGCCGATTTTTCAAAAATTACACCTAATAAATTATCATTTAAAAAAATAGCCCAAATTGGGCATGTTATGAAATGTTTTTATCAACTCTATAAAAATAAAGAGTATCATAATGCGTTTGAATATTCTTTTGGATTAAATGGATATATAAGTAATATTCAAGGAATAAATGAAAATATCAGATTAAAAAATATGGCAAAATGTAAATTAAGTAAAAATAAAACCATTTTTGAAGGGGCATTTTTCCCAACTTTAGTAAATGATAATCCGGTAAAAAATAATTATGATTTAAATAAACATATTATATTAACTGGTCCAAACGCAGCAGGAAAAACTACATTATTAAAAACTACTATTTTCAATATTATATTATCACAACAAATTGGGTGTGGGTTTTATTCTTCTGCGAAAGTAAATCCTTATGACATTATTCATTGCTATATTAATATTCCCGATACTTCTGCTAGAGATAGTCTTTTTCAATCGGAAGCGAGGCGATGTAAAACAATTTTAACAAAAATAGAGGAACCGCAACAGTTAAATAATATAAACTCTGCGGAAATAAATAAAATAAGACATTTTTGTATATTTGATGAGTTATATTCAGGAACGAACCCTTATGAAGCAATAGGGAGTGCTTACTCATTTTTAAAATATTTAAATAAATATGATAATGTTACATTTATGTTAACAACACATTTTTTAGACTTATGTAAAAGATTAGATTGTGAAGAAAAAATTTTGAATTGTAATATGAAGATTGAAATTAATAATAATAATAATCATCAAGATTTTATTTATACCTATAAATTACAAAATGGAATTTCAGATATAAAAGGCGGCATTAAGGTATTAAAAGATTTAGCGTATCCGTCTGAAATCATTGAAAATACAAAAAAAGTAATTAATGAATGTAAATTATAAATAATATAATAAGTTAAAATAAGTATTAAAAATATATCTTCATTTGTTAATAATGAAAATTCTTGGAGTTGAAATAAAACAAACAATTGTTACTGTGCTATTATGTGGAGCAATTGCATATTTTTTCCATAAAAAGATCCAGTATATTGAGCGGTCTATTATGAAACAAAATCAAGTTCTTTCGTCATTTATTGCGAATGTTCAAAATGAATTGAGAAATCAAGGAAATAGCAATAGTGCTTCTTTACTATCACAAAATAGTAATAGTTTAGCATCGGATGAAGCATTATTAGCAGTTTCTGAATTAGAAAATAAATTGATTGAAGTATCAGATGATAGCGATAGTGATGATGATGATGATGATGATGATGATGATACTGATGATACTGATAGTGATAGTGAAAGTGAAGATAAAGAGAAAAAATTAAATAATATTAAAATTATTGATTTAAATAATATTGAAAATAATGCGATAAACCACGTAAATGAATCATTTATTGAAGTAACAGAAGTAACCGAAGTAACAGAAGTAACCGAAGTAAATGAATTGATTAATCTTTCGGACCTTCTACATTTAGAAGAAGTTGAAATAACTACTTTACAAAAAAATCATGATAGTGTTAGTGATAGTGGTAGTGATAGTGATAGCGATAGTCAACATGATAGTGAAGGTTACGTTGAACCTGGAGGTGAGGGTAGAGGCGATGGTGAGGGTCAGGGCGAGGTTGAAGTTGATTGTGAAGATAAAAAAAAGGATAAAGACTTTATAAAAAATATAATAAAAATTAATAAAACCGCAGATACAAACAATGAAAGTGTAAATAAATTAAAGGTAGATGATTTAAGAAAAATGATAGTAGACAAGGGACTTTTGACAAAAGAAGAAGCAAAACAACTTAAAAAACCAGAAATGCTTAAATTGTTAAGTCCTTAAATTATTTTTTATTCTAACCCTATTATAATAAATGAGTTGGGCAACATGTTATACTGCTTCTAATAATATCCATTTTGATTATCCACCAATTATGGCGGATGGGCGAAATTATGCGTCGTGGCAACCTGGCGCAATTATGAATGAAAAAATACGAAATGATGCCGGTATTAAATCAAATTGGCAGTATCGAAAATATTTATCAGAAAATGCTGATGAAATCATTAAATATAATCAGTTAGGAGCGTGCAATGAATGTTGTGAAGGATTAGCAAGATATGGTAATAGTGAACAAGCATCTAGTAATAGTCCATTTTTATATAAATCTGCCTTAGAAAAATCACAACCATTTGGTTATGAAAATAGCGATTTAAAAAATAATTATGTATCTAAATTTCAATTACAATCTAGAATGGTAACCCCTGTTATAACTCAGGCACAACTTCTTCAAGAAGGTTACCAAAAAAATAAGTAAGTAAAATAATATAAAAAAATAATATAAAAAAATAATATAAAAAAATAATATAAAAAAAATAATATTAAACCTTAAATAGTATCTAATATTATCATTGTAATAATTATTAAGAAATGCAAATTATAAGTATAGATGTAGGCATTAAGAATTTAGCATATTGTATAATTGATATTAACAGAACCACTGATAAATCTGATAATGAATATAAAATAATTAAATGGGATTCAATAAATTTATGTGGGGAAGATATAAAATGTATAATTCTAACTGAAAAAGGAATGATATGCAATCATAAAGCAACCTATTCAAAAAATAATATTAATTATTGTCTACTTCATGCTAAAAAGAGTTCTTATATATTGCCAACCAAAGAAATATCTATTCCTTCTATTAAAAAACTGAAATTAGATAATTTAATTTCTCTCGCGGGTAAATATAATATTCATTTAAATGAGAATAATAAAAAGGATATTATTTTAAAAATAATAATAGATTTTATTTCTCTTCATACATTTGATACTATTGGTAAAACAACAGCGAATCAATTAGATTTAGTAACAATTGGAATTTCTATGAAAAACGAATTTGATAAAATAATGCCATCAACAAATATTCACCATGTTATAATCGAAAATCAAATAAGTCCTATTGCGAATCGTATGAAAACAATTCAAGGGATGATTGCTCAATATTTTATTATGAAAGATATTCAACAGGTTTCATTTATATCGGCAATGAATAAACTGAAATCATTTACAGTAAATAATGAAAAAACCGAATATAAAGACAGAAAAAAAATGGGCGTTACTATAACATCAGGAATTTTAGATTTTTATAATAATAACGAGTGGTTATATTTTTTCAAAGGACATAAAAAGAAAGACGACTTAGCAGATTCTTTTTTACAAGGAATATGGTTTTTACAAAATCAATATAATTTGAAAATTGAATATAAATATAATTCATTGTAAATATATTAATATATTAATATTAATTGCGGATAACTTAAAATTAAATCATATTATAATACCATAATAATCAATGGACGGAATTATTGATATTAATAATTTGGAAGATGTTTCTGTAATTAATATTGGTGAATCTAAAAGATCTAATTATAATTATAATTCTAGTTCAAAACCATCTGTAAATTTTGGAAGTGGTGTTGAATTATTAATGAATGAAAAATTAAAAAATGATGGTTCAAAAAAGTCAAATGGAGATATAAATTTAGACGATATCACCGATTTAGAAGACCAATTAAATGACCTTACTTTTGAAAGAAAAAATACCAAAACATATCACAAATCAAGCGTATTTAATTCATCTTCTAATAATGATTCAGGAATAAAACTTAATTTTGATAACGATGATGTTGATGTTGATGTTGATGTTGATATGAACGACGTTCACGACAATAGTAAGTATTATAATAATGATAAACAAAAAAATGCTCCTACAATTGGAGTTGCAACGTCAAATGCTTCGTATAATGATAAAAAAACATGGGATGGATTTGGAAAATTTAATAATATACCGATAGATCCTGATATTAATTTAGATGAAGGTCGAAAATTATCACAAGATGAATTATTAAGAGAAAAATTTAAGGTTTTAAGAAAGTTAGAAGAAATAGAACGAAAAGGTGCTACTTTGACAAAAAAGTATTCAATGGAATCATCATTAGAAGAGATGAAAGGTGAATATGAAATGATTATTTCTGAAAAGGAACAATCAAATAGTTGTAAATTTCAAGGTCGAATGCTTATGGCGGCTGTTACTGGATTAGAATTTTTGAATAATCGGTTTGATCCATTTGATATAAAAATAGATGGTTGGTCTGAACAACTTAACGAAAATATCGGTGATTATGATGAGATTTTTGGAGAATTACATGAGAAATATAAATCCAAGGCCAAGATGGCGCCTGAATTGAAGTTATTATTCCAATTAGGGGGGTCTGCAATTATGGTTCATATGACTAATACGATGTTTAAATCTGCTATGCCAGGTATGGACGATATTATGCGTCAAAATCCGGACTTAATGCATCAGTTTACACAAGCAGCAGTTAATAGCATGAGTGAAACAAATCCGGGTTTTAGTGGATTTATGAATAGTGCTATGCCGGGCGCGAACCGTTCACAATTCCCTCCGCCTGCCGGAATGTCAACTCAACAAACAAAAAGTCAGCGCGCATCAATGCCGCCGAACAACCGCCCAGATATGTCACAAGCAAGAGGGGGAAATAATGATGGTATGAGTATTAATCAGCAATATGGAAATGTTGGAAGTGAATCGGCAGAAAGGTCTAATAGACAACAACGACCTGAAATGAAGGGTCCTTCTGATATATCTGATTTATTATCTGGATTAAAAACCAAGACTGTTAATATTCCTCAACATCAAAATAAACAAAATATAAATATTAGTGGTAGTGGCATTAGTGAAATTTCTGATTTTAATGTAGAAAAAATACAGACATCGTCACAAATGTTTAAAGAACAACCACTCAAAACTAAACGCAAACAAAAAAGTGATAAAAACATCATAAGTCTTGATATTTAATAAAATGAATATTTAAAATTTATACACCAGTTTCTTCTGAATTTAATAAAATTATAGAATTTTTATTTAATAATTCAGAATAAACACTTTCAATTATATCATTTGGTAAGGTAGGTTCTAAATTATCTATGATTTCGCATTTAGTAGGAAATCGTTTCTTTTCTTTTTCAAAAAATGTAATAAATTTTTCTATTGTTTCTTTATTATTCTTTTGTTCAATTACTTTTTTAGCGATATTAGTCATAACAGGATTAACTGATAAACACTTTTTTTCTGGTTCTTTGCGTTTATATAAATAATTTGCGGTTGTTTCAATAGTTCCACAAATTTCAGGTTTTTTCAATTCATTAAATAATTTTTGTTTTTTTGTTAAATTAATTTCATTTCCTGATGTGTCATAATTTGGTTCTCCTCCCGAAAAGGTATTCATAAATGACTGTATAACATGATTCGCCAAAGAAGGACTTGTTTCGATTAACCTGTCAAATTCTTCTTTAGAATGTTTCAATAAAAGCACTACATCTGAACGTTCATTCGGCGATTTTGATATTTCAATCTTAACATTACGATAAAATTTACCCCAAGAAATAGAACTAACACGGTGCGCTTCATTTAATTCCGTTATTTTTAAAAACTGTTGAATCGTTGTTAAAATTCCAGCAATCAAATTAATCGTACCTATAATCATTGTAGCTAAATTAAGATATTCAGAAGGAATACGATCTTGAGCAAAATTCGCGGTTCCAGTTAATGTGCTCATAATAATTACTGGAATGGTAAACCAAGTATTTTTTCTTCTATATTCACGGTGTGATTTTTGATGTAACCATTTATAGCATAATGCTTTATCTGCCCAATCAATTATTATTTGCTCATGTTCCTCAGTCCAGGTAACATATGTATTATCATTAGTTGAAGATAATATTAATTGTTCTTCATTTGTTGTTATAGAACCCATATATTAATATAATATAATATAATATATTATAATATAATATAATGAATGATACTCTTCATATTTCACCGATTAAAACTAATTTTACTTATATAAAAACAATGCGTTCTAATATAAGTAAAATATTTTCAGAGATTGAATCTAAAATAACCGCATTGACATATATATATATCGAACTTATTAGAACACACAAAAATATTGATTTCACATTTGGACTTGATTCATTTCATTTTCAAAACAAATTAATTGAATTAGAATATGAAAATATTAAGAAAATTTTTACTGGAATAAATAATCGTATGTATGGAGAATATTATAAATTATATAAAATGTTACAAGAATATATTACAAAAGAAGTAAAAGATGTTAAATTATTAGATCAAATTTCACAGAAAAAAACATATCCTATATATAAAGATTTAGAACCATTAAAAAATTATGATTTTAAATTGGTAATTGACATGCAGCAAAATATAGTTCATATAATACAACTTTTAAGTGATTTTTTAATTATGAAACAACGAGAACTTGCAAATGATTCAACACACTCTGAAATTGGAATAAATATTGAAAATATAATTAATTATCAATATTATAGTAATGCATTATTGAGTGAAAAAATTATGATGTTTTCAAGATATCTAGATACTTTCCATAAACATCATAATAAATATTTAAGCAGACTTTATTTAAAAAGTAAAATGATGTTAGGAATTGTTAATGAAGATATTAATTTAAAACAAGAGGCATCTAATATAAATACAAAAATAATCAATAACAAAATTATTACACCGAAAATACTTACACATTCATTGTCGTCAATAAACATAGAAGAAGAAAATAATATTAAAAAAATCATTGGTTATGAAGATTCGGATCAAAATATACAAAAAGAATTTAATAATATATTAGAAAGTTTTCCGCTGATTCATAATGAAGGGTCTGAACAAAATATACAAAAAGAATTTAATAATATATTAGAAAGTTTTCCGATGATTCATAATGAAGGGTCTGAACAAAATATACAAAAAGAA
>Ga0105054_10007651_pt1 | contig 14584 bp, 4 predicted proteins | sample BON02_FD_78091 | JGI IMG/M metagenome (GOLD analysis project Ga0105054, IMG submission 78091) | Freshwater microbial communities from Lake Bonney liftoff mats and glacier meltwater in Antarctica - BON-02 (megahit assembly) | ecosystem: Environmental > Aquatic > Freshwater > Ice > Glacier...
AAACACACACACACACACACACACACACACACACACACATACACCACATGTACATGCACACGCACATGCAAATGCACATATGCATACATGAGAGCATACATACATACATAAAAACCAACGTGCAGATATACATATGTACTTACATATACATGTATACAAACAAACATACAAACATATGTTTCACATACATGCAAACAAACGAATACAGGAATTCCACCGCATCCAAACAGAACAGAGCAAGCAATCAGCAACAATGCTCAAACGGTCATGGATTGATGCAGTGAAAAATGGCATCTGTGAGCCCCTTGCAAACATACCCGAGGGCCACTACATGTTTCTTGGAACTAAGGACAAGAATGCCTACGAAAAAAGCAAGCTCAAACGGTACCTGAAATACCTCTTTCATATGTATAATGCACGTTGTCGTTACATTGGAGTGGCTTACACCTTGTGCATAGATGATTTGCTTATTTCGTGGCCTGTACTTGGCAGATTTTTGAGCACGTCCAACTATGTCATGGAGAACACTCTGCGTCTTGTCACGGTGGGGCAAGTTTCTGTCGGGAAAATTTCTTGCTTGCTGTCGACTGCACGAAAATGTGTTGCACACGCAAAAGAAAGTGGCTGATTGCTGGTTTTGTGTATTTGTGGCAGGAAACCACCCTGCAAAATTATGCCGACTTTATCCACATTGCAACTGCCTTTGATGTGACGGTCAAGGGAACCAAGGACATTGAACAGACTTACCAGCATCCTTTCAACCCCTCTATTAAGGAGCGTCCTCCACTATTCACTTTGGAACTTGGTCCAGTTGATGGTGCTTTCGGATTTTCGACGTCTGTGGATGAATTTGAAGCGACACCTATCGCACTGTTTTCGCAGGCTCTAGAGCTGCTGCACGAAGTGCCGCAGGTGGAGAGTAGCGTTTTGAAGCGTCTCTTTTTCGGCAAGCAAAAGTATTTGTCGAGCGTAAAGGTAAGTGAGCAATATTATTTTCGTATTTTGCGCGGCGCCGAGGCGCCAAAGCTGCCGCGCGCCACCGCGTTGGTTCAACAATACCTTGACTTGGCGCGCGGCAGCTTTGGTGCAGTGCGCCTCACCACTTCGCGATCGAATCAATGCACTGGTTTTCTGACAGTATGCTTTTGCATTTGCAGGACGATTTCCCTTTACCTGCTCAGCTCAAGAAGCAAATGGAGGACGACCTCAAGAGAGCGTGCCAGCCGCTGCGAGATTACATTCGGCAGTACGATCATTTTATCGAATTTATGAATCTAGACCTAACTGAGTACGTGCGATCGTACGAGGAAAAAGAGGCTTCGCTAAAAGAGGATGAGTTCGAAATCGAGCAGCTTCTCGCAGAGAAGCAAAAGGTGTTGGATTTTATCCCACAATTCATCACAATAGGAATGTTCAACATCAAGCTTGAGTCCATCAATCGGTCGCTGGCGATCAAGTATGACGCCTTAATTCGCATGATTATGTCGCTCATCGCAGAAAAAGCCTCGGCCAAGGCCAAGACTGTTATCAACAAGTACACCAAAATTAATGCAAAGCTCATGACGCCGTATTCGACCATCGAAGAGGTGGCTGACCTTGAAGAATTCATCAAGGAGATCCCGAAAGAAACTGAGGATGTTGTGGACATCATTGCTGAAATGCTAGCCCAGTGTGAAGTACTGGACAAGTTCAATTTTCAGCTGAGTGATGAGCAGTTCAATGACAAATGGACGTCTTATGGCTGGACCCGCAGGGTTGAGAATGGAATTGCTGAGATCGTTACCCAGATTGACAACGACAGAAACGCCAAGGAGAATGAAATGAAGGAGGAACAGGTCAAGTTCGAAGCGGAAATGGACGACATAGAGAATATCGTCAAAGAGTTCCATCAGCACACCGACCTGGCCAAGCTCGAAGAGGTTGGGCAGGACGTCAAGGCAAAGGCAGCAAATCTCAAAGACATGGCGGATCGTGCCAAAAAGTTCCAGTCGCGCGAGCTTCTGTTTGGACTAGAACAAACCGACTACGATCGAGTCGGGGTTATCACCAAGTCCTTCGAGCCTTACGCCCAGCTCTGGATTACTGCGTACGACTGGCGCAAGAACCACACGCAGTGGATGACGGATCCCTTTCAATCGCTCGAGCCCGAATCCATGGACACTTGCATCCAGGATGGTTGGCGCGCGCTGTTCAAGGCAAGCAAGGCATTTGCAGAGCTTCCCGAGTGCAAAGAGGTGGCAGAACAGATCAGGGAAGAGATTGACGAGTTTAAGCCTATGATGCCCTGCATTACTGCTTTGCGTAATCCGGGTCTGCGAGAGCGTCACTGGAATGCAATGAGCGGCGATGTTGGTATCGATCTTTTGCCTGGCAAGTCGCTGAACACCCTCCATGACGTCATCGACATGAAGCTGGTCGACTATGAGGAGAAAATCTCAAAAGTTGGCGAGTCAGCTGGCAAAGAGTATGCTATTGAATCCGCCCTCGACAAAATGGAAACTGAATGGGCGCCGGCAGTGTTTGATATTGTCCCTTATCGCGAGACTGGCTCGTTCATGCTGCGAGGTGCTGATGAAGTCCAGCAGATGCTTGACGATAATATTGTCATGATTCAGGCGATGGGCTTTTCTCCGTTCAACAAGCCGCATAAGGAACGGCTCGACAACCTAGGCAAGAAACTCAACCTGCTTTCAGAGATCATTGAGCAGTGGCTCAACTGCCAGCGCAACTGGATGTATCTGGAGCCCATTTTCAGTTCCGATGATATTATGAAACAGCTCCCTACCGAAGGCCAAAAATTTAAGGCGTGCGACCGGCAGTGGCGCAAATACTTGAAAATTGCCGCCGACAACCCCAATTGTCTCGACTTTGGCGAAGTCCCAGATCTGCTTCCAATTTTTGCACAGTCTTACAATACATTGGAGCAGGTGCAGAAGGGGCTGAGCGACTACCTAGAAACTAAGCGCCAGTCGTTTGCACGCTTTTACTTCTTGTCGAATGAAGAGCTTCTTGAGATCCTTTCGCAGACCAAAGACCCTCGTGCGGTGCAGCCGCATTTGAGAAAATGCTTCGAGGCCATCAACAAGGTGACATTTGAGGAGGATCTGGCGATGGTTGAAATGTTCTCGGGAGAAGGTGAGTGTGTCAAGTGGGATGATAAGGTGTACCCCGAAGGCAACGTCGAATTCTGGCTGACAGATGTCGAGAAGATGATGCGAATGTCGATTAACACTAAAATGGGAGAATCTATCAAGGATTACGCTACCAATGAACGCAAGCAGTGGGTCTTGAATTGGCCCGGTCAGATTCTCCTAGGATGTGACCAAGTGTATTGGTCTAGGGAGACGGAAGGTGCCATCGAGGCGAATAACCTCAAGGGCTACTACAATACGTGTCACCAGCAGCTCAAGGATGTCACCACTCTGGTGCGCATGAAACTGACAAATATGCAACGGACTGGATTGGGTGCCCTCATCACTCTGGACGTGCACGGGAGGGATGTAGTTGAAAATCTTGACAAGGCGGACATTCGAAAGACCTCGGATTTTGATTGGGCAGCACAGTTACGGTATTACTGGGAAGATAGCACAGTAGCCTACTCGGGTAGCGCGGGTACCTTTCTGCGGCAAGTTGAGAATAGGTTTCGCTACGGCTGCGAGTATCTAGGTAACTCTATGCGCCTGGTCGTGACGCCATTGACAGATCGCATCTATCTGACACTCACTGGCGCATTAGGAATGGCGCTGGGCGGCGCCCCCGCAGGCCCTGCAGGGACTGGCAAGACGGAGACAACCAAAGATCTTGCTAAGGCCATGGCTAAGCAGTGTATCGTCTTTAATTGCCAAGAAGGGATGGACTATATCATGGTAGGCAAGTTCTTTAAGGGCTTGGCCATGTGCGGTGCATGGGCGTGTTTCGACGAGTTCAACCGGATCAATATTGAGGTGCTCTCTGTAATTGCGCAGCAGCTGCTGACGATTAATCAGGCAATTATCAACAAGCTCGAGCGTTTCGTCTTTGAAGGCGTCGAAATCTCACTGAATCCGGAGAACGCATCCTTCATCACCATGAATCCAGGATATGCGGGAAGGACAGAGCTGCCCGACAACCTCAAAGTTCTTTTTCGGCCAGTGGCCTGCATGGTCCCCAACTACGCTCTCATCGGTGAGATCCGCCTCTTCTCTTTTGGATTCGAGCGGCCTCGCGAGTTGGCAGAGAAGATGGTCAATTGTTTCAAACTGTCGTCGGAACAACTCTCAGCACAGGATCACTACGATTTTGGGATGCGTGCTGTGAACACTGTGATTTCTTCGGCAGGCTTGAACAAAAAGAATTTTCCCGACATGGATGAAGCTCTTCTCATGTTGCGCGCTCTAAAAGATTCCAACTTGCCAAAGTTTCTGGTCGATGATATTGTGCTTTTCAGCGGCATCATCTCGGACCTTTTTCCTGGTGTCAAGTTGCCAGATCCAGACTATGGTTCCCTAATGGAAATGATGACTCGCTGCACCCTTGAGATGGGGCTTCAAACAGTGCCAGTTTTCATGCAAAAGGCTATTCAGCTCTACGATGTGACCGTACTCAGGCACGGTCTGATGACTGTGGGGCCCACTGGCGGTGGCAAGACGTGCGTAAAGAATATGCTTGCCAAAACATTGACCTCGCTCAAAAAGGAGCGTGACGAGTACCTGGAAATCCGTCAATTTGTCATGAATCCCAAATCGATCACCATGGGTCAGCTTTACGGTAGCTTCGACGACGCCACTCATGAGTGGGCCGACGGCATCCTGTGCAAGCTTTTCCGTGAGGCTGTATACGACACGGTTGAGCGCCAAAAGTGGGTCGTGTTTGATGGGCCCGTAGATGCTCTGTGGATCGAAAGTATGAACACCGTACTCGATGAAAACAAGAAGTTGTGCCTTGTCAGTGGGGAAATCATCACCATGACCGGCTGGATGCGTATGATCTTCGAGGTTGAAGACCTGTCAGTAGCATCACCAGCCACTGTAAGTCGTGTTGGTATAATCTATTTGGATCCGATCGCCACGGTTGGGACACAGGCTATGGTCACATCGTGGCTGCAGACGTTGCCCGCGGCGGTGATGCAGTATAGACCGCAGTTGCAGGCTCTTTTTGATTCCACACTCGATGCGGCGCTCGACTTTCACCAACGCAACCTCAAGGAATATGTCAGGACAGTTCAACCAAATCTGTGGCGCAGTATTCTCAACATCCTGGATGGTTTTTTGAAAGAGTATATTGTTGCGGAGGGCGAAGTGGTGGAAAAGGAACGCTTAGAGGCGCTCTCTCAAAACTTCGAACAAATCTTTATGTTTGCAATGATCTGGGGCATTTCCTCTTCGTCCGACACTGAGAGCCGCTCCAAATTTAACGGGTGGATCCGTGAAAATGGACCCAAAGGTATCCCTGCCAAGGGCAACGTCTTTGATTATTCTTTGGACGTGGAAATGTGCAAATGGACGCCCTGGATGGACACGTTGACAGTCATCCCAGTGGACACGAAGAAGTCATTCTCAGATCTTGTGGTGCAGACAAAGGAGTCTGTTGCCTACTCCTTCATACTAGAGCACATCTGCATGCAGCAAAAGCATGTGCTGTGCGTTGGACCCACTGGCACCGGCAAAACTCTGACTGTGAAGCAGAAACTTATGACCGGTATGGATCCGGCTGTTTACACACCACTTTTCCTGATGTTTTCCGCCCAGACTAGCGCAAATCAGACACAAGATATTCTTGATGGCAAGATGGACAAGCGGCGCAAGGGTGTGTACGGTCCGCCGTTCGGTAAGAAGTACATGATCTTTATCGACGACATGAACATGCCCCTTCGCGAGGTCTACTTCGCGCAGCCGCCCATCGAAATTTTGCGACAATGGATGGACCATCAAGGGTGGTACGACCGCAAAATCCATCAGAAGAATACCATTGTTGACATTATGTTTGTCGCCGCGATGGGTCCGCCTGGAGGTGGCCGACAAGTTGTGACAAACCGTTTCCTCCGTCATTTTAACCATCTCGCTTTCCCGGAGATGAGTGATGAAAGTATGACGAGCATTTTTGGTAATATTCTGACTGCTCATATGGACGTTAATTTTCCTCCGACCATGAAGGCATTAATTAATCCCATTTGCGAAGCTTCGCTTCAAATTTTCCATCGATGTCTGAAAGAGCTCTTGCCAACTCCTTCAAAGTCGCACTACACTTTTAACCTGCGCGATCTTGCACGAATCTTCCAGGGATGCATGATGGCTGATCCCAAAAAGATTGGAGAGGAGCAGCCTATTTTTATCCGGTTGTGGGCGCATGAATGTCAACGAATCTTCCGCGATCGTCTGACGGACCAGCCAGACCGCGATTGGTTTGACACTCAGCTGAAAGACCTGGTCAAAGAAACGTTCAAGAAGAATTGGGACGCGCTCGTGACCACAGACCGCATCTTCTTTGGCGACTACATGGTGCCCGGTGCTGATCCTCGCTTATATAGCGAAATCATGGATGCTGCGATGCTGCGCAAGGCAATGGAAGCATATCTGGATGACTTCAACGCTCAGACAAATAAGCCGATGCGGCTTGTCATGTTCCTTGACGCCATCGACCATGTCTCGCGCATCAGCCGAATCCTGCGCCAGCCCAAGGGAAATGCACTTCTGCTCGGTGTTGGTGGATCGGGCCGGCAGAGTCTAACGCGTGTTGCAGCCTATACAGCAGAAATGGCATGCATTTCAATTGAGATTGCCAAGGGATACGGCAAAAATGAGTGGAGAGAAGATGTCAAAAAGGTCCTGCTGCGTGCTGGCAAAGAGGGAAAGCCCACTGTATTTCTCTTTACCGACACGCAGATTGTGATGGAGTCGTTCCTGGAGGATATCAACGGAGTGCTCAACTCGGGAGAAGTGCCCAACATCTGGGACCTGTCCGACCAAGACCAGATTGCAATGGCCATGCGCCCTGTTTGCCAGGCTGAGGGAATAGCACTGACTAAGTCAAACATGCACGAGCGTTTCCTCACGCGTGTTATGGAAAATCTCCACGTGGTGCTTGCCTTCTCACCTGCAGGCGAGGCTATCCGCACGCGCCTCCGCAACTTTCCCAGTCTTGTCACTTGTTGCACCATCGATTGGTTCACCGAGTGGCCTGCCGAAGCGCTGCGAGGTGTTGCCAATGAAGCGTTTGCCGATATTGAATTCACGGACGATTCAGTCAAGGAGGGCATCGTATCAATGTGTGGCGATATTCATAAGGGAGTCGAGAAAGCTTCCGAACGATATGCTGAAGCGCTGCGCCGCTATAACTACGTTACACCCACAAGTTATCTCGAGCTTTTGGGCACCTTCAAGCGGGTGTTGGCAGAGAAGCGCGACGAGCTGACGACTGCCAAGCGCAGGCTTTCAGTTGGCTTGGACAAGCTTGCCAGTACTGAAAAGGATGTTGCCGTCATGAAGGTGGAGCTGATTGATCTGCAGCCTATTCTAGAAAAGACTTCAATCGAAGTAGATGAGCTCATGAAAAAAATTGAGGTCGACAAGGTCGGTGCGGGGGAGACCAAGGCCGTCGTCGAGGTCGAAGAGACAGCTGCTTCTGCAAAGGCGGCCGAATGTAAAGAAATCAAGGAATCTGCAGAGGCAGGTCTAGCGGAGGCACTGCCCGCCCTGGCAGCTGCTGTAGAGTGTCTCAAAAATCTCAAGATATCAGACATTAGTGAAGTCGCGAAATACTCAAAACCCCCGGATCTCGTCGTGCTGGTGTTGGAGGGGCTGTGCATCATGTTTGGTATTGCACCCACAAAGGAGGGACAAGCGGGCGCCAAAACCGATAACTGGTGGATCCCAGGGAAAAAGGTTCTCGGCGACGCCAGGGGATTACTAGACAAAATGTTTGACTACGACAAAGATCATATTCCTGACAAGACCATCAAAGCCATCCAACGCATTATCGATAATCCCAAGTTTCAACCCTCAATCATCCAGGCGGTGTCGAGTGCGTGCACCGCGATGTGTCAATGGACGCGAGCCATGCACACATATCACTACGTAGCACTCGAAGTAGAGCCCAAGAGAATTGCACTTGCAGGCGCTATGTCAGAGCTCAAGGAGGTGGAGAGCAAGCTAGGTATTCTGCAAGCTCAGCTCAAAGACGTAACTGACCGTCTCGACAAGCTAGAATCAGACTTCAATGGGGCGATCAAAAAGAAGGATGAGCTGGCTGCAAAGGCAGAGGAATGCAACGTCAAATTAGACCGCGCTGATCGTTTGCTCGGCGGCCTAGGTGGCGAGAAGGTGCGCTGGATCGCCACCGTGGCTAGTCTCGAAGCTGACATGATCAATATCGTTGGTGATGTCATCACAGCTGCGGGAGGCATCGCGTATCTCGGTGCATTCACCGCCACTTATCGTGAAGAGCAAGAAAAGGAATGGCAAGGGAGGCTGCACAAGTACCAAATTCCCTTTACTGACGGGGCGGGTGTGAGAAAGACACTATCTGATGCTGTCACCATTCGGGCATGGAACATTGCAGGCTTACCCACTGACTCGCTATCAACAGAGAATGCCATTATTCTGTCCAAATCGCGTCGCTGGGGGTTGATGATTGATCCTCAGGGCCAAGCTAACAAATGGCTCAAGACAACCTACAAGGCTGCTGGTTTGGAAGTCATCAAATTGTCCGAAAAGGATTTCCTGCGATCGCTTGTGAATGCAGTGCGATTTGGCAAGCCAGTTCTCCTAGAAGGCGTGCTTGAGGACCTTGACCCTGCGCTGGAGCCCATTCTTCTGAAACAGACATTTAAGCAGGGCGGCAGTGAAATGATCAAAATCGGCGACGAGACAATTGCCTACCATCCCGATTTTAACTTTTTTATCACTAGCAAGCTGCCTAATCCGCACTATACTCCTGAGACGTGCGTCAAAATTACCCTGCTTAACTTTACTGTGAATCAGACTGGATTGGAAGACCAAATTCTGGGTCTAGTGGTCGGGAAGGAGCGCCCAGATCTGCAGCAGGCCAAAAATCAACTGGTTGTCTCCATGGCCGACATGCGCAAGACACAAAAAGAATTGGAGAATCAAATTCTCAAGCTGCTTGCTGAGTCCGAAGGCGACATTCTTGCGGATGAAAGTCTGATTGTCGTTCTCTCAGAGGCCAAGATCACGTCTGATGACATAACCATCAAAGTGGCAGAGGCTGAGAAAACAGAAAAGGAGATTGACGAAACCCGTGAGAAGTATCGTCCGACTGCGTACCGTGGATCTCTGCTCTTTTTCTGTGTGTCGGACCTTGCCTTGGTTGACCCCATGTATCAGTATTCGCTCCAGTGGTTCCTGCTGCTCTTTGATTCGGGCTTGGAAAAATCTGTTCCCAATGAGGACGTAGCTGTGCGGTGCGATAACATCAACGATTTTTTCACATACTCGCTGTACACGAATATTTGCCGTGGTCTTTTCGAACGCAGCAAGCTGCTGTTTTCCTTTACACTGTGTATCAAACTGATGCAAGGCGACAATCGCATTGATCCCCTCGAATGGCGATTCCTGCTGGCTGGTGCAACCAGCAACGATACAGCAATCCCAAATCCAGCAAGTGGGTGGCTGGTGGAAAGCTCGTGGCTTGATACTAGCGACCTTTCAAAGCTTGAGCGATTCAAGGGCTTTGATTCGGACTTGCAGGCCAACGTTGGGGATTGGCGAAAGTTCTTTGACAGCAATACATGCTACAAGGAAGATCTTCCTGGCAAATGGAACGATAGTCTTGAGCTCTTTCAAAAACTTCTTGTTCTTCGGTGCCTCCGACAAGACAAAATCCAAGAGGGAATCATGCAATTCGTGACCCACGAAATGGATCAAAAGTTTATTGAGCCTCCTTCGTTCAATCTGCCGCTTGCTTTTGAGGATGCCACGTCGATCGTGCCCCTCATTTTTGTCTTGTCATCAGGCGCAGATCCCACAATGTCTTGGATTTCCTTTGCAGAAGAGGTGGGCTTCTCCGCACGCCTCGATTCGATCTCACTTGGTCAAGGTCAGGGCCCCATTGCCGAGCGGAAGATTGCGGCTGGTACTAAAACAGGGTCGTGGTTGCTTTTGCAAAATTGCCACTTGGCTGTGAGCTGGATGCCCAAGATGGAAGCGATTGTTGAGGCGTTTGATCCCGCACAAGTGCACCCGGACTTCCGCCTTTGGCTCACAGCAATGCCTAGCCCGAAGTTTCCGGTGTCTATACTGCAGAATGCGGTCAAGATGACTCTCGAGCCGCCAAAGGGACTTAAGGCAAATGTGACGGGTACGTTCAAAGATTTTTCGGATGAACAGTTTGAAGGTTGTGCCCAGGCAGATGCCTACAAGAGATTGTGCTTCACGTTAAGTTGGTTCCATGCTGTCATGCAAGAACGACGCAAATTCGGGCCGCTCGGATGGAACATTGCCTACGACTTCAGCAACAGTGATCGCGACTGCTCCATGACTCAGCTTAGAGACTTCCTTAACAAATATGACTTTGTGCCTTATAAGGTCATTATCGAGCTGACCGGAGATGTCAATTACGGTGGACGTATCACCGACGACTGGGACCGCCGCTGCATGAATACTCTACTCAAAGAGTATGTGTGCCCGAAGGGTATGGAAGACAACCATCAGTTTTCGGCAGACCCCAATTACCTGCAGCCCCCTCTTGGCAAGCATGAAGATTACATGAACGTGGTGAAAAACTGGCCGATCCAGCCACATCCAGAGGCGTTTGGACTGCACGAGAATGCTGATATCACCTGCGCCCAGAATGAAGTGAAAGAATTGTTTGAAAGTGTCTTGAGCCTCCAGCCCCGTGTCTCTACCGGTGGTGGGTTGAGTCGAGAAGACATCATTGACGAGGCAGCCGAGAGCATCTTGAGCAGGTGCCCAAAGCCATGGCAGATGCTTGACATTGTAAAATGGTATCCCGTCATGTACGAGGAGTCCTTAAACACTGTGCTGCAACAAGAGTGCACCCGATATAACAACCTGCTTGTCGTCATCATTGCATCTTTGGCAGATGTACGCAAGGCGCTCAAAGGCCTGGTGGTGATGTCGGCTGATCTCGATGCGCTGGCCACAAGTCTCTTCAATAATCAGATTCCAGCCATGTGGGAGGGCAAAGCATACCCAAGTTTGATGCCGTTGGTGCTTTGGGTGGAGGATCTCATCAAGAGATGCCACTTCATTCAGGATTGGGTCGGTCAGGGCATGTTAAAGACGTACTGGATCTCGGGCTTCTTTTTCCCGCAAGCCTTCTTGACTGCTGGGCGCCAAAATTACGCTCGGAAGCACCAGATTGGTATTGATACAGTTGAAAACGAGTACCGCAACCAGACTATCGACCATGCAGAAGTGACCGAGGCCAAGGAAGATGGAGCCATTATTTGGGGCATCTTCGTTGAAGGCGCGCGCTGGGACATTAAGAGCAACTCTCTCGTCGAGTCTGTGCCCAAGGAGCTCTTCACCTCCTACGTGCCTATTTGGCTGTGCCCGGTGTGTATCTTGTGCAATCAATATAAATCGTCTGGTCGTCCAATACGTTCGTGCATAAGTTTTTGCATAATTATCTGTTGCTGCACGTTTGCTTACGCATCATCTGTGTTTTTGTGTGCGAACAGGTGGTTGGAAAGAAGGACCCAGACCCTGTAACGACGCTCATGTGCCCCTGCTACAAAATCCTGACACGCAAGGGCACGCTTTCGACAACGGGTCACTCGACCAATTTCGTCGTCACATTCGAGGTGAGAACACCGTGTCACGTGCCCCTCGCTCTTCACTATTTGCCCCTGTCCAGAGAGAACTTATTACGATAATTGCTGACCCCGTGTGTCCCAATAGGTTCCCACAAATCAGGACCCAAATCACTGGATCAAGCGTGGTGTGGCTTTGTTCCTTGCTCTGGCTTATTGAGTGAGACCTCTCTCTAAAAGCACATTTCAAGAAGCAATCGGGATGCGGCAGAGCGCCCTCCAGTCCTGGCATGTTTGTTTGATCATGCTGGTGTGTTTTATTTTGGACTGGGATTAAAATATCCGCCGTCAGTTTGACATGTTGTCCCCGATCTCTTTTCCGCTGTCTCCTCGATGGTCCGGGGCTCAAAGACTCGTGACTCGGTCAGCAAAATCTCAGCAAACGAATTTGTGATTGCGCACCGGCCAAGAGTACCCCATTACTAGCTCGCTCTCCCCAAGGCCAATGCTGGCAGATAGGGGGCTTACCCGTGCCCTCTTTCCTGAGATTTGTTTACCTCAATTTTTCGGTAGTTTCTTTCTGTCTTTCCTTCAAATTGTGGAAAGCTCGCAAGATCAACGAAAATCTTGTGGCGCCTGGCCCCCCCGCTGAGTGGACATGTTGGCATTCGGGGGATGCTGTTAGTAAAATAAGGGGTTGAAACCAAACTTACCAATATGAGGGGGGATGATCACACGGGGCGCGCAAGCAAACAATGATTTTTCTTCTTTCGATTTGGTGGAAGCTCGCAACGCGCTAGTACATGAACGTCTAGTTGCACAGCGAACCCCAATATACGGGAACATTGACAAAAACGCACTCGAGTTTTTTTTTGAATACAGAAACCGTGACATAAACGCACTCGAGTTTTTGCTTTCTGTAGCCATCGAACTCAGTTCTATAGAACTCAGTTCAAACGGTTCGACAACGTCGAGCGCTTGCCGGCACATGCACCCCCCCGCAAGGGCATCGCAACCTGCCAGTGGCTGTGGAGAGCAATACTACGTTGACGGTGCCGACTGCGCGCTCAGGCTCGCCGGGAGCCGACCTGTGGCACTTTTGGTCAGGTCAGAACTCCCCGCCTGGGGTGAGGCCAAGGCAAGGGCTGCAGCCTGTCCATTGGCGTTGACCTGTCAATTGATTGGCCAGGTGCTCTGTAATCCACAAACAATTCCGAACCCCCCACTCCAGGCAAGTTCAATCTACCGTGCAGTCTTTCTTTTTTCTTGTAGCTGAGAGCATTTGTTGTCAGTCAACCAACGGCAAGCCGTGAAAAGCTACCATACCCAATGTTGAAGGATATGGGATAGACACGGTCTGGGCTGCCGGCCGGTTGTTGATTTTCCTCTTTCTCAGTGTCGGCAGCCCACTTGGTGTGTGTTGCTTGGTTTCACTGACCCGGGGGTGAGGAAGATCAGAAACGAGGCCAAGTGTGTGCTTTTTGGTATCCTTTCTTTGAGAGTAGGGTTTTAATTGAAAACTGATTGTGGATATCCCAAGGATGCGGGGCTTGCCCTGGTCACGGTGGGTCAACTTGGCAAACCCTGGAAATTCCTTGAACACCCATCGGTCAGCTCCACAAGTCTCCACCCTCGCCCGTTCCAGAGGAACAGAAGCGGTCCTAGTCACCAGTCTCACGTACTCGAACATAGAGACACGTCCCAGAATACCTAGCCCCTATGGACGTGGCAGGGGAGATTTTCAAGCAGGGGAGCTTTTTGCCGCGCGGCGGCTGTTAGTATTTTTGCCGCGCGGCGGCTGTTAGTAAACCTCCGCTGCCCAAAAACCTCCTCGAGCGAGTGCATCTACTCCATTTGTGACATCTACTCCATTTGTGACACCTGCGAGTGCATCTACTTCATTCATCTACACCATTTGTGACACCTGCTCCACCGGGGCCCCGGGTGTTTTTGAGTGGTGAAGCCGCCACACAACCCCTCTTTCTTTCTTTCCTTCTTGGTGGCGAATACCCAACTTCTACACTGGACTAAATGCGGATGGTGTGCATCCGATTAATCAAGGGGCGCGCGGCAAGCGGAGGGGCTTTAGCCCCGGAGCCAGCCGTGCGCCACAGGAGTCGGACCAGAGTTCTGACCAGTTTTTTGGCCTGTTTTTCACTTTTTCTGCGGTAGTAGAGCGTTTTCTTGGATGTTTTTCCGTTTTTTTTTGAGATCAGACGTCTCTCCGACCCGAAATCTGAAATCGGACAAACCGATGGACAAACTTTGTCCGATCTGAGAAATTTTGGTCGAAGACGTCCGATCTCGCAAAAAACTGGTTAATTGAGTGCAGAAAATGCGAAAAAAAACTGGTCAGATCTAAAAAAAAAGTGGAAAAATTGGCGGGTGGGCTCGCATCCCTGGACTTCCGCAAGCCCTATATACAGACATGATTTTCCGTGGTTCTAGGACCCAACTTGAAGAAACTTCCCAGACCGTTGCCGGCCTAATTTTAGGACAGAGTTTGTTTGTTTGTTTGTTTGTTGGTGTAAAACCCGACAATCTTTACTTCACCTCCCGCCCTAGGCTCAAAGTAAACACCCTGGGAGTGTATCCACTCGGGTAGCGTCACTTTTCTTCGGTTCTACCAAAGGTACACCGCCGCCCAGAACACATCTTTTTTTTAAAACAAAAACGATTATTCTGGACAGACACGTATTTCCCGCATATTCTGTATCTTCTGTGCTTGGGCAGAGGAAGCTGGGACTATTCCATGAACGCGTGCCAAAAGCAAATATGCTTGTGGCTGTGATGCATTTGCGTCGTTGGATAAGCAGTGGGTCTGATCGTCTCTGGATGAGCAATGTGTCTGGTCGAGCGCCGTTGGGCCGAGCT
>Ga0105054_10007653_pt1 | contig 14583 bp, 17 predicted proteins | sample BON02_FD_78091 | JGI IMG/M metagenome (GOLD analysis project Ga0105054, IMG submission 78091) | Freshwater microbial communities from Lake Bonney liftoff mats and glacier meltwater in Antarctica - BON-02 (megahit assembly) | ecosystem: Environmental > Aquatic > Freshwater > Ice > Glacier...
GCGGTTACTAATGTAGCAGATAAAGAACTCGAAACCTCAACTCCCCAAGATGGAGAAGCAACTGTATATTACAAGACTGGATATGTTCAAGGTTGTGGAGCAAGTATCGAAGCAATCCGCGCACTAGGCGAGGTGAAGGAATGAGCGAGAAAGAACTACGCGAACAGATAGCCAAAGAAATTGAGGCAATTCAAATTAGTAAGCCAACTATGGCTTCCCAGTTTGGATACATCGCAGCCATCACAGAAGCCGCTGCTATCGCTCGGGGCGAGGTGGAGAAATGAATATCTGTCCGTCTTGTCCACGAAATACTAGACGAGAGCAGCCAGATGATGTTTATTTATATTGCGAAGGTCATACTGCGAAAAATGTTTATCCCTATCACTTCCACGCACAAGGAATTATGAGATGCTACCAATGCTCACCAGCAAAGACCGAGGTGGGGGAATGAAAAACCTAACACAAGGAGTGTTAAGTTTTCGGCACGATCTTGCCGAATTTAATAGATTTGTGGTATTTTTGTGCCATAATTTCTTAAATCGGCAAGATCTTACCTATTCTAAGGGGCAAAAGTGAGTGCAGATAATTTCTAAGTTGTTATAATCCCTTATCTAAAATCTATTTAAGAGTCTATAATGACTTAAAACTAAAGACAAGCAAGGTGAAGGAATAAATGAAAATAGGCAAGAACTGGGAACTACGCAAACCTTGGGTTAAGTATGTCTATATGGATATAGAAGAAAAGCTTTACTGGGAAATAAGAAAATCTGTTGCAGAAGACATAGCCAAAGACCTTCGTGAGACCTACCCTCACCCTTCTGAAGAGGCTCAGGCTTGGGCATACGCTTATGCAGAGATTATTGAAAAAGAAGCAGAGAGTATGAACGAATGAGAAGGATAAAAGAACCTCCCTTGGGCTCAGTAGTTATCGATGCCTCTGGCTCTGCTTGGCAACGACACCCTATTGGCTGGTCTATAACTGGAGGCGATAGGTCGTGGTCATACACATGGAAAGAGGTAGAAGAAGAGCTTTATATAAAGATGACTGAATCTTCCTTTGAGTGGGATTCAGTGCTCCAAGACCCAAGGCTCCCTTTGATTGTTTATGTGCCTTTTGAAGAGTTGATTGTTCCCGAGTAGGCCATGCTGTACGCTTAAAAATTAAAAATCGTTCAATATGAAGCTTATAAACCCCTTGACAGGGCGCTAAAAGTAGTACATACTTAAGTCTAAGTCTGTACATAAAACAGATCTATATACACGGGGATTTACCCCAGAAACGAGGAAACATGGATATCAATTGGAAATTACCGTTTGAAGTGGCCTTTCAAGTCTCTCTTTGGTCAATAGGTTGGATTTTGGTAGCACTTGTATGCATTGTTGCTTTTGCTGCTTTTTTTGCTATCGCTAAGGCATCTCTGACATTTTTTAAGAAAACAGAGGATAAAGCAGTTAAAGCAAAAGCAAAGCTTAGCTCAGTCAAAGCTGAAAACTAATTGGATCTGATTTATAGATCTGATGTGGTTGTTGAGTTAGTTAAGCACAGTGCTTCAGATGAAGATGTTGCTTTTGCTGCTCGAGTCAGCACTTTAGGTGAAAAAGCTCAAAGCGGGTCTAATCCCGATAAAACGGCTGGACTAATCAATTATCTGATGAGAGATCGTCATGGCTCTCCTTTTGAGCACTCTGTCTTTACTTTCTATGTAAAGGCTCCTATCTTTGTGTGGAGAGAGCATATGAGGCATCGTATGGCTTCTTACAACGAGGAGTCAGGTCGATACAAGATTTTAGAGCCAGAGTTCTATGTACCTAATAAAGAAAGAAAGCTTTTGCAGGTTGGTAAGCCGGGGGCATATACCTTTGAAGAAGGGACTAACGAGCAGGTTGCTATTACCTACAGCAACTACAGAAGAACCTGCAAAGAAGCATATGTCAACTATCAAGAGATGATCAATTTAGGTATTGCTAGAGAGGTGGCTAGAGGTGTCCTACCTTTGACTATTTACTCCTCTGCCTATGTAACTATGAATTCTCGTGCTCTTATGAATTTCCTATCACTTCGTCGTAATGTAGAGGGGCAGAAGTTTCCTTCATATCCTCAGCGAGAGATTGAAATGGTTGCAGAAAAGTACGAGGATATCTTTAAAGAACTTATGCCTTTAACTCACAAAGCATTCGTTGAGAACGGAAGAGTATCTCCTTGAAGATTAAAGATGCTTGGTCTAGGGTCAAAGATGTGGAAACTCCTCGTCGTGTAAAAGTTGTCCTTGTTTTATTAGTTATTTACTTGGCTAACCCAATTGATCTGATACCAGACTTTATACCTATTTTAGGGCAGCTTGATGACATAATCATTAGTGCTCTTGTTTTACGCTGGGTTGCTAAGCACACAACATTTGATGTGAAGGTTGCCTAGTGAGTACAGAAGGTATTGCATATTGCTATGCACGAGTATCAACTCAGATGCAAGCAGAAGATGGAATGAGTCTTGGAGCACAAGAGAAGCAATTAATTGCTGCTGCTGAGTTGGCTGGCTATGAAGCAGTAATACTTAGAGAAGAAGGTCGTTCTGGTAAAAGTATCACTGGAAGACCAGTACTTAGACAAGCTTTAGAAGATCTAGATACAGGAAAAGCTAAAGCACTTTTTGTCACTCGTCTTGATCGACTTGCTCGTTCCACTCGTGACTTTCTTAGTATTGTTGATAGGTCACATAAGTATGGGTGGCGTCTTGCATTACTAGATCTTGGGTTAGATACAGGAACCTATCAAGGACGCTTTGTTGTGACAATTATGTCTGCAATGGCTGAGATGGAGCGTGGAATGATTTCTATGCGTCAAAAGGATGTACATAAAGACAGAAGAGACAATAAAAAGGTTTGGGGTGTTGATTTAGGCCCACTTCCACAGGTGCATAAAGAAATTAGTGATCGTATCTTTACTGAAAGAGACTCTGGTCTTTCGTATAAAATGATTGCAGATAACCTAAATAATGAATCAATTCCTACGGTGCAAGGCGGAGCTAAGTGGTACGCCTCAACTGTACGACATGTTTATTTAAGGAAGCAAAACGCCTAGTCTATAATTAATGTACAGGTTACAGACAGTAACTTGCACAAATTACTATCTCTCTCTCTCTAGGGAGTTTACTAAGTGTGCTTTTATTTAAAAAAAATCAAAAAAAGGATTAGCAATAAAGCTACTTCCTTTATTTTAGCTGCTCAATTACATCTTATAACTTATGGGATACTTACACCATCAGTTGTAAAAGCTGATGATGCTTTACCTCAGGCGGAAGGAGATTCTGGAAAAAATAATTCAGTATCGTCCAGTGCGTCGTTGGAGGTGATCCCAAAAGCTGTTCCAGTTGTCTTAACGCAAAAGACAATTACTGATACAGCATCCGTTGTAGCAACATCGGAATCTAGTCTTCTAACAACAAAGAGACAAAATAAAACTATAAATAAATTATTTAGGGTTTACAGTAAAAAGCTGAGATTATATTCAGCAATGTCTGTATTAATATCTTCAGCACTCTGGCCATCATTAATTAATACAGCTTATGCTAGCGGTTCTATTGGCTCACCTACGAATGTAAGTGCAGCAGTTTTGGATACTAATGTGACACTTACTTGGGATGCTCCTGTCTCAGACACATCAACGGCAACCGTTGAGCGTTATGCTATTTTTTGGTTCGGTAGTGATAGTGGTCGCGCTGTCTCTTCAATGACAACTTCTATTACTTTGCCGTTTTCAACTATTAACTATGAAGGTCCTAAAACATACATATTTAAGATTCGCTCCGACAATGACACTCTTGGACTTTACTCAGTTTGGTCTAATTCTGTATCAGTCAGCACCGTAATTGCTCCCAGCCAGCCACCCCCATATCAGGCACCAAATAATTCTGTATCTGGAACAGCGGGTGAAAATCAGACTTTATCTTTATCGGCTCCTGAAGGATATGTTTTTGTTTCTGTGGATTTTGCTAGTTACGGAACACCAAATGATTATTCAATAGGGGGATGTCATGCAAGCAATTCTGCATCAATTATTGGTAGTGCTTTTATCGGAAATCAATCTGCATCAATAGATGCAAGCAATGATGTTTTTGGCGACCCTTGTGGTGGAATTCAAAAGCGTCTTAGTGTTGTTCTTGTTTATGGACCTGCGCCTACTCCAACGGCTTCGCCGACTCCCGATTCATCTCAAAGTCCCCCCCCTGAGCCTTCTTCTTCTCCAGTTCCAACTCCAGCCCCTGAGCCAAGTGGCACTCCGACAGTAACCCCAACTCCTTCTCCAAGCGCCACACCCGAGGCATCGCCGACAAGTAGCCCAACACCAAGCCCAACCCCAGAGCCAACACAGCTACCGCAACCAAATCCATCGCCTACTCCCCCACCCGTTTTAATTCCTACCCCACAGCCTACACCTACCCCAGAGCCAACACCTACGCCTACACCTACCCCAGAGCCAACACCATTGCCACCAGTAGTTCAGCCAGAGCCTCAGCCACAACCAGAGCCTCAGCCAGAACCAGAGCCTCAGCCACAACCAGAGCCTCAGCCAGAACCAAAGCCAGAACCAAAGCCTCAGCCACAACCAGAGCCACAACCAGAGCCTCAGCCAGAACCAAAGCCAGAACTAGGGCCACAGCCAAGAGAACCTAAGCCTATTACTAATGAAGAAAAAATAGCAGTTGCTGGAGTTCTTGTAGCATCATTAGCACCAAATGAAGCACTTACTTCTGCGGAAATAAAAGAAGCAGGAATTGAGTATCAAGATTTACCACCAGAAACTCCTGTTGACATTCGTACAGATGAAAGCGGAAACCCTATAGTTATTACTGCCGAAGTTGCATCTGCGCTAGAATTGATTGCTAATCCAGCAGATTTAGTTGGAGCTATTTTTACAGATCCAGAACAGGCTTTACTTGCACTTGCAAGTTTAGGTGCCGACATGAGTGTTGAAGAGCGTGAAGAAGCAGAAAAGATGGTTTTAACAGTTGTTGTAGTGGGTCAAGCAGTTCAAACTGCTCTTGGTGCTGCAGCAGCTGCAACAGCCGCCGCTGGAAGTAGTGGTGGCGGTGGAGGCGGAAGTTCTGGTGGCAGCGGGTCATCTAAAGGAATGAGAAGGAGAAAACCATGAAAGACTTCTTTAAAGATGTCATAGATCAGATTTGGACCCTGCTCGGCATGTTTATTGCTTGGCTAGTTCTAGATGGGTCTGCAAAGACAGTTGTTGGCTATGCCATTGTCTTTGCTATGGTCGTTTGGTGGGCTACATATCCCATTCGAAACGCCAGAAACGACGAATAATCTAGTTTGACTTATTCTACTAGTTATGTCTAGAATAGACTCTGACACACGCCAGAGACGCAAATGGAGACATAATGAACAAAGAACTAGTTCAAGAGTATAAAACAAAGATTGAACCTATTCTTCCTTTAGCAAAAAAAGCTTTCGGTTCAAGAAGCCAAACAACCCCTGCTCATAATGCCAGTCGTGAATATACTCGTCTGCTTATTGAATTTTCTAAGCGTGGAGGGAGTCTTCCTCAATTAGCAAAAGAGCTTAAAGTTGCATACGCAGGTGTAAGACGCCGAGTCGTTATGGATGATGTAACAGTCTCTAGCATTAAACCAAAAATCCGTGCAAGTAAAGAAGATGTAGAACGCTCTGCTCGAAGAGTAGAAAAAGCAAAAGAAAAAAGTGTTGACGACTATCACGATCAACTTGCTAAGGAATATCAAGCAGGAATCTCCCTATCAAATCTTGCAAAAGCGTTGGGCTTAAGTTCTGCAGCACCTCTATACTATGGAGTACAGAGAAGTATTCAACGAGCAAAGTAGGTAACTATGGGTAAGAGCATGATGGAGCGTATTGTTTTGCTACCTCCTGAACTAAAGATGGAAGCTCTTGCCAAGTTAGATCCTGAAATTGTTAACTGGGATTGGAAACTTTGGGGAAGACCCGAACAGTTGGCACCAGAGGGTAATTGGAATATTTGGGTGTACCTTGCAGGTCGCGGAGCGGGAAAAACTCGCTCTGCGGCTGAATGGGTTCGTGAAGAAGCAAAATACACAACAACTGGAATTCGTCGTTTTGCATTAGTTGCTCGTACTGCAGCGGATGTGCGAGATGTAATTGTTGAAGGTGAATCTGGAATTATGAATGTGACGCCTCCAAGTGAGCGCCCGCTTTACGAACCATCAAAACGCCGTTTAACTTGGCCTAATGGAAACACCGCAACTTGCTTTACTGCCGATGAACCAGACTCACTTCGTGGTCCGCAATTCACACATGCATGGGGCGATGAGGCTGCAGCATGGAGACAAACTCCAGATGCCGCAGGTATGACCGCATTTGACAACCTGCGTGTTGGTACTCGTCTTGGGGCTAATCCAAAAATTATGATTACAACAACTCCTAAGAGAGTACCGCTTTTGTATCAGTTGCTAGCAGAATCTGAAAAAAGTGGAAAGGTAGTTTTTACAAGAGGATCAACTCTCGATAATAGAGGAAACCTAAGCGATGCTTACCTAGACACAATTGTTGGCGTATATGAGGGAACTCGTTTAGCTCAGCAAGAACTTTATGGAGAGATGCTTTCCGATGTAGATGGTGCTCTTTGGACTATTGAAATGATTGAAGCTTCACGGCACGGGATATTACCCCCATCAACACCTTTAAGAATTATCGGTGTTGATCCATCTGTTGCTGAAAATCCAAGAGATGCTTGTGGAATTATTGTTTGTGCTTCAACCGCAGATGCAGATCTTTATAAAAGACATGCTTGGGTTTTAGAAGATGCAACAGTTCACGGATCACCAGAGATGTGGGCAAGTAAAGTCGTTGAGATGGCAAGACGCTGGGGTTGTCCAGTAGTTGCTGAAGTAAATCAAGGTGGGGCACTTGTTAGAAACGCAATTAACTCAATCGATCCAAGTGTTAAAGTTTTAGAGGTACATTCAAAATACGGCAAAGCACTAAGAGCAGAGCCGACAGTTTTAGCTTATGAGCAAGGAAGAGTTCATCATTTAGGTTATCTAACAGATTTAGAAACTCAAATGACGCAGTGGATTCCGGGAGAAGGAAAATCTCCAGACCGAGTAGATGCACTAGTGCATGCACTCACCGCACTAATGGTAAAACCACCTGAAGGTTTTAGTGGTGGCCGCATTACTGCCAAATCTCCAGCAGCCAGAAGAATTCCACCTTTTAGAGGCGGTGGAGCTAGAGTGTTTACTCCTAAAAATTAAATATTTCTAGCGTATCTAGTTAATACATCCCACTGAGAGTTACCATCATTTATAGGTGTAACTCTAGGAGCCATCTGTAAACCAAAGATAGTTGCCTTAGCTCCACTACCCTCAATAACTAAACCACGCTCACGAAGCTTTCTATCAAAGGCAATCTGAGTCATTGCTCGTTCACCTCTGTCTTCACTCCATGTTCTATAGATAGCAAAGACCTGCTTAACAGTAATACTTGAACCTTCTGTTTTAAGCATTTCTTCTTCTAAGAATAGAGCAATACGGTCTTCGTTTTTACGATACATCTCTGCAGCTTCAGACACAACCTTGCACCAACCAAGACCATCGTTTTGTGAACTACCTAAGACTTTAATTGCACCTTCAACAGCCCAAGAAAGAACTGCTGGTAGAGCACCGTCTGGGTCAAAGATATATTCCTTAAGTCCAGGATCTGCCTTCTCAGGAACTTTTAACATAGGGATAGGACGAATACGACGCCACATAGCATCATCAGTAATAATTGGTCTGTGGTTAGTTGTAATCCAAAGTTTTGCTTGTGATGCAAATGTAAATGGTTTTTCACTTGGAGAACGAGCGGTGATTTCAGATGAACCAGTTAATTTTTTAATAGAGTTTTCTTTGATCCGTTCATTATCTGGAAGCTCATCTACCCACACCATACGACGACCACGCATTTCAGCCCAGTGATACATATCGGTACTTCGTGATGATCCACCATCTAATGCCAAGATACTTGAATCTAGAGGGAATGCATATTGACTACTACCTAAACATTTAATAATAGCTTCAACTAAAGTATTCTTACCAGAACCTGCAGGTCCGTAAACCAAGAAAAGAATATCGTAACGACTTAAACCAGTCATAGAGTATCCAACGGCACGCTGAATCCAATCTTGAAATTCTTTATCTCCACCTGTTGCAAAGTCTAAGAAGTTCTGCCAACGCATGTTAGTCATACCTCTCGTGTAAGCAACTGGTGCACGCTTAGTGATATATAGATCTGGTCTCCCCTTTAAAAGTTCTCCAGTACGAAGATCGACTACACCATTGTTAACTCCAAGAAGGTAAGGATCTTGATCCCATTTTTCAACATTAACTGTAATGCGTGGGTCTGAGTTTGCATTTGTAATTGCAGATTTAAGTCTTGCTTCTGATTTTGCCTGTGCAGCCCACTGAACAATTTTTGTTTGCTCATCTGGATCATTTGCATATCTAGGAGCTTCTGTAGCAATTAATGCGCCAAGCTTTTTTGCAGTCTCTTGAATCTGCAAAGACTCGACATCTGGACGCCAAAAACCATTACTCCATGTAAACCAACCTAGTCCCGGCGTGTAACGCAGAGCCTGTCCAAAAGAATCAATTAGACGACGACCATTGCCAGTATCTGAAAGAGATCTACCTTTCCATTTTGGGCCACGATCTTCTTCACGAATAGCATCAATGTCTGTAACAGTATTCATATTTTTATTAGATGATGCTTCATCTAAAGACATACCATTTTTAATATTTTCAGCAATGTTGCCTTCAATAGTTCCCGGCAGTTTTTCATCTGTAAAATTAGTAGGAGGCTTAATAGGCTCAGTAGATTCATTTGGGTAAACTACGCCAAGCATAGTTGTTAGCTCTAGAGGCTCTTCTTGGTTTTGAGTTCGCTGAGTATCTTCAATCATATTGTTTGCATACTGAGAGGCACCCGGCCAAATTTTATCTATAAGTGGGTTCTCGTTACAAAATGTAATAGCACGCTCTGTATGCATCATCACTGAGTTAGGGCCTTCAAGAGGTAGAGGAGGACGAACCTTCTCACCGTTAAAACGAATCATTAAAGCAATTAAAGATTCTCTGCCAATTACATTTTTAAGATTCATCTTGCTTCCTATAGAACATGCAAGTCTATAAATCTGTACAGCTCTTTCACCTTCATCAAGACCTTCTGCAAGCATCTTCTCTACATCAAGACCTTCTCTTACAGGTTGTTCAAGTATTAAACCCCAGTCTGCAGTTGAATAACTACTGCCACTAGAATTTCTTTGACGCTTACGAAGAGCTTGTAGAAGTTCTTCAGGTGCTTCTGCAACTGGAAGATTCCAAGGTTCTTTTCCTTCTACCCATTCATATGTAACACCAGAGAAGTGACGAGACGGAGATGTAAGAACATATCCGTTGTGCTTAATGTCAATTCCTTTAAAACCAAGTTTTGCAAGATTACCTATTAAATCTTCATCAATGTCGCATCTATAGTAAAGATGACGCCCATGAATAATCTTTCCATTTATTTCATACTTTCCAGTCATTGCTGTTGCAGTTGGTGGAAGAGCACCTTCAACAAAAGCTTCAAATTTTTCAAAAGACTCTTCTCCTCCAGAACGAGGATCAATGTCAATTACAAAAAAACCTGAAGTCTTACAGTTAACTCCAATGTTGTATTCAGGATTTGTTTCCCACCAAGAATAAAGTTTTACTATGTCATCAGTTGATTCTCGGTTCCATGCATTAATCGCTGGATGTTTTCCAATGTCTTTTGATTCCTCGTGCTTTTGACCACAAGTACATCGACCCTCAACAATTCCGTGGCACGGAAGAACCTGCCAACCTTGAGATGAATACCATTGGACTGCTTTTTTAAATCTATCTGCGGTCACTAAATCTCTGCCTTTCTAAGCTCTTTGTATACCCTACCAGCAGAATCAATTAAATAAAAGAACTTTGGGGGTGTTAATTTTGGAGTGTTCTAACTATACACCTTTAAACCTTTTTTAACTACAGGCCATTTAGAATAAGTTATACTTGTCTATATTGTAATATCGGATACTAATCTAAATAGGAGTTCTGTTTATGTCAGATATGTCTATTCTATCAACAGTCTTAATGATTATAGGTGCTATTTCAGCCGTATCTGTATTTATGCTTTCAATGTATAAAATTGCTAAAAGAATTGATCAGGCGGTAGGGGTAGATGCTGAGGGTAAGACCTTATCAGAGCGTATGTCAAGTGTAGAACACCAGCTTTGGGAAAATGGTGGCGACTCGCTAAAAGATCAAGTAAATGATATTCAAAAAAATCAAGCAGAAGTTAACGCAAAAATGGGTGTAATTCAAGAAATCCTAGTATCTATGGTGGAACCAAAGGCAAAGAAATCTCGTAAGCCTAATCTTAATATCGTAGAGTAGCAAAGCTTTTTAAAGCACTTTTACTTAGTGCGACACACCCCCTCTTAAAACCAGCGTATCTTTAAAAATACTGATACTCTTACCTGTCATCTAACCTGTTAAGTTAAGTTTTACTTTAGGGTTAGTGTAGCTTTAGACATAGGAGAGATGTTATGAGTATTGCAGATAAGTTAAAAGATGTAATTAGGACTTCTCCGGGCTTACCCTGCGGTATTGCAAAAATTCTTGCCTCTGTCAGTAAAGAGGATAGGGATGCTTTAAATATAGTATTTTCAACTAAGTCAGTGCAAGGAACTATATCCAACATTCAGCTTCACGAACTCCTAATGAGTGAGGGATATAATGTTGCATTTTCCTCAGTGAGACTTCATAGAGGTCAAAGATGCCGTTGCTATATCGGCACAGAGGCAAGACACCCGTCAGATAAGAAGGCTAAAAAATGAGCCCTAAAAAAGAAACTTTAAAAGTAGAGTCTGCAGAAGAAGCAAAAGCTTCCCTTACTCAAAGACTAGTTGATCTTGTTAGCCCCGGCGTAGTTGGCTCTGATAGGAGAATTACTAAGACTCCAGAAAATTGGACACCTAATCTAGAACTTACTCCTGAGGGAGGAATTCTTACCTCTACGGCAAAACCAATCAATAACATGCCAGATGCTAGAGACCTTCTTATAGAGTTCGGTCTCGACCCAGATGAATGGCATGTAACTAATTTAGGTATGTCTAGGTGGCAAAGATATGACGGTGAGATTTTAGAATCAAAGCGTCTTAAACTCGTTCCATTAGCTTTTATAGCAGAAGACAAAATAGATATAGAGTCTTTATGTAAAGAGCTTTCTAAATGGAAACCACAAAAAACTATAGAGCCTATAAGCGGACCACTAGCGTATCTTGTTGTGGTAAGTGACCAACAGATCGGTAAGAAAGTAGGAGACTCTGGTACAGAAGACATTGTACAAAGAATTTTAAATACAACTTCTGAAGCAGTTAATAGATTAAAAGATTTAAGAAAAATTGGCAGAAGTATCGGCACAATCGTTCTTGCTTTACCCGGCGATCATGTTGAAGGAAATGTCTCTCAGCATGGGCGACTACAAGGACAAGCTGCATCTGATCTTGGGATCACCGAGCAAGTACGAGTTGCACGAAGAGTTCTTCTTGCTCAGATAAAGGCTTTTGCCCCTCTTTGTGAAGAGTTAATTGTCCCAGTTGTAAATGGAAACCACGACGAATCTACTCGTCAAGTAACAGCAGATCCTTCAGATGGGTGGAATACAGAGATTGCAAGTGCTGTACAGGACATATGCGCTGAGGTAGAGAGCCTTTCCCATGTTAAATTTAGATACCCAGCTAAGGGAAATCAGAACTTATCTATTAATATCAATGGTGTAATGCTTGGCTTATTTCACGGACATCAGATGGGTGGAGTTAATCCAATTAAATACCTAGAAGGTCAGTCTCTCGGTATGACTGAGTTAGGCCAATGCGATGTGTGGGTTTCGGGTCACTTCCATCACTATCGTGCTATGGACATTGGACAAAGATTTTGGGTACAAGCTCCCACCTTAGATGGTGGTTCTAACTGGTATAAGGATAGAAAAGGCCTAGATTCACATCCGGGACTGCTTACTATGGTCATAGGAGAGAACTATGACCCAAGAAAAGACCTTAGTATAATTAGAACATTTAGAGTGTAATTGCGGTAATTTAAAGGTCAATGTCTAAAAACTACCGTAAAATAAGACTTGGTCCAAAGAGGTGTTTCCTGTGCATCTTTTTACTCAATTTTTTTGTGATGGAGCGCCAATATGTCATATCCCAATGATGTCAGTGTGAGAACGGTCTTTGGGCAGTATCTAAAAAGCTCTGGGTTAGCAGCATCTGGAACAGTTACATTTACACCATCTAGTCGTATTGAAGACGCTAATGATGCAACAATTTTATCTACACCTTTATCGGTAACATTAAATTCAACTGGTCAATTTACAGTTAGCCTCCCTTGCACAGATGATTTAGATCTTAGTCCTAGAGGGTGGTATTACACAGCTACCGTCCGTATTCGTGGTGCTCGTCCTTATTCTTTTAGATTCTATCTTCCAACTGGAGATGCAACAAATGTAGATATTACAAAGTTAGACACAGTTGAACCAGTAACAACATCTCCTCTTGGAACAGATATTCCTCGTGGATTAGCTGGATCTCAAGGGCCTCAAGGACCAACTGGTCCCACTGGTCCTTCTAATGGTCCTACGGGAAGTACGGGTTCTACAGGACCAACAGGTGCAACTGGTGCGACTGGTTCATTAGGCACTACTGGTGCTACTGGTGCAACTGGTGCAGCATCAACTGTCACAGGTCCGACAGGTAACACAGGACCTACTGGTGCAACAGGTGCAACAGGTGCTGCAAGCACAGTGACAGGGCCTACTGGTACTACAGGACCCGCTGGTCAATTTGGTGGAGTGACTGTTGATCTTACATTCAGTACAAACACAACAGATTCAGATCCAACTTCTGGATTTGTAAAGTTTAATAATGCTGATCTTTCATCAGCAACATACATGTTTATTGATGACGAGCAAGATGGCGCCGTTGACATTCAAAATCTTCTTCGCACAATTATGGCTTCTACAAGTCAACTTAAGGGACATTTTAGAATTGCAAGAAAAACAGATGCAAATTATTTTGCAATGTTTTCAATTGATGATTACACAGAAACAAGTGGATACTTTCAAGTTGAGGTTACTTATCTCAGCGGTTTAGCAACATCATTTTCATCTAATGATGATGTACTTGTAACTTTTGCTAGAACTGGCGATGTTGGTGATCAAGGTGCTACTGGTGCAACAGGTGCAACTGGCGCAACTGGTGCGACTGGCCCTATTGGAAATGCGTCTACAGTTACAGGACCAACAGGTGCGCAAGGTACTGCTGGACCTACAGGTGCAACTGGTGTAACAGGAAGTGCTGGACCTACAGGTGCGACTGGTGTTCAAGGTGGTGTAGGCCCAACTGGTGTTAAGGGTGACATTGGAGATACAGGTCCTGCGGGACCTACGGGTGCACAAGGCGTAACTGGTGCAGCAAGTACTGTAACTGGACCTACGGGTGCACAAGGCGTAACTGGTGCAACAGGTGCAATCGGACCAACAGGTAACGCTGGTCCTACGGGATCACAAGGAATTCAAGGTGCTACAGGACCTCAAGGTGCAACTGGTGTAGGTGCTACAGGACCTCAAGGTGCAACTGGTGTAGGTGCTACAGGACCTATTGGAAATACTGGTGACACTGGACCTGCTGGAGCAACTGGTGCTACAAGCACAGTAGCTGGCCCAACGGGTTCTACTGGTGTTGCAGGACCAACAGGTGCTGCTGGCGCAACTGGTTCGCAAGGTAACTTTGGCGGAGCAACATTTGATTACACCTTCTCTTCAACAACCTCTGAGTCAGATCCAGGAACAGGGAAACTTCGTTTTAATCAATCTGATATTCAAATTGCAACATTTATGTTTATTGATGATGAAGTTGACAGTGCAATTGACATCCAACCATTCCTTCGCACAATTGATGACTCCACAAACCCTATCAAGGGCCACATGCGAATCAGTAACAAGCAAAACTCAACTGATTTTGCAATATTTACAATCACAGGATCTATTGTTGAAGCAAGTGGATACTTTACAGTTCCAGTTTCATATGTAAGCGGTCTTGCAACATCGTTCTCAAATGATGAAGACATCATTGTTACATTTGCTCGCACGGGAGATATTGGTCCACAAGGTCCTATTGGTGATCCTGGTGTAGCTGGACCAACTGGAGCTGCTGGTTCCGTTGGCCCAACAGGTGCGACAGGTGCGACAGGTGCAGCATCCACAGTGGTCGGGCCAACTGGTCCTTTAGGCCCAACTGGTGTTCAGGGTAATCAAGGCGATCAAGGAATTACTGGAGCTACAGGATCAACAGGTGCAACAGGTGCAACAGGTGCTGGTGCAACTGGTGCTACTGGTCCTACAGGTTCAGTTGGACCAACTGGCCCAATCGGTCCAACAGGTAACCAAGGTGAAACTGGTGCTGCAAGTACAGTAACTGGGCCTACAGGTATTCAAGGAATTCAAGGTATTACTGGTCCTACAGGTGAAA
>Ga0105054_10007655_pt1 | contig 14582 bp, 10 predicted proteins | sample BON02_FD_78091 | JGI IMG/M metagenome (GOLD analysis project Ga0105054, IMG submission 78091) | Freshwater microbial communities from Lake Bonney liftoff mats and glacier meltwater in Antarctica - BON-02 (megahit assembly) | ecosystem: Environmental > Aquatic > Freshwater > Ice > Glacier...
GAGGCATCTATAATGGAAACCCCAAAAGGGGATCTTGTTGGTTTTTTAAGAACAGCTCATTTTGAAGACCAAGCTGTTATTTCTCGTTCAACAGATGGAGGTAAAACTTTTAAATGGGAGTCCATGGGTTTCCAGGGACATCCATTAAATGCTTTACGATTAAAAGATAATAGAGTTTTACTTACCTATGGGTACCGCCATGAGCCTTACGGGATACGCGCCCGTATTCTTAATGCAGAATGTACAGATTTTGCAACAGCTCCAGAGTTCGTTCTTCGCGATGATGGCGGCAATAGTGATATTGGTTATACTTGGGCAACCCAAATCAAGGACGATAAGGTTTTGGTAATCTACTATATCAATCATGATAATGGCACCCGTTATATTGCAGGCACTATTTTAGAAATAGAAAATAATTAGTATATGGTGTTTTTAAAAGTAATGAGATGTTTAATTCTGGTCTTGATATGTGTCCAAAGCATTGGTTGTAAAGAGCATAAAAAAGCCGCTGTTTCAGAATCATTAGCTACGAGTGCTAAAGGTAAGTTACAGTATGCATTAGAAAATTCGAAAGAATGGGAAAAGGTACATGCAGCAGAGTACATTCTTAATCTTGGTTACTCAAATAATGTGCATGATATCTTTATTGAGGAGGAGAAGCAAAAGAGAGATGAACCTTATTATCGAATTGGGGTTTGGCGAGTATTAAATCAAGCGGCAATATCTTCAGAGGAAAAAAATCAGTGGTTGGATTCAATTTCAAAAGTATATGAAGAATATACTTCCCTTGACCGCATACACGCTGCTGAATCTTTGGCTAAATTAAAGGCATCACCAAATACTATTTCTGTTGAGGTTACAGATTCAGTCCTTAAAAGTGCTCATAACCCAATGTGGGCCTATACCTATTGGGGTACAGCCTACACTTCGGAAAAGGATATGAATCAGGTAAAAAGTACATTTATGGACATTATTTTAAATTCTAAAGAATCAACTTTAGTTAAGAGAATAGCAATTTATGCATTGTATAAAATGAAAAATATAAGTACTCAAAATTGGGATTTATTATCTTCTAGAGCAATGAACGAACCTATGGATTCACCATTATATACCAGTTTATTAACCTGTACACTGGCAAATACACCTAAAGATTCTTTATTGTCTACAAGAGTACTTAAATGCAGGGAAAAGTTGGAAAAACAAATATATTCAGCGAATAATAATGAGCTTCCTGCCTCACTGGCAGTATACCAAGATATTGCTGCCGAAGAAGATCTGCCTTTTCTCATGTCGTTTATGGATAAAGGCGATGATGAGGATAACATAGAAATAACAATGGCTGCTGCAAATGCAATTTTGAGTATTGACAGTCAGGGGAGATAGATTTTGAATAAGATTAAATGATATGATAAAATTAGGAATTATTGGAATGAGCGAAGGTAATGCTCACCCTCACTCATGGTCAGCCATAATAAATGGCAGTTATAATGCGGAAGAAATTGATAAAATGGGTTTCCCTGCTGTATCCAACTACCTAAAAGCAAATGAGGATACCTTGGGTGTTAGTGGGGCAAAAGTCACCTGTGTCTGGACCCAAGATAAAAACATTTCAGGAAGTATTGCAAAAACCGCAAAAATTGAAACCATTGCAAATAGCTTGGAAGAAATGGCCGGCATGGTCGATGCTGTAATTCTGGCAAGGGATGATGCAAAAAACCATGTTGCTATGGCAAAGCCTTTTATCGATGCCGACATTCCTATTTTTATTGATAAACCACTCGCCATTACCGTCGAAGATTTAGAATATTTTTCAAACCAAAACGCCAAAGGAAAATTCATTATGTCCTGTTCTTCGATGCGCTATGCCAATGAATGTAGGATAGTTAAGCAGGAGCTGGCTTCTTTGGGCAACTTGGAATTGGCCACTGCTGTCGGAAAAAAAGATTGGATTAAATATGGCGTCCATCTTCTGGAAGCTTTGTTTTCGTTGTTGGATGACCCGAAACCGGTATCTGTACAACATGTTGGGGAAGCTGGAAAAGACATTGTCTATATTAAGTTTGAAAATGGGCTACTGACCACCTTGCACCTTTTCATGGACATCTCGCCAACCTTTCAAGTTTCCTTATTTGGACAAAAAGGATGGAGGTTAATGGACATCAAAAATTCGTATTCCATGTTCAGGGACAATATTATTGAATTTGTAAGATCGGTAGAAGAGGGCAAGCCAAGGCTCCCATTTGAAAAAACAGAAATGATTATTAAAACCTTGATTGGAGCAATGGAAAGTCTCGAAAAAGGAGGTAAAACAGTGTATTTGTAATGGGTATTATCAAAAAATTTATAAAATGAACGTAAAAGATTTATTGAATTTAAAAGGCAAAGTTATTTTGGTTTCCGGCGGTGCAGGCTTATATGGTAAAAGTATAGTAGAAGGGCTTGCCGAAGCGGGCGGAACCGTTATAATAGCTTCCTGTAATTTAAAAAATGGAGAGGCCGTAGCAGAAGCTTTTCGAGGTGACGGCCTAGATGTTCACGCCTTGCAGGTAGATCAAGCAAACCATGAATCCGTGTTGTTTCTCAAAAAAGAAATTTTGAAATCGTTTGGAAAGTTGGACGTGTTTGTAAACAACGCTGTTGCACGTCCCATGAAAGGGTATGATGATTCAATGGAAAATTTTGCTGAATCAATGCGAATCAATGCAACCGGCATGATGGATATAGTTCGGGAAATGTGTGAACTTATTGGGGAAAATGGAGGAGGAAGTGTTATCAATATCAGTTCCATGATGGGTATGTACGGTCCCGACCTTTCCAATTATGAGGGAACCGATATGGGAAACCCTCCACCAGATTACTTTTTTCACAATGGCGGACTTATTAACCTCACCCGTTATCTCACAAAGATACTGGCTAATAAAAATATTAGGGTCAATTGCGTAAGCCCGGGTGGGTTACTCAATAACCAGCCGGAACGTTTCATTGAAAATTACAACAAAAAAGTACCGGCAGGTCGCCTGGCAAACAACGATGATATTAAAGGACTAATGGTTCTCCTTGCATCCGATGCGGGAGCCTATATTAATGGTGAGAATATATTGATGGATGGCGGGCTGAATGCCTAACCGGATATAATTAATTCAAAAAAACTATAGGATGAGATATACAAAAATATTAAGAAAGCAGGAACGTGATATTATCATGTCTAAGCTGGCAGGATTTATTCCTGATGAAATATTTGATATTCATACTCATCCTTATAATCCTGCACATTTTGCTTCGGAGGCGTGGCCTTTTTTGAAAGATGAGGGTACATTGGGCTGTACAGAACATCGGAATGCATTGTTACGATATATGCCGACCAAAACTATTCATGGGCTCTATTTTGGATTGCCGCATCGATCAGCAAATCGAGACGAAATGAATAGGTGGGTAAGGGAAGAAACCCAATTGAACGGAACATCTTTAAGTCGGGCCTTAAAAGTAGTATCTCCTGTAGATGATCCGGCGCAAACTGCAGATGAACTTAGGAATGGACTTTTTTGTGGTTTGAAAGTTTATCATATTTATGCTGAACGATTAGATACAATGAACGCATCCATAACGGAATATGCGCCTGAGTGGATGTGGGAAATATTAAACGAAACAAGGGGAGTCATGCTGCTACATATGGTTCTTGATGGGGCAATAGCCGATGAAGACAATCAGAAGGAAATAAGACGACTTTGTCGGACCTATCCAAATGTCAGGCTAATTCTTGCCCACATTGCCAGGAGCTTTAATTATCGAAATGCACGAAGCGGCTTACAGACCTTGACAGACCTTGATAATGTAGTGGTAGATACCTCGGCGATATGTGAAACGGAGTCTTTTAGGGCAGCATGGAAAGCATTAGGACCCCGTCGTATTCTTTGGGGTTCGGATTTTGCAATAAGTGAGATGCGAGGTCGCTGTGTCACAACCGGATCACACTTTTATTGGCTTCATCCTGAGAATCTAAGGTCAGATATTAAGTCTGCTACTGAAACAGAAATGACCTTGGTAGGTATTGAATCATTATTGTGCCTGCAAGAGATGAGTGAGGATGAGGGCTTGACCACTGGAGACATAAATGATATTTTCCTAAACAATGCTTTACGTTTGCTTAAACCACATCTTCCAACCGAGGCACTACCTTCAGAAACAAATGGACCAGAGTTATGGGAACGTGCCCGATCCGTAATTTCAGGTGGTACCGGATTACTCTCCAAACGCGCAGAGAGTTTTGATACACATTCCTGGCCTTCGTATTATTCTCGATGCGCTGGTTGTGAGGTCTGGGATTTATCTGGCCGGCATTTTATTGATTATGTTGGAGGCATTGGGGCTGTACTCCTTGGCTATGCAGATCCAGATGTAAACGCGGCAGTTAGACGCCGAATCTCGCTCGGGTCATATTGCTCTTTGGTAAATCCTCAGGAGGTACAGTTAGCTGAGTCACTTCTGAAATTACACCCCTGGGCAGGCAAGGTACGATACGCCCGTAGCGGAGGTGAGTCAATGGCTATAGCGGTGCGCACAGCCAGAGCAGCCACAGGTAACAGCGGTATCGCTATTTGCGGTTATCATGGTTGGAGCGACTGGTACCTTGCGGCAAATTTGGGTGACAGTAAAGCACTAGATGGACATTTACTGCCCGGTTTGGAACCGAAAGGTGTGCCTCGGGAATTAACGGGTACCTCTGTACCTTTTGAATATAACAATTTAGATTCATTGAATAGTGCACTTCATGCACTCAAAGGGAATTTTGCCGCAGTTGTAATGGAGCCGATGCGTTCACAATGGCCCAATGATAGTTTTATTGAGAAAGTAGCCGAAAAATGCCACGCAGCTGGCGGGGTATTGATTATCGATGAGATTACGAGTGGCTTACGCTATGGCTTTCCAGGAGCCCTTTCTAAAATTGGGATAGATCCGGATATAGTAGTTTACGCAAAGGCAATGAGCAATGGTTATCCGTTTGCGGCAATTGTAGGTCGTGAAGAAGTAATGCGTGAAGCTGATGATAGTTTTATTTCATCAAGCTATTGGACCGACGGTGTTGGGACAGCTGCAGCTCTGGCTGTTCTTGAAAAAGTCCAACGCTTAAATGTCCAGGAAGTCGTTTGGAAAAGAGGGGAGGAGCTTCAGGATTCTTTAAGGGCTGTTGCTGAGCGTTATCCAACATGTAAAATCGTAATTGGAGGTATGCCTTCAACACCTACGTTAAACTTTCAACTTGGAACAGATTCACTTAGTGCCAAGGCGCTTTATATCAGAAAAATGCTAGATCACGGTTTTCTGGTGTCATCAACCTTTTACTTGATGTATGCGCATAAGGAGGAACATCATAAAAAATTGATTGATGCACTTGATATTGTCTTGAAAGAAATTGAAAAAATCATTGAAAGTGGTCGCCTTAATGAAGAGGTAGGAAGTAACCGAAACCAATCAGGATTTGCACGTTTAGCATGATAATGTTTTAAATATGATATCTCGGATTTGAAAAAGTCTGTAAATGCTTTACCCTTTTATTGTTAGTGGTGCATATTGTTCGAAAGAAATTGGTCCGATTCTACTCTGGATAAATTGAATAAGACGAAGGCAACCGATGTAGTCAGTAATTTGAATGGTTATTTCAATCAATACAACATAAGAAATACAGTGAACTATGAAAAAAACAATTCTACTAGGAATACTTTTATGTTCTAGCCTAAGCATGTTTACTCAAACGAACAAACAACCAAACATTTTATTTATAGTATCTGAAGATAATAGCGAACAAATTGGATGCTACGGAGAAAACAGGGTGCATACCCCAGCCTTAGATGCACTTGCTGCCACAGGCATACGCTATACCAATGCTTTTGTTCCTTATTCGGTATGCAGTCCATCACGTGCAGCCTTTTTAACAGGGCTTTATACTAGGCAGACAGGGCATATTGGGTTAGCTACCCACAAATTTTCTATGTTTAAAGATTTTAAAACTATGCCAGCCTATTTTCAAGAAGCGGGTTACTATACCGGTTTTTTAGGCAAGACCCACATAAACCCCGAACGTTTGGTGGAAAATTATATAGACCATCGCGCCATTAAGGATCAAAATTTCTCTAAAATCATAAGTATTAGGGAGTATGCCAATGAAGCAAAAACTGTTATGCAAAATGCAGTAAAAAAGGAAAAGCCATTTCTGCTTATTATCAATTATGCGGATGCTCACAGAGAATTTGTTGAAGTTTCAAAAGATGGCTATCCTACAGTAAGAGTAGGAAGGGACATAGAACCATTGCCATGGATCGGGTCGGACACCCCGCATCTCAGGGAAGAAATGAAAGACTATTATAGCAGTATGAACCGTTTAGATGAAGGTATTGGAATGGTAATCAAAAATTTAGAAGAATTAAAGCTAAGAGAAAATACAGTGATTATTTATATAAGCGACCATGGCGCAGATTTTCCAAGAGCCAAGGGAAGTGTGTACGAAGCAGGTGTAAAGATTCCAATGATAGTGAATTATCCCAATACCTTTTCTAAAGGAAAAGTAGAAGACAAAATGGTCTCTACCCTTGATGTTTTGCCTACAATGCTTAAATCCGCCAATATAGAAGTTCCAGATCATCTTGTGGGTAACCCACTTCAGGATGTAGATTCAGGAATTGTAGACGGTTATAAGTACATTCATACATTCACCACGGGTTCAGCCCCCATTATTTTATACATGCAATTTGGAATACGAGATAAACGTTATAAACTGATTTATAATCCCTCTCGGGATTTAAACTTGCTGGCAGCATCCCGATATGTGAATAGCAGCATTGATGAAGAAAACCAAAAGGAATCTTTCCTTTATCCCGAGGAATTTGAATTGTACGATTTAAAAACAGACCCGTACGAATGGCATAATCTAGCCAGTAATCCTTCCTATAACAAAATCCGTACACAACTATGGAACGAAATGAAGACCTTTCAGAAAAAAATTAAAGACCCATTTTTTAGTAAAGAGAATATCGATTTTTTCATTAAAGAACAAAAGGAACATAAAAGTCCTTCAACTTACAAAAAGGTAAAGGGGTTTGAATGGCCACACCTTGAGCTATTCAGAAAGGCTAACAATTAACATATGGTCTTCAATTTTTGTGAATAATATCCTCGAATAATGTTTTATAAACAATAACCTAAAGTTTGGGTAAACAGAATTTAAACGGGTTTTATTTTTTATAGTTAGACCCGTTTTTCAAATACTTGTAAATCATCTTGCTAGATAAAGTGGTGATTTCAACTAATACTAATATTCTAAATATTTAAAGCAATGAAATTTAAAAACAATAAGCGAACCTCAATCAAAAATAGAGCAGCTGAAGACTCATCAGACCCTCAGCTGAGTTCACCAAAAATCACAAATTCCAGACGTTTTTTTGTAAAATCGGCGGCCATGGTAACAGTTGGTCTTGGCCTGCAACAAATTAGTTGTTCAACTAGACAGAAAGTGTTGACAGGGAACCCTGATATTCAGGGATTCGAGGAAAGTGCTGAAAATTTAAATGATTCTTTAGATTGGGTTTCAATTTCAGATCGGAAAATTCGGGTCGGAATTGTTGGGTATGGGGAATCCCGTTTCGGGGCCGCATTTGGTTTTCAAGATCACCCTAATGTAGAAGTGGTAGCAGTGAGTGATCTTTATCCGGATCGTTTAGCCGCATTGGCTAAGGCAACAGGAGCTAAAAAAACCTATCCGTCACTCGAGGAGCTTGTTAAAGACGATAGTATAGAAGCGGTATTTGTTGCTACTGATGCTCCAAGTCACGGAAAGCACGTCTTAGAAGTACTTGCGCATGGCAAACACGTGGCATGCGCCGTTCCTGCTGTTTTCGCCTCGGTAGAAGAAGCTAATCAGATATTTGAAGCAGTCAAAACTAGTGGGCTTAAATATATGCTGTTTGAGACTTCCATGTTTCGTTCAAATCTTTATGCCATGCGTCAGATATACAAGAGTGGTGGGTTTGGGAAATTGATTTATACTGAAGGAGAGTATTATCATTATATGGCAGAGCCCATAGCTGGTTACAACAACTGGCGAAATGGTTTGCCCCCTCAGCTTTATCCTACCCATTCTAACGCTTACTATATAGGCGTATCTGAGGGTACCTTTACGGAAGTCTCATGTTTGGGAATGCCTAGTATTTTAGGCGCGTTTCAACCAAGTAATAATGTATATAATAATCCTTTTGCTACCGAGATTGCAATGTTCCGTACCAGTGAGGGAGGAATGTCTAGGATGGCTGTTAGTTGGGATACTCCCGGGGACCACGGTGAAAGGGGCCGGGTCAGAGGACAAAGAGGATCGTTTTATTCTAAGTACGAAGGATTGGATGAAAATACCTTGCTGGATTTGAGGCGACCTGGACTTCCTCCAAATGTTAATCCTGGGGGTCATGGAGGATCTCACGGTAGGCTTACCGATGAATTTATTTCAGCAATTCTTCAGGATCGTAAACCCCTTGTTGATATTGGTATGGCCCTCAATATGTCGGTCCCGGGAATCATAGCGCATCAATCTGCGCTGAAGAATGGTGAAAACATGAAGATTCCACAATATAAATTATAGCAAAACTAAAATGATATTCCAATAATTAGTGGCCATAGAGGTCAAAGGGCAACTCGGTATGCCGAAAATAGTATCGAGGCTTTTGAAAATGTTATTAAATATGCACCTGCATTTTTTGAAATTGATCAAAGGCTTACCAAAGACAGCATTATAGTGCTAATGCACAATGCCTCCCTGGAAAGGATCACCAATGGTAGAGGTAAGGTGATTACTAATCATATTAGACGTATTACATTTTAAAATTTAGTAATGATTAAAAATATTTTTGACTGGTATTATCCAAATTGGTCATAATAAAATAGCTTTTGTCTTATTTTCGTAATTAAAACTGGCTCAAAAAAGTCAATTTGGATTTTGAATCTGATTCGTTATCGACCAATGAACTTAGAATTTAAAATATGAGATTAAAATACACCCACAGAATTTATTTGCTAGTATTAGTTATCCTTCTGGCATCCTGCAATTCCAAATCTACACCTCCGAAGGGACCACTTGCCTTTAAACAAAATGAAAAAGTTATCTTTCTGGGGAATGCTTTCTTTGAAAATGCCGTTACCTACGGAGAAATTGAAACGACATTCTCCCTTTGCTTCCCTACAAAAAATATCACTTTCCGAAACATTGGTTGGAGCGGGGATAATGTTTACGCACATGCACGCACACGGGCACGTGATGGGCAACGATTTGGGAGCCCAGAGGAAGGCTTCGGAATATTGGCCGAACAAATAACCGACCTTAAACCGGACAAAATATTCATCGCATATGGTTTTAATGAATCCTTTGATGATGACGCTGGCATTGAAGCTTACCGTAATGGCCTAAACCGCCTTTTGGAAATGCTTGGTCAGCATTGCCCTGAACTTATTCTTATTTCTACCTTACCTATGGAAAAAGGTTTCGGTATACCCGCAGAACACATAGAAGCACGAAATAAGGAGCTTAAAAAGTATGCGGAAACAACCAAAGAGGTAGCCATTAAAGGGAAGTACCGTTTCATTGATCTATTTGCCCCATTCAGCAAAGAGAATAAATACACAACAAACGGAGTACACCTTTCGTCAGAAGGATACCGCAAAGCTGGAGATTTAATTGCGGAAGAATTAATATTCCCCCAACTAGCGATAAAAATTGACTCTAAAAAAGCCGACGACATCCGTAATGCTATTATCAAAAAGAACACACTTTTCTTTCATCGTTGGCGACCGCAGAATGACGCATATGTCTACGGACTTCGTAAACATGAACAACGCATTGCTCAGGAAGAACCTGCACAGATTGAGCCATTTATTGTAAAACAGGAATTAGCAATTACATCCTTACTTGAGAACTTATGATTAATAATATAAAACGAACATTACAGTTATTTCTCTGTATCGGTCTATTGATCCAAACCCTACAAGCACAAAATGACCTGCAGGACATACCAAAACCAGACCTAAAAGAGGAGCTGGCCTCCTTTTCTCTTGTTGATGGTTTCGAAATAAATCTTTTTGCCGCAACCCCTATGATGGAAAAACCTACCCAAATTAATTTTGACAACGAGGGCAGGCTCTGGGTTTGTGGTAGCCATTTGTACCCACAATTAAACGTAAATGAGGAACCAAGTGACCGGATTGTAATACTTGAAGATACTGATAATGATGGGGTGGCCGATAAGTCTACCATTTTCTATGATAAGTTTATTATGCCCAATGGGGTACTTCCAGATAACCAAGGTGGGGCCTATGTTGCAAGCAGCGACAAACTTATTCATCTTAGTGATACAGATGGTGATGGGAAAGCTGATAAATCAGAAGTCTTACTCACTGGGTTTGGAACAGAAGATACACACCATACCCTCCATCGCCTTGGTTGGGGTCCTGGAGGGAAAATATATATGCAGCAAGGCTTTTACGTTTCTTCAAATGTAGAAACAGCCTACGGACCACGTCATCTCAATGGCTCGGGTATCTGGTCCTATGACACGGAGACGCGACGTTTGGAAATCTTCTCAAAGGGATATATAAATCCTTGGGGACATTCAGTCAATTATTGGGGTCAGTCCTTTGAGGCTGATGGTGCAGGTAGTGGTTTTGGGCACAGTTTTCCAAACGCTGTTCTTTTAACTTCTCCCGGCGAATCCCAAGCCTTGCCCTCACTCACCCCTAACAGTCCCAAAGCCAGTGGTATTGAAATTATTAGTGGGAAACATTTTCCACCATCATGGACGGGTAATGTCATTACCAACGATTTCCGTGCGCACATAACAGACCGCTACTCCCTTGAAGCAGATGGAAGCTCCTATATCGCAAAACTTGAGCCTACTTTTCTAAAATCAAAGCACATTTCCTTCCGTCCTGTAGATATCACAATGGGGCCGGATGGAGCCCTGTATGTGGCAGACTGGTATAGCCCCATTATACAGCACGGGGAAGTTGATTTTCGCGATCAGCGAAGAGATCACGTGAATGGTCGAGTCTGGCGAATTACTGCAAAGGGACGGCCTCTACTTCATAAGCCCAACTATGATGAGTTAAGCATACCTGAATTGTTAGACCTCCTGACGGCAGATGAAAACTGGGTGAGACTACTAGCTAAACAAACGTTAAAGACAAGGGAAGCTAACCAGGTTATACATGCTATAGACAAGTGGTTGGGAAACCTCAATTCTCAAGGTCCTGACTACGACCATCATCGACTCGAAGCACTATGGACAGTGCAGACTCTCAATTTAATGGATATAGACTTACTGAAATCTGTATTGAAATCGAAAACTGCAAGTGCTCGATCAGCTGCTGTTAGGGTCCTCTACTATTGGAATGAAAAAGTGCCCAATGCACTTGTCTTACTTAAAACTGCCGTTCAAGATTCAGATCCCAGTGTCCGACGTGAAGCGATTACTGCGCTGAGCAAGTTCAGGTCAATTGAGGCCTTCAATACTGCCCTACTTGCCTACAATCCGAATATGGATCAATCCTACTCATTTGCATTACGTCAAACCTGCCGGATATTATCTAAATATTGGCTCCCTTCCGTCCACAACGGAAATCAAAAACTTCAAGTAGAAGATGCCGCACTCATCTTTGCTCTTAAAGCAACAGAAGACCCTAGTGCGACCCAGCCGTTAATTGATTTTTATAAGAATAGTAAAAATCCCGATGCAGGCATCTTGACAGTAATAGGGAAAATGGGTGAACCTGAGCAATTAAATTTTCTTACGGAAATTGCTAGTGTAAAGGGCCACCCTCACAAAAGAGATGCGACCAACAGCCTATTAATTGCAGCAAAAAATAGAGGTGTTTTTCCCACTAAGAATAAAGATAAGGCACTCCAAGACCTTTTTGCATTCGGCGATGAGTATATTCAAGAAACTGCCTGTGCGCTTACAGGATATTGGAAAAGCACAAAATTTATCGATATACTCAAACAAAAACTGAGTAAGCCGAACACAAGCTATGCTATCCAAGAAAGTGCCGCTCAAGGTCTGGCGATGTTTAATACGGATGACATTAGTGAATTCTTTGTGCAGATTATTAGTGAAGACCGTTCTATTAGCACAACTAAGTTAGCAGTAGCTGCACTAGTCCAAGTTGACCTGGATGAGGGGGTAGAAACAATAACCCAACTGTTAAACAAAGAACTTGACGAAGAAACAATCAATTACTTAATCAAGACGGTCATTAAGAAAGAAGGAGCCTTTACCGCCTTAAGTTCAGCATTGAAAGGAAAAACCATAGCCACCAAAACCGCTGCAAAAGCCTCTCGTTTTGTTCAGGCATCCGGACGTGAGGGAGCAGAGGAATTAATGGCTGCCCTAGCTAAAGCAGGCTCTATAAAAACCGCCTCTGTTGATGCGAATTATGGCCGAAGTACTCAGGATCTCATGACAAAATTAAAAGACGGAGATGCAAAGAATGGAAAGGAAATATATCTAAGGCCTCAAATTGCTTGTACCTCATGCCACAAACTCAAGGGAGTTGGTTCTAGTGATGTGGGACCTGATTTAGGTAGTATTGGTGCTAGTGCTCCAGTAGACTACATCATCGAGTCATTGATCGAACCAAATAAAAAGATAAAAGAAGGTTATAAATCGTCTGCAATCACAACAATAAATGGAGACTTTTATGCAGGCTCAATAATTTTTGAAGATGCGAACATGATTAAAATTAAAACTTCTGCAGGAACAGAAGTTTCCCTGCAAAAAAGTAAAATTGAATCTCGTGAGGCAAGTAAGGTTTCAATGATGCCCGCCGGGCTGACAAATTCCTTAAGTGAGAGTGAATTTATTGACCTCTTGAAATATCTCACCGAACTAGGGAAAAGCCATTAATTGGGATAAACTTCAAATCAAGCAATAATTCATACCTTCTTAATGGTAAAGAGTGATTGGTTAGTACCATATGGAAACATGGAATATAAAGAATTGGACCTATTCCTAGCGTGTTATGAAATCCAAACTTGTTAGAGTTTTGGAGTAAATAAAAAAACTAACAACGCTAGCTGGCTGGTTATGAATTTGCAGCATGGATTAAGTAGTTCTGAATGAACCGAATCCAGTTTTCTTACCATATAATGATCAAGCCTCTTTTATTTATGCATTTAATAGTTATCACTTTGGTTTAACGGGAAGAAGTCCATAAAACATCTTTATTTATCACTAATCACTGTTTTGATATTCCTTCTATTTATTGCACTTTTGCGTTTTATTTTTCAACAATAACATGGCAAATCGCTAATCATTTAATTAAAGGTTACATAGAATGGATTATAAATTACAAATCCCGAAAGGATATCATCCGCAATTAAATATGCAGGAAACAGAACAAGCAATTAAGTTGATTAAAGACTTTTTTGAGCTTAGTTTGTCGTCCGAATTGAGATTGAGAAGAATCACCGCTCCTTTGTTCGTGAAAAAAGGATCTGGAATTAATGATGATCTTAGTGGCGTAGAACGTCCTGTTACCTTTCCAATAAAAAGTATGGATGATGCTGAAGCTGAAATTGTTCATTCGCTTGCCAAATGGAAAAGACTTGCTTTGGCCCAATTAGGAATTGAGTCAGGCTACGGGGTATATACAGATATGAATGCATTACGTCCAGACGAAGTTTTTTCAAATATACACTCCATATATGTAGATCAGTGGGATTGGGAAAGAGTGGTTATTAAAGAAGAAAGAACTATTGATTTTCTAAAATATATTGTAAGTAAAATTTACAGCATTTTTAGAAGGGTAGAATATGTTGTTTACGAGCGCTATCCTCATCTAAAACCTGTACTTCCAGAAGAAATTACTTTTATTCATACAGAGGAACTGGCAGAACAGTATCCTAATCTGTCATGCAAGGAAAGGGAAACAGAAGCTGCTAAAAAGTATGGTGCCGTATTTATTATAGGAATTGGGGGGCTACTCCCAGAAGGGATAAAGCATGATGGAAGAGCTCCAGATTATGACGACTGGAGCACTGAAACCGATAATGGTCTAAAGGGTCTAAATGGAGATATCCTTCTGTGGAATCCTATGCTTGAAGATGCCTTGGAGCTTTCATCTATGGGAATTCGCGTTGATAAAGAAGCACTTAATAGGCAACTGGCAATTGAAGGAGCAGAAGATAGAAAAGAGTTAATGTGGCATAAGATGCTTCTTAATGATGAACTTCCTTTATCCATTGGAGGTGGTATAGGTCAGTCCCGTCTCTGCATGTTCTTTCTGAAAAAAGCGCATATTGGAGAGATTCAGACCAGTATCTGGCCCGAAGAAATGATTGAAGAATGTAAGCAAGGGAATATTCCCATTTTCTTTTAGGAACCCCACACTTTAAAATAATTTTAAAATGGCTGCCGATACTTTTTGGCAGCCATTTTTATTCTAGAGGGGTAAATACCCCGAGGCTTGCCTCGCACGAAAAAAAGCAGTAATCTTGAGCGTGAGCTCAAGCACCAATATACATAAGAGCCACAACGAGTTTCGTTGTTACTCTA
>Ga0105054_10007656_pt1 | contig 14581 bp, 12 predicted proteins | sample BON02_FD_78091 | JGI IMG/M metagenome (GOLD analysis project Ga0105054, IMG submission 78091) | Freshwater microbial communities from Lake Bonney liftoff mats and glacier meltwater in Antarctica - BON-02 (megahit assembly) | ecosystem: Environmental > Aquatic > Freshwater > Ice > Glacier...
CAATTCGGCTGAATTAGATTCATATTGAGCAATATTTTCCTGTTCCATGATCTGTATTTCCTTACCGCCCCAAAGTATTTAGTTTTACCGTAATTTTGTCTCACTGTCGCTGGCGCAGAGGGCACTCTCGGCAGACAACGACGCTGGTTGGAATAAAGCATGCCGTGAAACAACCGGCTGTTTCACATCAATAATATTTAAATCAAGCAACATCATTTCAGCCAAAGCGCGAAGTTCATCTGGCTCGCGCTTAGTCGGCATAAAATCATAATCCAGCGGGCATAAATCCATATGATGTTCATCACACCAACGCTCCAAAATTTTATATAATTTTTTCTCTGGGTTGACCGCCTGCTCAACTAAATAATCAACGGTATAATGCTCGGAAAAAAGCATTCCAGTACCTGCCTGTGCTAATAACGAAAAAATACGATCGATAAGCACGTCAAAAACATCTCGAAAGCCTGTCGTAAAACTCGAATTCATTAAATAAAAATTAGCCCCGAATGTGCTCACAAAATCTTCGTACGTATGATAATCCCCCGTATCGGCCCACACGATGTGAAAATATCCATTATTTTCTCTCAATTTAGGTGCAACCTCATGATAATAGGTTCGAAAAGCAACTTCTCGAGCTTCTTGTGCCCTCAGCATGGCTGTATCATGTAAACTTAAGGATTCAGTCACCAATAAATTTTCCTGTGAAGCCAGCGCACTTAAGCTTTCTAAATACATACGATTACAATGTGAACCTGTCGTCATTGCAATATGTAACAAATATAAAGCTTGCTTGTCCGGTGATAACACTTCGACTTTTGAAAACAACAAACGTGCATATCGATGCATGGTGGTTGCTTGTTCATGTGTAAAATCACGGTAAGATGACTGCTGAAGTCTCTCAACAAAATAACGCATTTCTTGCTTCAAAAAAGTTATTTGACGCTCTACCAATGCTTCTTTTGACAAACCTGCTAAGTCTTGCCCATTAAATTTATCGTGCATACACATTTCATTTTGCATATTATTTTGAAATGTTTTATCTGTAAAATCAATCGCATTAAATAACGTAACATATTTCTCATAATTTATCGCAGGCGCCCCTTCTAGCAACCGATTAACAATATGATGACTAGCATAAAAATGATCAAACGTCACCTGAAGCTCTACGTCATGCCGGTCCTCTTGACGTGTTTGAAGCAAAGTATTGAATACGTGCATTGCCTCCATATCGTCTGCTTCAAACGATGGGACCTTGACCTGTTGAGATAAATCCGTCATTGGAAACTGACCTGTTGGGCTATCGACTCCCCATATTTTACATCGGATATAATCGATTGCGGTAAACGAAAGTAAACCCACTGAAAGTGTCAAACCCAACACACTCGTAACACCACAAATAGCAAGCAACGTTATTGCAACACCTAAATACATGTAAGGTGTTTTTAAAGCATCAGGTATGTATCCATGTTGATTAAGCTGATCTAAAGCATACATCCCGAAAGAAACGTAGGCATACAAAGGATTACCTAAAAAAACACACGCCACGAGCGAAAGGCCATAGAACCATAAAAAAAATGTTTGAAGATGAAGGCTAAGAAATAATGCAGAATTCATAAGCCATTGATTCTCATGAAGATCCCAAGGAAACGTTTGTATTTTATCCAACTCGCCTAAATTAATCATCATTTGATTTTCTTGAGCAATAGATGCCGCATAAAAAACAGCGCCTAAAACAACTGCGGATCCAAATATAACGAGTCCAAAATCAATCGCTGGAAATAAAAGCACAAGAGGTAATAATGAGACAATAGCCAGTGTATAAGTGTTTATAAAGGACCATATTCGGTTTTTTGTTCCACCATCCACAATTTCTTGATTGTACGCAGCTGTGTGCGATATGGAAAATGCTTGAGCACTTGCATTTAGGATAACCTGGAGTAATTGTAGAGAAAACATAACAACAACCAACATATCAAATATAATATTGCGATTATTATATCATAGAGATCAATTCAAGTCCACTCTGGTCTTCACTATCTCTATCCAATGACGCTGGCTGAAACCAAGCATGCCGTGAAACAACAGGCTGTTTCACATCAATAATATTTAAATCAAGCAGCATCAATTCAGCCAAAGCTCGAAGTTCATCTGGATCGTGAGCAATCGGCATAAAATCATCGTCCAAGTGCAAAACATTCACCCCACGCTCAGCACACCACTCAAGAAAAATAGGGTATAATTTTTTCTCTGGATGAATCGCTTGGTCAACTAAATAATCAACCGTATAATGCTCGCAAAATAAAAGTTTAGACCCTCGAAAAAAATACGCAAACAGGCGATCACATATGACCTCGGACGCCTCTCTAAATCCCAGGGTAAAACTTACATTACTTAACTTAAAATTAAGACCTAACCAGTACACAAAATCTTCGTACGTAAAGTAGTCGTCTACATCAGCCCAAATAATATTAAAATAAAGATACTGATTGAGCACACGTACGGTATGATAATAATACGTTCTAAAAGCCGTCTCTCGAATGTCTTGCACAACGAGCATGGCATGCTCTCTAAACGTTAGATCAGGTGAAAATAATATCCCTTTTTCTGCAGCTATCTCGCTTAAATTTTGGAGATAAGCACGATAACAATGCGATCCAGTTGTTATCGCGATGGCGACCAACACGTCAGCTCGTTCATCACTTGAGTATGCCTCCATTTTAGATAACAGCAAGCGTGCGTATCCGTGCATATTCGCGGCTTGTAAATGTGTAAAATCACGATGTGATGACTGTTCAAGACGCTCAACAAACACTCGCATTTCTTGCTTCAAATAAGCGATTTGATGTGCAACTAAAGCTTTATTTGATGAAAAACCATCTAAATTTTGTCCATTGAATTTATCGTGGGCATACATTTGACACAAAATAGTATCTTGAATTTTTTCATTGTTAAAATCAATCGCATCGAATAATTTAAGATATCGCTGATAATCAACTCGTGGAACATCCTTTAAGATATCTTCTACCAACTGATAACTTTCATGAAAATGATCAAATGTTACATGAAGCTCCCAAGGCTCCCGTTCTTCTTGGTGCTTTTTAAGGCAATATTCAAATGATTCTTTTGGTACTCCATCTCGAGCTTCAGGTGCGTTATTATTGGGAAACTGCAAGGTAGGACTGGTTTCACCCAAGTCATAACATTGGATATGATCAATCACCGTGAATACGACCATGGCCAACGAAAGGCCAATTCCTAAGTAACTCGTAACACCAAAGATAGCAAGTAATAAAATAGTGACGCTTAGACAGAGATAAGGCATCTCTAAAAATTCAGGCAGGTACTCACGTTGATACAATTGATCGAGGCCATACATTGCCAAAGAAACACACGCGTACCATGGAGAACCAAAGAAAACACAGGCCACAAGCGAAACAATGTAGAGCACAAACAAAGGGTAAACAAGATTGTCACTGAGAAATAACGCCAAATCTGTCAGATACGTGTTTTCATGAAGATCCCAAGGCAGGCTTTGAATTTTATCAAGTTCAGCTGTATTTTTAGCTATTTGATTTCCATGAGCAACCGAGGCGATATAAAAAATAGTCGCCAACAGCAAGCCAGATGCCAAATACACAAACCCAACACTGACCACTGGGAATAAAGTAATTAAGGGATAAAGGGTGATGTTTGTCAACCAATGAACAGACCTACATGACCAAAGTTTATTTTTAGAGCCACTATCAAGGGTCTCTTCTGTATAAGCTACATATTGTGAGACGGAATGCGCGTCTTCACTCACATAAATCATACCCTGAACTGACTCAAATAAAGACATAAAAATCAAAAAAAATTAAAGCTGCCTCAACTATAACACAAAGCGCAAATAACAGCCACTATGTTATTTTAAAATTCTTTGAACTAATTTTTGAAGTTGTTCTGTTGGATGTATCGCGCGGGTAATTGAACGCCCAATCACACCGTAATCACTACCAAGCTCGGTTGCAAGCTCCGGTGTGACACAACGCACCTGGTCATGGGTAGCGTCGCCTTCAAGGCGAATTCCTGGTGTCACGGTTAAAAAATCTTGGCCACAAACAGCTTTAAGCTCAGGAACTTCGAGTGCCGAGCACACCACACCGTCTAAATTTGCTTGCTTTGCCAATTTCGCTAGATTTTTTACCTGCTGAAGCAAATGGTTATGAATACCTACGGCCGCTAAATCATCTTGGGCTAGGCTGGTCAGTACGGTTACGGCAATTAATAAAGGCCGCGTATCACCATATTCTTCCAAGGCCTCACGCGCCGCTTGCATCATTTTGATGCCACCAGCCGCGTGCACATTAAGCATCCACACACCTAAATCAGCAGCAGCTTTACAGGCCGAAGCGACAGTATTAGAAATATCATGGTATTTCAGATCTAAAAATACGTTAAAATCTTTCGCAATTAAGGCACGTACAAACGACGGTCCAAAACGTGTAAACGATTCGTTGCCTACTTTGAGTGCACACCATGTCGGATCCCAGGCATCGGCCCAACCAAGTGCTGTCGTTTCATCCACCCCATCCAAAGCGATAATTAATTGCATACGTATTAATCTCCTTCCAAACCATGGATAGGTTTTGTGCTACCCCATTGCTTACAGCTCGGGCATAACCAGTGCAGAAGTGTGCCAGAAAAACCACAATGCTCACAACGATAAACAGGCTTATTTTCTAAAAATTTACTGGTAATACTATAAAGCATATCAAGCTTATCGCGAACCAGTCCGTGCGCCGATTCCAAATGCCATTGGATAAGCTGATTTAAACCTCGAATTGACGGATAGCGGCCTAACTGCACCGAGACAAAATCGATGGCCACATCCAAGCTTTTCTCATCACGTACAAAATCCCCAATCGCAAAAATAATCGAAGCGCGCGGATGATCGCTTAAAACGCTTTCTAAATAACTGATGCATTCATCCATTGTATTCAGTTCAGCAGAAGCTTTTAGAAGTGGCTCAATGATTTCCGTCAAAAAATCAGGATCTTGTGCTGAAACACGCTTTAACGCCCGCACTGCAGGATTATATCGACCTTGTAACATTTCTAACTCGGCAAGCATTAAACTGGCACGAACAGATTGTTTATCAACAACCAATGCCTGCTTTATCACCGTATACGCTTTATCGTGGGCACTCATTGTCATCGCTTGATGACCCATTTCACAGTAATAATGCGCCGCTTGAGCATTCATGCTATGACCTGTTGATAGCTCAAGTTTTTTAAGCGTTTCCAGCGCTTTTTCCCAAGATTTTTCTTGCTGATAAATCGCTAATAAACCCCGTAAACTATTAGCATCTGACGTACCACCCAGTTCAACGACTTCAATAAAAATACGTTCGGCACGATCAAAAACACCTGCACTCATGTAATCTTGCGCCAAAGCCATTAACGCTTCTTTACGCTGGCTAACACTCAATTGGGGTCTTGCAATCAGGTTTTGATGAATACGAATGGCACGATCAACTTCGCCTCGACGACGAAACAAACTACCCAAAGCTAAGTGCGTTTCAACAGTTTCACTGTCGACTTCAAGCAATTTAATAAAAATATCAACCGCTTTATCCGGTTGCTCATTGAGCAAATAATTCAAACCCATCACATATTCACGTGACAACTGATTATTTGACTCAGGATGTTTTATAGAATCATTTCGCCGGGCAAGCCACCAGCCAGAGCACGCTGCAGCGGGAAGTAACATAGGCCAAAAATTAATCATATAAAACGCTCTTTTTAATGCTGATCTTTAAGAGGAATCGCACGTAAATTTTTAATTTCTCGTTCCGTCAATTCAAGTTGATGTTTAAGTTTACGATGCTGCGCCTTAAGAGACCAGTAACGCGTCAAGAAAACAAAGAATCCTAGCATAACACCCAGTCCAAGTGTTGCAAGCATCAAAATTGATATGGGTATAGTATACATTTTGAAATATAAATTTAATTGCACAGATCCAGCATTGAGCGCAGCAAAGGCGACTCCAAACAGCATGATCAAAAAATAAAAAATCATCATGATAAGACGCATATTCAATTCCTTTTTATAATAAAAAAGCGTAGTAAACTACGCTTTTTTATTGGATCAAATGCTTCTAGCAGTGCGAGCAATTAGTCGCTCTTTTTGCTATTGGCCATTTTCTCTTTCAGTAAATCACCCAACGTTGTTGGAGCAACTTCTTGTGTTTTCGAGTATTTTTTAATTGCTTCAGCTTGTTCTGCAGCATCTTTAGCTTTAACAGACAATGTTATTGTACGCTTTTTACGATCAACATTGACAATTTTAGCTTCTAGCTCATCACCCACTTTCACAACGGTAGAAGCATCTTCTACTTTCTCATCAGAAAGATCGCTTACACGAATGGTACCGAGTACGTCAGGAGCAAGCTCAACGGTTACCACTTTTGCTTCAACTTCGGTCACTTTAACTTTAACAACGCTTCCTTTCGTGAATTCATCCGCATAACTTGTGAAATCATCGGTTTCAAGTTGTTTCAAACCAAGTGAAATGCGCTCACGCTCAGGATCAATCGCTAAAATAACGGCTTCAATCTCTTGACCTTTTTTGTATTCTTTAACAGCTTCTTCACCAGGAACTGTCCAAGAAATATCAGAAAGATGAACCAATCCATCAATCTCACCGTCTAAGCCAATGAAGATACCAAAGTCGGTAATTGAGCGAATTTTCCCGCCAATTTTCTGACCTTTAGCTTGGCCTTCGGCAAATGTTTGCCATGGGTTATTTTTGCATTGCTTCATGCCTAATGAAATACGACGACGATCTTGGTCAATTTCAAGCACGATAACAGGAACAGCTTCACCAACCGATACAACTTTGCTTGGGTGAATATTTTTGTTTGTCCAGTCCATTTCAGACATGTGAACCAAACCTTCAACACCCTCTTCGATTTCAACAAAGCAACCATAATCAGTAATATTGGTTACTTTTCCGTCTAAGCGTGTGCCAACAGGATAACGCTCAACTAAATCAACCCATGGATCATTGCCTAATTGCTTCATACCCAAGGATACACGATTTCGTTCGCTGTCAAAGCTCAATACTTTAACTTTAATATCTTGTGCAACGCTTAAGACTTCGCTTGGATGTTTCACACGTTTCCATGAAATATCGGTAATATGCAACAAGCCATCTACGCCGCCTAAATCAACAAACGCACCGTAATCCGTCAAGTTTTTAACAACACCATCAAGCACTTGACCATCATGCAATGAATCAAGCAATGCTTGTCTGTCAGCACTGTTTTCTTCTTCAACCACAGCTCTGCGAGACACAACGATGTTGTTGCGCTTCAGATCCATTTTAATCACTTTAAATTCGAGTTCTTTACCTTCCAAATAAGAAGGATCACGCACAGGTCGAACGTCAACAAGCGAACCCGGTAAGAAGGCACGAATAGAACCAATCTCAACGGTAAATCCGCCTTTAACTTTACCTGAAATCAAACCAATAACCGTTTCGTTATTATCGTATGATTTAGAAAGTTTTCTCCACGCTTCTTGGCGTTTTGCTTTTTCGCGAGAAAGCAGTGTTTCACCATGGCCATCTTCGAGGGAATCGAGTGCAACTTCGACTGAGTCACCAACGGCAACTTCAACTTTACCGTCTTTATCTTTAAATTCATCGATTGAGATCACGCCTTCGGATTTTAACAACGCATCCACTGTTACATAATCAGCATCAACCCCAATTACGGTTGCTGAAATAATCGCTCCAGGGTAAAACTGCGTACCCGCTACGCTTTCTTCAAATAATTGCTTAAAACTCTCAGTCATTTTATCAAACTCAATATATATCGTTATGGAAAGCGCTTAAATAGCCTGCTCTCCCCCGTCAATGCTTTTCCAAGTATTTAAACTTAAAAAAACGCCAAAAAAAAATCCCTTCACTGCATCATAAAAACGAAGTTAGCCCTCGTTCTTGCGCTAATAAAAGGAGCCGTTCAAACACATCTTCAACGCTGCAATGGGTCGTATCGACCGTTATCGCATCATTTGCAGCCATAAGTGGGGCATGCGCGCGACCCATATCTCTCGCATCACGTTTAACCAATTCACCAACGACCTGCGCGAGATTAACACTTTTCCCACTCGCCTTCAACTGTAAATATCGGCGATCGGCGCGTACTTCTGAGTTGGCATCTAAATATATTTTTAAATCTGCCTTTGGAAAAACCACCGTTCCCATATCTCGACCATCCGTGACAAGCCCGGGCTTTTGTGCGAATGCGCGCTGTCGCTCAAGCAATGCTGCGCGAACTTCTGGAATAGCCGCCAATTGAGACGCGCGTGCACCACATGCTTCCGTCCGAAGCTCATCACCTACCCGCACGCCATCCAGTACAACACCGTTTTGATCAAATTCAATCGGTAAAATATAGGCTAATGCAACCACATCATCTAAAGCATCTAACGCTATCCCGCGTTTTTGAATCAGTAAACCCAGTGCGCGATACAAAACACCACTATCTAAAACATGCCAACCCAAAGCCTCTGCCAAACGATGACATAAAGTTCCTTTGCCCGTACCACTCGGGCCATCCAGTGTTATCACGGGAACATGCGCTAAATTATCGACCATCAGACTCATCCTCTGTTTTTAACTCTCAATATTTGACGCGTGATTCACACGGGGCTACATGCCCCCCGACTTGATTGAAATAATCTACAAATTTTGGAAACGATGTAGATATAGCCTCTGTATTTAAAACACGAATTTTTCTATCAGCAACCGCTCCAGCCACCAAAAAGGCCATCGCAACACGATGATCCCCATGGCTGTTAACCACGCCACCTTTGAGCTTACTGCCTTTAATTATCATACTATCTTTTTTTTCTAAAATATTAATACCTAATTGCTTGAGCCCCTCGGCCATCACCGAAATACGATCGCTTTCTTTATGGCGCAGCTCTTCAATGCCCAGTACACGCGTTGTGCCAGAAGCCATGGCTGCCGCAATAAATAAAATAGGAAACTCATCAATACTCAAAGATACCATCGATTCAGGGATATCAATGCCTTTCAAACATGCATGACGCACGAAAATATCCACAACCGGTTCGGCACCGTACATACGTTTATTTTCGAGCATGATATCCGCCCCCATGGCTTGTAAAATTTGAATCACACCGGTACGTGTTGGGTTTACTCCAACCCCGCGAAGCATAATCTTAGAGCCTGGAATTAAACTCGCCGCAACCATCAAAAACGCAGCCGACGATAAATCACCGGGTATTCTAATATTTTGATTATTTATATCTTGAGATGAAAACGTACGTAGCATACGCTCAGTATGATCACGTGTGGTCTGAGGCTCTTCTACCCGCGTATCGCCTTCAGCATAAAGCCCGGCTAACAAAATACTTGATTTAACCTGAGCACTCGCAACCGGCATCCTATAATCAATCGCTTGGAGTTTTTTTCCACCATAAATCATCAGCGGCGCGCACTCGTCTTGGGATACACGAATATCTGCACCCATCTGTTGTAGTGGCGTGCAAATACGCGCCATGGGACGCTTAAGCAAGCTCGTATCCCCCGTTAATACACTATCAAATGTTTGACCCACTAAAAGTCCAGCGAGCAAGCGCATGCTCGTACCTGAGTTCCCACAATCAAGCATTTTTTCAGGTTTTTTTAATCCATGAAGACCCACACCATGAATTTTTATTTTCCCATGGGATAATTGCTCGATGCGCACGCCCATCGCGCGTAAAATATGAAGCGTCGCATGGCAATCATCGCTTTCTAGAAAATGCTCTATCAGCGTGACACCTTCAGCAATCGCCCCCAAAATAAGCGCACGATGCGAAATAGATTTATCGCCAGGCACACGGAGTTCGCCCTGTATTTTAGTAACAGGATGGCTTACTAAATTTTGGGTTTGCATTAATTTATGCCTTTGGAAAAATCATTCATAAACTTAATCAAAGCATCCACCCCTTCCATAGGCATGGCATTGTATAGGCTTGCGCGCATGCCGCCTTGAAGACGATGGCCTTTTAAACCACGTAAACCACACGCATCTGCAGCTGCTAAGAAAGCAGCTTCATGCGCTTTATTTTCAAGTGAAAAACACACGTTCATCCGTGAACGTGCATTCACATCATCCACCATAGCTTGATAATAAGGCGACGCATCGATATAAGCATACAGTCTTGCTGCTTTTGCAATATTAATATCATGCAGCGCTTTGACACCGCCCTGAGCTTGAACCCACTGGAACATCTTAGCGGCCATATAACATTGAAATACAGGTGGCGTTGCATACAGCGAATGATGTTTGGCGTGCACGCGGTAATCCAACATCGTCGGCACAGTAGATTTAGGTTTAATCGCTAATAAATCATCGCGAACAATCACCAGGGTGAGCCCTGCGGGTCCAATATTTTTTTGAGCGCCCGCAAAGATTAAACCAAAGCGGCTCACATCAATCACTTCACTGAGTAAACACGACGTCATATCAGCAACCAGAGGTATATTACCCGTATCTGGAATATCAGAAAAACGCATGCCATCCACGGTCTCGTTGGGTGTGTAATACACATAGGCCGTATCAGGTTGGCATACTTCGCCGGGCTCTATCGCATAAGCCTGCCCAAAACGTTTGGCTTCTTCAAAAGCAAGCGACGACCATAGACCTGAAATTATATAGGCAGCGTGTGCTTTAGAAGCTGATAATAGATTTTGAGGAATCATCGAAAACTGTGTGCGTGCTGCACCACCCAAAAAAAGCACGTGATAATTTGAAGGTATATCCAGCAAGTCACGTAAATCAGCTTCGGCTTGTTGCAATAACGCCATAAATTTTGCCGAGCGGTGCCCTACTTCAAGTATGGACACGTTCGAATGGTCCCAATCTAAAAGCGCTGATTGCGCCTCAAGCAAGATCGACTCGGGAAGAGCCGCAGGCCCTGCCCCAAAATAATAACCCAAACGCGCCATGCTATTTATGACTCAGTTACATGCTCAACAACCGCTGTATCTTCACCATCTTCACCCTCATCAAGTTCACCTTCAAGCTCATCATCTTGAACATCAAGAATACGCTGCATACCGACCACTTGCTCTTCGCCTGTCAAATTCATGAGGCGCACACCTTGTGTGTTACGCCCAATGACAGAAATTTCGCTCATGCGAACACGCACCAAGGTACCTCGATCGGTAATCAACATGGCTTCATCGGCATCATTGACTTGCAAGGCGCGAACCACACGACCATTACGTTCGTTGACTTGGATAGAAATCACCCCTTGACCATCACGACCGGTCACACGATACTCATCAACAGCGGTACGTTTTCCGTACCCAAATTCCGTTGCGGTTAAAATGCTTCCTTCTTCTTCGGCTACCACCAGCGATATTACGCGCTGTTCTTCTGCTAGCCGAATACCACGCACACCACGTGCGGTACGACTCATCGGACGAATCAAGTTTTCTTCAAATCGAATCACTTTTCCGGCATCTGAAAACAACATGATGTGTTTTTCACCATCAGTAATATCTACACCGATTAATTGATCACCATCAAACAAATCAACTGCTATAATCCCGTTACTACGTGGCCGACTAAATGCTTCCAGAGGAACTTTTTTAACCGTACCTCGCTGTGTGGCCATAAAGACAAAATAACCTGGCTCATATTCCCGAACAGGCAACATCGCATGAATCGCTTCACCTTCAGCCAACGGTAAAATATTAACAATCGGTTTTCCGCGTGAAGTACGACTTGCAAGTGGCAATTGATAGGATTTAACCCAGTACAATTTACCGTGATTTGAGAAACATAATAACGTGTCGTGTGTGCTTGCAATCACCAAGCGTTCAACAAAATCTTCTTCTTTCACTTGCGTCGCTGCTTTTCCTTTACCACCCCGTCGTTGCGCTTGGTATGTGGAAAGCGGTTGATATTTCACATAACCTTGATGTGACAACGTCACGACAACTTGTTCTTCGGTAATTAAATCTTCAATCGTCAAATCCGATTGTGAAGCCATAATTTCTGTACGACGCTCACTACCAAACTGCTCTTTCATCTCAATCAGTTCTTCACGAATCACTTCCATTAAACGCCCAGGCGAGTTTAAAATTTCGAGCAATGCTTGAATAATATCTAATAACTGATCAAATTCATTGAGTAATTTATCTTGTTCAAGTGCTGTCAAACGATGCAGGCGTAATTCTAAAATCGCTTGTGCTTGATCGGGCGAAAGAAAATAACCCGCCTCTGAAAAGCCAAGACCTTCGGGTAAATTCTCAGGACGACATGCGTCCCCCCCAACCCGTGTTAGCATCGCTTTCACCGAACCGGGTTCCCAAGCGCGCTCGGTTAATCCAATTTTAGCGTCACCCGGTGTCGGAGACGCCTTAATCAACCGAATCATTTCATCAATATTCGCCAAAGCAACCGCCAAACCTTCTAACACATGTGCACGTTGACGTGATTTTTTGAGTTTATACAAGGAGCGACGTGTGACCACTTCGCGACGATGCCGTAGAAAGCAATCTAGAATTTCTTTTAAATTCAAAATTCGTGGTTGATTATTAATCAATGCAACCATATTAATACCAAAAACATTTTGCATCGCGGTATGCGCATACAAATTATTCAGCACAACTTCAGGCACTTCGCCTCGTTTAAGCTCAATCGAAACACGCATGCCGTCTTTATCCGACTCATCACGCAAACCTGAAATACCTTCGATACGCTTATCACGCACAAGTTCTGCCATGCGTTCAATCAAACGAGCTTTATTCACTTGATAAGGCAACTCATGAATAATGATCGCTTGACGACCCGTGTCAGCATTGGTTTCTATTTCAGTACGTGCACGGAGCACAATACGACCACGTCCGGTACGATAGGCTTCAACAATCCCGGCGCGTCCATTAATAATTGCGGCCGTTGGAAAATCAGGGCCAGGAATGATTTCAAGCAAGTCATCAATGGTTAAGTCCGGCGCATCAATTAAGGCAACGCAGGCATTAATCACTTCACTTAAATTATGGGGCGGAATATTCGTCGCCATACCCACGGCAATACCCGAAGAACCATTCACCAATAAATTAGGTATACGAGCAGGTAAAACAACCGGAGCAAATTCGGTTTCATCATAGTTCGGTGCAAAATCAACGGTTTCTTGATCGAGGTCGGCCATTAAAGCATGTGCAAGCTTTGACATACGCACTTCGGTGTATCGCATCGCAGCTGGCGCATCACCATCCACCGAACCAAAGTTACCTTGACCATCAATCAGTGGACAACGCATCGAAAACGGCTGAGCCATACGAACAATCGTGTCGTACACGGCGGTATCACCATGTGGATGGTATTTACCGATGACATCCCCGACCACACGAGCCGATTTTTTATAGGGTTTATTCCAATCGTTATTTAATTCGCTCATGGCGTACAACACGCGCCGATGAACAGGCTTTAATCCGTCACGAGCATCGGGGAGCGCTCGCCCGACAATCACGCTCATCGCGTAATCAAGGTAAGACTGCTTAAGTTCGTCTTCAATGCTAACGCGTGTTACTTCTGTTGTCGAATCAACCATAGCAAAAACCCGCTTCCTTTATATCTAGGTGATAAATAAGATAATAAAAATAGCTCTAGAGCATATCACATATCGGGAGCGGTACCTACCGGTTAAAACGTACAGTTTGCCGTTGTTCCGTCGGGCATATGACTTAAATCCATCACAATGGCCTCGTTACTTTGCTTCACCCGTGTAATATAAAAAATTGTCGAGTTTAATGCATATCCATATTGATTGTTGGTTGTATATATTTTTGACCCAATAGGAATCGAGTTAAAAACCTTTTCTGTAAAATATTGCTCTTTGATTTGACCAAAATCACCATGTTTTGGTGAGACATAAAACGCAAAGTGCTCGCTATAAAAACGAGGTAATTTCACATCGCATCGCACAACGACCGTGCCTTGGGCGGGAATGCTTTTGGTCGATAAGATCACTTCTTTTGTTGAATCATCACGTTGAATCAAATCCAAGGCTTCTCTTACCGGTGCTACAGCAAACGAACCAAAACTACTGGTAAGCAGCGCAATCGCTATTATATTTTTCATGACATTGTCTCGATTAAAAATAAAATGTGAATACACGACTGTAAACTCAATTGCAAATCATTTTGTAAGGAGGTGTATTAGAATTAATATTCTCAACAGATATATACTCTTCTTCAACGACGATAGATTGTGACATTTGTTCCAACCTTGTTATACGTTGATCCATCTCATCTATACTGCGCGCGGTCATAAATTACGGTTTTTCGATGCCCAAATGAATGCTTGAATACCGTGCGGCAAGCTTACTTGGGCTTTGCGAAAAACCGTAATTTATGACCGCGCGCAGTATAGCTGGCGTTCGATAGTGAGAGCTCATCTTTATCGGTAATAACCTGAATATCTCACCAAAATAAATTAGAAGTGCCCCATTGCCTCACAGGCTCAATGGAATATAATTGTTTTTGCGAAAAAACGGATCACCCACTGGGTGAAA
>Ga0105054_10007658_pt1 | contig 14580 bp, 8 predicted proteins | sample BON02_FD_78091 | JGI IMG/M metagenome (GOLD analysis project Ga0105054, IMG submission 78091) | Freshwater microbial communities from Lake Bonney liftoff mats and glacier meltwater in Antarctica - BON-02 (megahit assembly) | ecosystem: Environmental > Aquatic > Freshwater > Ice > Glacier...
TCCCCCCCCCGCCCCCCCCCCCTTGCCATACACGAACCTCCGTTTGTTCGTTCACACGCACACAGACCCAACCCCGACCAGACGGCATACAGCGCCGTGTGCATTCTGCAGCGGTTCTGCGCGCGCGTGCCCGTCACGTACCTGGACCGATGCGTGAGTCGGTCGCTCCCAACGTTTCCGCCGCCTCTTCCCCCCGTCGCCGCCGCCACGCCCGCTTGTTTTTTCCTCCTTCCTCGCTCCATCTCTCGCCCCCCCCACCCCCCCGCCCTCACTTGAAACACGGCCAAGTCCGACAACTGAACAAAAACAACTACAAGACAGTCCCTCGCCGCCGCCTCGCTCCTGATCGCCTGCAAGATCGAGCCGGGCATGGACGCGTGGCGCAGCCTGGACGCCGTCGCCGGCGCGGCGCAGGCGCTGCGCGCGCCGGCCGCCGGAAGGGGAGCGGCGGGCGGCGGCGGCGGCGGCGGCGCCCCCGCGGGCGGCGACCCGGCGCGCGTGGCGGCGCTGGCGGAGCTGGTCGGGGTGGCGGAGCGCGCGGTGCTGCTCGCGCTCAACTTTGACGTGCGCGTGCCGGCCAAGGGGCCGGTGCGCTGGGCGCGCGACGTGTGCAGGGCCCGGGCGGGGGCGGGGGTGGGGGCGGGGGCGGCGGCGGCGGCGGCGGCGGCGGGGGCGGCGGAGGACGAGGCCGGGGGCGAGGGCCAGGAGGCGGGGCCGCTCGAGGCGGCGGCGGCGGCCATCCTGCGCGACGCGGGCTACACGCCCGCCGCCCTCATGGCCCCTCCCGAGGCGCTGGCCAAGGCGGCGCTGTGGCTGGCGCAGCGGCTGCTGCTGCAGCAGCAGGGGCCGCCGAGCGAGGGCGCGGCGGCGACGGCGCCGCCGCGGCCGCCCCCCGCTGCGCCGGCGGGCCCCGCGTTTGCGCCCTACGCCCGCGTCCCTCAGGCGCGCGCCGAGGCGCTCGCGGCGGTCCTGGAGCGCACGCCGGCGGTCGTGCGCATGCGGGCGGCCGCTGCTGCTGCTGCTGCTGCTGCGGGGGGCTCAGGCGGAGGAGGGGGCGGGCAGGAGAAGCGGCAACGGCGCGTGGGCGGAGACGAGGGGGCGGCGGCGGCGGACAGGTGAGGCGGCGGCGGCGGCGGCGGCGATGATCGGCGATCGGCGGTGTGGAACAGAGGCGACGCCGTTGCGGGTACTCGGGACGATCATTGGCTTCGCCTGCAACCACGGACACTCGAATTTCGCTACATCTCACGCACACACACCACCACTCGGCGTCGCTCCCCTCTCTCGCCTCTCACCAGTGACAAGTCATCGCAGACGGAGCGCGAAAACTCTCCCGCTGCACCCGACTCAAAGGACAGGGACGGGATCGCTTGGCCGTTCCCCGCAGACCACAGTAGGATCAGAGGGGCGCACATGTGGCGCGAGGCAGCGGGCAGGGCCGCGCGCGCTGCGCTGCTGCTGGCACCGCCGGCGCGTGCGTCGTTGACGGCTTCAACAGCAGCGGCGTTGACGGCCGCCGCACCAAGTGTCAGGAGGCCCCTTGCAAACGCGTGGGCTTTCTCGACAGCAGCAGCAGCGGCGGCAAGGCGAGCACCAGCGTCCTTTGCCTCGTCGCCGCTCCTACGCACGAGCAACAGCAGCAGCCCCAGCGCCGCCGCCGCCCCCGCCCTCGCCGCCGCCGCCAGCTGCCGCCCCTTTGTCTCGCTCGCCCGGGCGGCCGGCGCCGGCTCGAGGCCGCCGCCGCCCGCCCCCGGCGCCCTCTTCCGCGCCCCCGCGTCCGCCTCCCAGCTCCAGCAGTCCCGCGCGCTGACGCGCAACCAGCTCCTCCGCCGCGGGCGCAAGCCCAAGCCCGCGCGCCGCAACCCTGTCAAGGCGCTCGAGGGGGCGCCGCAGCGCCGCGGCGTCTGCACGCGCGTCTACACCGTCGCGCCCAAGAAGCCCAACTCGGCCAACCGCACCATCGTGAAGGTGGCCCTGTCCATCGGCGGGCGCGTGACGGCCTACGTCCCGGGCGAGGGGCACAACCTGCAGGAGCACGCGCTGGTGCTGCTGCGCGGCGGGCGCGCGCGCGACCTGCCCGGCGTCAAGTTTCGGGTGGTGCGCGGCGTGTTCGACGCTGCGCCCGTCAAGGGGCGCACGAAGGGCAGGTCGAAGTACGGCGTGAAGAAGCCGAAGAAGGAGTAGCGAGGTTGAGCTTTGATTGTTAATTTGGAACTCGGATAAAGAGAGAGATATGGGCGCGCGTGAGCGGGCGTCTCTTTGCTCGTCGTCGCCGCCGCCGCCGCCGCCGCCTTCGGGGCGCCCGTGCCTTCAACCTCCCGCTCCCTCTCGACCAGTCGCTCCATCTTCTGTTCCTCTTCATCATCTTCACACCATCCTCGACATCTGTGACAACAAGAAAAAGAGAGAGCACCGAGCTCCCCCCCCCTCCTCGCCCAAGGCTCCCTCCCTCGAATGCACGCGCTGCAGCGAGCGGCCCAGGCCGCCGCGCCGCCGGCGCGCGCGGGCGTGCCGCAGATGGCCGCTCTAGGCGTGCATCGCGCGCCCACTCCGCATTGCGCGGCGCACCAGGTGCGTCGGACAGCGACCTGCCGGCGCGGAAAGAGCGGCAAAGATGTCGTCGTCGTCCGTCGGCTTGCTCTTCCTGCGTCTGACGCCCACCAATGCGCGCACACTAACGGACACCAAGGTACTAACGACGACGCAATCCACCTCCACATTGCCCGCCACACACCAACCCCCCGACGAACAAACAAAAGCAGCCCGCCGCCGCCGCCCCCTCTGCCGCCGCCGCGCCGCGCGCGCCGACGCTCGCCGCCCGCGCGAAAAAGGGGGGAGGCGCCGGCGGCCCTGCGTCCCCCGTCGGCCCCGTCGGCCCCGCCCCTCCACCGCCCGCGGCCGACAGGAGCAAGCGCGCCGAGTCCTACGCCGTCTCCCGCTCCGTCCAGGCCCGCGGCGAGGGCAAGAGCGTTGCCGTCCTGTCCGTCACCGTGCCCGCGGCCCTGGTCGGCGCCGCCTTTGACCGCACCGTGGACACCCTCCGCACAAAGGTGGTCGGCGACTTGAAGGGCTTCCGCCCGGGCAACGTGCCGCTCGCCATGGTCGTGCAGCGCGTCGGCGGCCCGGACAACTTCAAGGGCGCGGTGCTCGAGGAGGTCCTGCACTCGGCCATGCCGGCGGTCATGGCCGCGCACGCGCGCGACGCCGTGCCACAGAGCGAGCGCATCGCGACCGACGCGCGCGAGCTGCGCGCCGCGTTTGACCCAGCGCGGCCGCTCGACTTTGCGGTCGAGTACGTGCCGCTGCCGCCCGTGCGCTGGGTCCGCCCCTACAAGGACATCGAGGTGACCGTGCGCGAGACCGGCGACGCCGAGACGGACGCGGAGGCGGCCGAGGCGCTCGTGCGCCAGTACCGCAAGGACAGGGGGAAGCAGCGCGTCGCCGCCGACCGGGGGTTGCGGGCGGGCGACGTGGCCATCGTCTCGATGCGGGTCGACCCGGCCGACGGCATGGGCCCGCCCTTCCCGGGGTTGACGCGCGACAAGTTCGCCTTCGACACGGACGAGGACCCGCTCGGCATGGTGCCGCACATGCTCGGCGCGCGGGCGGGCGAGGAGCGCGTGTGGGCATTTGGCTTCCCGCTCGACTGGCACGTGGAGCTGTGGCGCGGCCAGCGCGCCAAGGCGACCGCCCGGGTGCTCGAGCTGTTCGAGTGGGACCTGCCCGCCTTTGATGACGCCTTCGTCGCGGCGCACTTTGGTCCCGGATCGCCCGGCGCGGCCGACGGCGTAGCGTTCGAGGGCGCCGACGACATGCGCAAGTCGCTGGTGGCGGCGACGGCGCTCGAGCGGATGCGGGCCGCCTCGCAGGCGTGCCAGGACGCCATCGTCGAGGCGCTCGCGGCGTGCGTCGAGCTCGACGTGCCGGAGGAGATGGTGCGCCTGGCGGGCGAGAAGGAGTACGAGCGCCGGCTGATGGGCATGCTGCAGGAAGGCGCGGCGACGCCGGAGGACCTGCCCCGGCTCACCGAGGAGGCCGCCGTCGCCGACTTTATCCGCGAGCGCCGGCCCGAGCTCGTCGAGGAGATCCGCTTCAACGCCGGCGCCTCCGCCATCTACGAGGAGCTGGGTCTGTCCGTCCCGGAGGACGTGGTCGAGCGCGAGGCCGCCAGCGCCGCCGAGCAGTTTGCCGCCGACAACATGGAGCACGACGAGTCGGTGCTGCGCGCTGACATCCGCGCGCGCCTCGAGGTCATGTGCGTGATGGACCGGCTGCAGTCGACGCTCAAGATCCACACGCTGCCGTTCGTGCCCGGGGAGGAGGACCGCGCGCAGGCGACGGCGGCGGGACCGGCCAAGGAGACGGCGGGCGCGGCATAGGGCGAGCGAGAACTTGAAGCCAATAATAAACGACAGCGATGCTATCGAAGATAGAAAACAAGTGTTTCGTGTAACACCGCCTTGCTGCTCTCTGTCTAGTGGGTGTGTGTCAGTTGTATGTATACGAACTAGGTGCCAGGAACGCGTAAAACTAGAGCGGGACAGAGCGAAAAATGCAAAAGAAGCGAGCGACGCGCTCGTCGCGCAACAAAGCGCCTTTTCTCTCCGATCAACCCCTCCTCCGCCTCCGGTACGGCGACGTGCCCCCCGCGTTGTCTCCCCCCTCCAGCCCGCGCACCTTGAGGTTGTGCCCGCGCACGATCGCCGCCGCCTCGGCGTCCCGGTAGGAACCCTCGCGCGTGTTGGACTCGACGGCGATGCCGAGGACGTCCCACGAATTCAGGCTCCAGAGCATGGCGTGGTCGACGCGCCACGTCGGCCCTCCCTTGCGCTGCAGCCACACGCTCGCCGCGCGGTACCAGTCGTGCATGTACTCGCGCGTGCCGCTGACCACGTACGGCGGGAGGTAGCTGCGCCACGGGTCGAGCTTGCGGGTGTAGGGGCCGTAGACGCCGAAAAAGGGGTAGGAGGAGGCCTGCTCGACGGTGCGGGCGGGCGCGTCGCCGGCCTCGGAGACGCCGCCGCCGACGCCAAACTCGTTGAACACGAGCTCCTTGCCGCCCGCGGTGGTCAGCTCGGCCAGGTCGAGGCCGAACATCCGGGCCTCCTCGTCGAACATGCGCGTCGAGTCCTCCATATCCAGTAAGGAGCCCTTGTAGCGGGGGTATCCGCTAATCCCGATAAAGTCGCACGCCGCGTACAGCGCCTGGATCGCCGCCTTGTCGTAGGGGCCCGTCGGGTCGTCCACGTCGGCCTTGCGGCACGCCTCCATGCCGCACAGCTTGTTGAAGTTGGTCGAGACCCCCAGGCGCACGTTGTGCCACAGGTCGGCGCGCCCCGGCGGCAGCGACAGCGCGCGCAGGTGCGGCAGGATGCGGCGGTGCGCGTCCGGAAAAAGAGTGACCATCAAGCTCATCTCCCCCTGGAGCGCAAACCACAGGCGCGTCTCGGGCGCCATGCTGGCCGACGCCGCGCGCGCCAGGGGCTCCAGGACCACGTCAAAGTAGCTCATGCCGCCGTACTTGGCCAGCGGGTCGATGCGCATGGCGTTGCGCCACTGCCCCGCGTTTAGGCCGTCGTCCAAATGGGGGGTGAAGGCCAAGTCGAATCCCATGCCGACCGCATAGGCCAGACAGGGCGTGGCCAGGCGCACGAACGCGTCCGCCGCCTCGGGCGTGAACTTGGTGCACTCGGGCCCGTTCCCGGCCTTGTAGCAGAAGTGGTCGGGCACGAAGTCGGCGTCCGCGTCGACGTAGTAGTGCGTGAGGACAAAGTTGATCTTAGTCGCGCCCGTTTTGCCCGCCTTGTCGACCATGTGCTCGCAGCGGGTGGCGTTCCTGCCCTGGATCACCTCGGGGGCCGAGAGGTCGACCAGGCGGAACAGGCCGACCGAGGGGGACATCTCGGTGCCCCAGGCGCGGGCGGGACGGGCGAGGGTGGCGAGGCAGAGGAGGAGGAGGAGGGCGGGGAGGAGGAGCACGGGCGCGGGCCTCCGCGCGAGGGGCGGCAGGCCGGCGGCAGGCCGGCGGACGCCGTCGTCGCCCTCCTTGCCGTCGTCACCTTGCCCGTTGTGGCTGGCCGTCGCCGGGCCGCCCGCGCCGCGGCGCGCCATAGTTTTTTTTGGGCTGGCGGCGGCTGCCTTTGGTCGTGTTGTCGTTGTTTGTTGTTGATTCGCGTAGGTGGGCCTGATCCGGGGTGCGCCCGCACCCCCCCCCGCCTCCCTCGTCCCCCCCCCTTGCTGCGGGACAGCGAGTGCTCGAGGGAGGGTGGGCAGCGGCAACGCGCGCCGTCGGCGCGAGCGGCGGGCTCGTCCGGTCGTCGGCGTCGTCGGCGGCGGCGGCGCGTTGGGTCGTTCGAAAAACGTCGCCGCGCTGGCCGGTTCGTGGGTCACGACTCGGGTATCAATCACGGCCGCGGTCCTGTTGGTGTGATCGAGAGGAAAGAGGGGGGGCAAGAGAGCAAAGGGGGGGGCGCGGAAGGAAGAAATGAGGAGGAGAGGATGAGCTGGCGAAGGTTTGCCTTGTCACACGCCTGCTGCAACCTCGACCGACGCTCGCGCGGCCAATGCAGCATGGCCACCGGGAGCGCGCAGTCAAAGTGCCAGGATACGCCGCGCGCGCCGCATGAACTCCGCCGCAGGGACGGCGGGCGGGATTGAAAAGGGAGCAAGAGAGAAGGGACGAGCACCTTTGCCGCCAAGGTCCCGCGCTTTTGCCTGCTGCGTGCGTTCTATGCGTGTTTAGTTGGCGTGGGCGTGAGTTGAACGCGACACGAAGGAGCTGGAGAAGAACTGGGATTGATCGAGCTGAGTAGCGGGAGGAGCGGCACTTTGAGGGGGGGAAGGAGGAAGAGGAGGAGGACAAGTGGAGGGCTCTCCTCCTGCAGAGGCTCTTGAAAGCAGGAAAGCAGCTCCCTCAAACGGCCAGCCTCTAACCGCGCAAATTGACGCGCATCTTCAACGCACGTCGGCACGCGCGCTCGACCAACACACCCGAACAAACAAGCTGCTGCGCGCGCGTAAAAATAAACCGATTTCCAAACAACGACCAACGCACCAGAAACGAAACGCCCTTGGTGATGGCGCTTCCTCCCAATGCGGATGGGCCGGGCGCCATCAAGACCTCCAGCCGCATCAGCAGCAGCAGCAGCAGCTCGGGTGATTGGCGGAGGCGGAGGCGATGCGACCGCAGGAGGAGGCTGCGGAGGCTCCCCTCCTCCCCCGCTTGGCTGTCGGTCGCCGTCGCCGTCCTCCTCGCGCTCGCTGCGTCAGGCGCGACCGCGACCTCGCCAGGGGGGCGGCACCAGCGGCGGCTCTTGGTCCGGTGAGTTGGCGATGCAATCAGAGACGCGGTTTTGCGCCGACGCCCGACGACGCCGACGTTGCCGACGCGCGACGCCGAACGCCGACGACGCCGACGCAGACGCCGACGCGCGACGCCGATGTTGCCCGACGCCGACGGTCTCGGTCACACCCGCACCCGAGGCCCCCCCTGGTCCATCGCACAACCCCCGCACCTCGCACACACCCACACACACAAACAGCCCCTTCCCCGCGTCCTCGTCCCCCTCCAAATCCGGCGGCCCCCAGCCTTCCGCCGCTGCCGTCATCGCGCGTGGCTGCCGCAACACCGCCGTCGGCCCGCGCCGCTACGCCGACGACCAGGGGCTGCTGTGCTCGGCCGCCGACCTCGACTCGCTGTCCGGCTGCTGCCTCCGCGCGACGCCGCAAGCGGCGCCCGCCGGCGCAGACGGCGCCGAGGCCGCCGCCGACGCCGCCGACGCCGACGCCGACGCACTTGCCACTACCTCCCCCTGCCCCGCGTCTGAATGCGACGCCGGCGACGCCTGCTGCTCGGGCTACGAGCCGTGCGTCTCGTGCTGCATGGCGCCCGGCAACGGCGCCAGCGAGCGCGCCAAGCGGCGCCTGCCGGCCGAGGGCGTCGACGGCGCCCGGACCGGCGCGCAGACCGGGCAGGGCCCCTTTTCGGACGCGTTTGACTTTTGCTCGGCGGTGTGCCGTACGCACCGCCGCTCCACCTCGCACGAGAACAGCTACGTGGGCGCGCGGCACCACTGCTTCGGTCGCGGGCACGCGGTGCCGCGGACAGAGGGGGACGCCGTGCCGGCGCCGCTGCTGCGGGACGTCTCGGTCGTGCTCGGCAAGAAGGGGCGCTCGTGCGACGAGGCGTGCGCCGACGCCGGCGCCCGCCAGGCCGTCGCGCCGCTTCCGCCGCCCCTGCTCGGCGGCGCCGCCGCCGCTGCTGCTCCTGCCGCCGCCGCTGCTGCTCCTGCCGCCGCCGCTGCTGCTCCTGCCGCCGCCGCTGCTGCCGCCGAGGTCGTGGACGACGGGCAGAAGGAGGCGGCGGCGGCGACCGCGGCGGCCCGAGGGCATACGGCCTGCTCTCCCGAGCGGCTGCGCGCTCTGGACGGCTCGTGCGACGCGCTCCGCGGCGTGTCGGATTGCGAGGCCGGCTGCGACGCGTCCGGCGGGCGCGACGCGTCGGGCCTGCTCGGGGAGGGCGGGCACAGGCGGGCGGCGCGCATGGCCGGGGCGTGGCCGGGCTACGTGGACGAGGGGGCGGCCAAGACGGCGCGGCCGGCCATGTGCGTGGTGAACGGGCGGCAGCCCTCCGCCGGAGAGGCGGGCGCGGGCGCGGGCGGCGGCGGCGGCGGCGGCGGCGGCGGCGGCGCCGCGGCGCCGGCGTCTGCGCGCGACTACTGCGCGGCCAAGGACAAGGACGTCCTGAGGCTGTGCGCGTGCGTGGCGCCGTGATCAACCTCGGTCTGCTCCCTCGGCCATCATCCCTCGAGCAGGGGCCCCTCTGGCCCTAGGTGTGATCGATCGCGTGTAAATAAATTTCTACTACGGTCGCAAAAACAATAATAAACGACGCGCCCGCCCTTCCTGCCCCCCGCTCGTTCCGCCGCTCTCTTCCGAGTCGCGCGCCCGCGCACGCGCGCTCCTCTGCCCCTTTTTTCGATCGTCTCGCCTCTCCGCCGCGCCACGACTTGCCCCCTCTTCCACCCCCCGGCCCCGCGCCACGACTTGCCCCCTCTTCCACCCCCCGCCCCCGCGAACCGCGTCCCCCCAACCCTTCATGAGGAGCAAAGACGAGGGATCACCCGACCACAACAGAATCCACGAAGGCGCGGCGGTCCGCGTCGGCCGGCCAGCGCGCCCGGCGCCGCCACCGCCCCCCGCCCTCCCCCTCCTCCCCCTCGTCCTCGCCCTCATCCTCGCCAGAGGAATCGAGCCCGCCCGAACCGCGCGTCGCCGCCACCAGGGCCGCCCCCGCGGCCACGCGCCGGGTGTGCGCGAGGAAGGGGCCGTACCCGCTTTCGTCGAAAAAGCAGTCGTGCGGCGGGGGGGCCGGCGGCGGCGGCGATCCCCCCCCGCCCGGCGGGAGCACGTGCCGCGCCATCAGGCGGCCGACCAGCGCGAGGGCGCGCGCCGTCCACGCGCCGTCGAGCGGGACGCGCCAGACCCGGCAGCCGCGCGTGGCGCTCCGGTGCGCGAGCAGCGCCGACGGCAGGCCCGTCGCCAGCGCGTGCAGCTGCGCCTGCGGCACCCACAGCGGCAGGAGCGAGTCGCGGGGGCCCGGGTCGGACAGCAGGAAGCGGTGCGGCTTGCCCTTGGCCTTTTTCGCGAGCGAGCGGAAGGGCGAGGCGTTCTTGACCTCGACCGCCTCGCGGAGGATGAGGGCGCCGACGATCGAGGCGCCGGGGGCAGGGGCGGAGGCGGGGGCAGGGTCGGCGGAGGGGCCGTCTGCCGAGAACTGTCGGCGGCGCCGGACGAAGCAGCAGCACGGCAGGGAGCCGTCGCCGCCGGCGCCAGAGCTCTCGTGCGGATCGCCGTCGGACCCGTCGCCGTCGCCGTCGCCGTCGCCTACCGCCGCCGCTGCCGCCGCGAGCAGCGCCGCGCGGTAGGCGGCGCGGCACGACGCCAAGCCGCTGCCGCCGCGATTGGCATCGCCGTTTTCGCCGCCGCCGCAATCGCCGTCGTCGCCGTCGCCATCGCTCCCTCCGCCGCCGCCGTCCTCGTCCTCGTCGTACTCGGGCGGCGCGGGCGCGCCGAGGCGGCGAGCAAAGGCGCGGCGGGGATCGCTCTGGGACAGCAGCGCCTCGAGTAGGTGCGCGGCCGCGGCCAGCTCGGCGGCCAGGGCGCGGGCGGCGGCGGCGGCGCCGACGGCCCTGCCCTCGCTCTTGGCGCCGCCGCCGCCTGCCGCCTCCGCCTCCGCCTCCGCCTCCTGCTCCCCCCCCTCGGACGCGGGCGGCGTCGAGTCGTCCGCCACCGAGACGAGCCTGAGGGCGTCGTGCCACATGCGCTGCGCCGCGAGGCGCGCGGCGTTCCCGTCGGCCGCCAGGAAGGCCGGCGCGGCGTCCGCCCAGAGCAGCCGGCGCGCCCCGGCCTCCCCGCCCTGTGCTGCCTCCGCCGCCGCCGCCCGCGCCAGCGCCTCGGCCAGGCTCGGCGGCAGGCGCGCGCGCCACTGCCGCAGCAGCCCGCGCGCGGACCCGGGGGTGAGGCGCACGACGTGGGCGACGATGGCGTCCGGCGACGCGCCCATCGGCGGCAGAGGGCCCGCCGCCGCCGCCGCCGCCGCCGCCGCCGCCGCGGGAGGCGCGGAAGCAGCCTCAGCAGCCTCGGGCGCCGCCGCTTGCCCGTCCTTGTCCCCCACTCCCTCTGCCTCCCCGGCCCGTCTGCCTGCACCGCCCGCGCGCCGGCGCAGCGCGCGCGCGTCCACCAGGTGCAGCCCGCTCTCCTCGATGAGCGACCGCGGGAACACGCGCGACAGCTCCCAGAGGGACGCGCCCTCCTGCGCCAGGCCCCACGCCATCGCGACGCCGACGGGGCCGTTGGCGGCGGCGGCGAGGCTGGCGGCGTCGCGGCGCCGGCGCCGGCGCCGCTGGCGGCGGGAGGCGCGGGCCGGGAGGGGGGGCGGGCGGGATTGGAGGGGCGCGTCGGCGGGCGAGGCGGGTGTCGTCGCGGGGTTTTGTCGTTGCTGCTGCTGCGGCGGCGGCGGCGGCTGCTGCGGCGGCGGCTTCGCGCCGTCCTCGTCCTCGCCCTCGTCCTCGCTGTCCTCGTCCTCGCCCTCCTCGGTCGTCGAGTCGCCCTCGGCGCCGGCGTCCGGGCCAAAGTTCGCGTCCCAGAGCGCGCGCGCGTTGAGGCGGCGCGCCTCGGCCGCCGAGCGGGCGCGCAGAGGAGGAGGGGTGGCGGCGGCGGCGGCGGCGGCGGCGCCTTGTCCTCCCGGCGCCTCCCCGCCCGTCGTCGTCGTCGTCGCTGGCGCCGGCGCCTCGGCCGCGGCGCTCAGGTGCCGGCACGCGCGCACGAGCGCCTCGTGCCCCACCAGGTGGCCCGTGACCCCCAGGGACGCCGACGCGCGGGGCTCGCGCAGGCCCAGGGCGTCGGCGAAGCGCGCGGTCGTCAGGAGGCCGCCGCCGCGCAGCGCCCGCCAGAGGTCCGAGCCCTGGCGCGTGTAGGGGGCCACGGCAGGCGAGGCGGCTGCGGACGCGAGGATGGAGGGGGCGCTGCCGCCCGCGGCCGCCGGGAGCGGGGGAAGGGCCAAGCGCGAGGGGTGCGGCAGGGAGATGAGCGCGCGGCCCAGGGCGCGGCGGTCGCCGCGCGCCGAGGCGCCGAGGTAGAGGTTCGGCACGGCGCCGGCGCGGGAGAGGGCGGGGCGGGCGCCTCCGCCTCCGCCATCGGCTGCGGACTCGTCGGCGGGGAAGGGGGCGGCGGTGGGCTCCGCGGCTCCGGGCTCGGGCGTCCAGGAGGGAGCGGCGGCGGCGGCGGTCGCCGCCTGCGCGCACCCGCCTCCGGCTGCTGCTCGTGCGGGAGGGGTCGCGGCCTGCGCGCCCCCGCCGCCTGCTGCTGCTGCTGCTGCGGATGCCGCCGCCGCCTCCGCCTTTTTGGCCTTGAGATTGAGCCGGCGCTTCTGGCCCTTGCTCAACCGAGGGCTGCTGCCGGCGCCGTCACGCGCGGCCCGGTCGGCGTCGGCGTCGTTGGCGTCGGCGTCGGCGGGCGCGCCGTTGTTGTCGTCGTCCTGCTCCTGCTCGGCCGCGAGCACGCCCTCCGCAACGAGGCACTCGACGCTCATCGAAGCGGCTGCGGTTGACGGTCGCTTGTCGTCTGCTGTTCGGTGGCGCGGGCGAAGCGAAAAAACGCCGCGTTTCGTGATTGTGCGCGCGCGCTTTCGGGCACGAGGTTTGATCGGCGACGAATAGGGCCACCACGGTACTAGGGATGCTAGAGCGCCAGTCGACTGCTGGATGCGCGTCTGAGGCAGGGCGGGAGGAAGGAGACTGTCTGATTTGCGGCGCGCGTGAGGAGGAGCGCGCTCCGCGCGATCGTCGTCGGCGGCGGAGAGAGGGAGGGAGGGGAGGGAAAGCCTCTGTGAAAAATCATCGCCCGAAAATTACTTCTTTCAGAAACGCGCGCGCACTCCCTCGATCCTGGCGTACTACATCCATCACCACCCAGCCCTTGGTCCGCCACAGCAGCCACAACAGCAAGCAGCACGCACAAAAGCATAAAAAGAGGGAAGAGCAAAACCTGCGCCGCCTCGAGACAAGCAACCATGGCCGCGATCGCAGAAGGCGCGGCGCCGGCGCCCGACGCGACCCCTGCCGTCCGGGGCGACCAGGACGCGACCGCTGCCGCCACCGAGCAGCCGGCCGCGGTCGCGGACGCCAAGCAGCCGCAAGCGCTGCCGGCGACGACGACGGCGACGCCGGCCGCCGCCGACGCCGACGCCCCTGCCGCCGCCGACGCCCCAGCCGACGCCGACGCCGACCCTGCCGACGCCCCAGAAGCGGCCGCGGAGGACGACCCTCCCGCCGGCGCCGACGCGCCTCCCCTGCCCCCCCCGCCGGCCCTCGCGCCCGTCACGCTCGGCTACCGCACCTTTGCCTCCGCCCACGCCGCCCGCGCCTTCTTCGCCGACCTCCTGCGCGGCGCGACCCTGGGGCAGCGCCTGAACGAGCACGAGGCGGCCTCCGTCCTCGACGCGGTGCGCAAGGGCCACCCGCGCGCGGCGGACAAGCTCGCGCGCGGGGTGTCTCGCGTGCGGGTGGCCGAGGTGCGCGTGGGCGCGGGGACGTCGCGCTGCTTCCACCTGACGCACCTGGACGGCACGGAGGAGGACTTTTCGTACCTGAAATGTTTAGAAGGCCTGTTTCCGGGGCAGCTCGAGCCGCGGGCGGCAGGCGGGGGCGCGGCGGGCGCGGCGGGCGGCAGGGGCGGCGGGCGTGGCGGCGGGCGCGGCGGCGGCGGCGGGCGCGGCGGCGGCCCTGGCGGGCGCGGCGGCGGGCGGGGCGCGGGCGGGCGCGGCGGGCGCGGGAGCCCCAACGGGGCCGGCGGGGGCCGCGGGCGGGGCGGCGGCGGGCGCGGCGGCGGCGGGGGGCGCGGGCGGGGGGCCAGCGGCGGCGGCGGCGGCCGGGGGCAGAAACGGTCGCGCGACGACTGATTGCCCGCCAGACTTCGAAAAACGAACCCCGCCTGCTCTTGCGCCGCCCTCCTCCTGCTGCGAGCAACAATCACGAGCATGCTTTTTGCGGGAAACGATCTGGCCCTCTCCTTGCCACTAGCTAGCCCTGCCCATTGAAATTCTTTTTCGCGCGATCGCGGCTTCTCCACAAGCGGGCCGCCGTCGCCTGGTCACACCCGCCACGTCGCGCGCTGCGCCAAACGCACCTCCCTCCTTACCCGGGCTCTCGCGCACCCAATCGACGCCTTATCACGTTCCTCTATCGCCCAGTGCTGGGCAGTTGTTGACACCCGCAAACTCCCCCCATTGCCTTGTTCCAGAGAAAACGGACGCATCCGAAAGAAAAAAACCGATCGACCTCTGACCGGTCCCTCTGCCTCGCGTGCACAATCCAGCGCGCGATCGCCGGCCCATTGGCAGCGCACCGCATCGCTCCGACTCCCTCCTCCACGATGCCGGGCATGTGGGTCTTCCGCTCCGCGGCGGGCGACGACCCGAGGCTCGCGTCGATGAACTCGCACCAGGGTCGCCAGACATGGGCATGGGACCCGTCCGCGGGGACGCCCGAGCAGCTCGCGGCCGTCGAGGCTGCGCGCGCCAAGTTCGCGGCCAACCGCCTGACGCAGCGCCACTCGGCCGACGAGCTGCTCCGGCTGCAGGCCGCGGGCCGCGTGGCCGCCGCGTCGGCCGCCGGCGACGCGCCGCCCGTGCCGCCGCCGCCTGCGGGCCCGGCGCCCTTGTCGCTTGAAGCCGTCGCCGCCGCGCTCCGCGGCGGCGTGGGCTTTTACCAGGCGCTCCAGTGCGACGACGGCCACTTTCCCGGCGACTACGGCGGGCCCATGTTCCTGATGCCGGGCCTCCTCATCACGCTGTACACGTGCGGCGTCCTGGACGAGGTCCTGCCGGCGGCGACGCACCAGCGCGAGATGCGGCGGTACCTGCTAAACCACCAGAACGCCGACGGAGGGTTTGGCCTACACGTCGAGGTGCGGTTTTCTGTTTTTTTTTGGGGGGGGGGGGGGGGGGGGGGCAGGGCGGGATCTTTTAGGTGATGGGGGGCGCCCGGCTGGCGGGTGGGCGTGGGGGTTGATGATGGGAGA
>Ga0105054_10007660_pt1 | contig 14577 bp, 5 predicted proteins | sample BON02_FD_78091 | JGI IMG/M metagenome (GOLD analysis project Ga0105054, IMG submission 78091) | Freshwater microbial communities from Lake Bonney liftoff mats and glacier meltwater in Antarctica - BON-02 (megahit assembly) | ecosystem: Environmental > Aquatic > Freshwater > Ice > Glacier...
CTGGGACCAAACACAAATTGGTCCAACGTCTACCCGTGCTTACACGAACGCAATGAACTCCAATCACTTCTCGCTGCAGGCCTATCGCGCCATGGATTGGCACCGACACCCTGGCACTCCAGCCGAACGGGACCCTGCAATACCTCGCCAGAGGCCTCCAATACATACGTAGACATTCACCCACGTCTTACGGATTACCCGGACCCGGTCCTCCCCAGAGTGGCTAGCCTGTCACAAACCATCCTTCCGACATTCCAGGACCCGCCCTTGGCTAGGACCGAGGCTCAACACCGAGGACTCGATATCCTCCAAATCCTCCATGCTCTTCTTGACTTAGGCAACCCCACTGAGAATGTTCCCGACCACCTCTCCCTATCAAATGGCGAAATCTGGGCTCTCCAATATCACCACAGAATTCTCATCCATGATCTCCGTGAGCTTCTCCCGATCTTGTTCCTGACCCATCAACAACGACCCTACCGTACCGAATTAGGCCGGGTAGGCAGAGCCCTCTTGGTTGCACTACTCTCCCATCGACGGCACCGGGCCGCTACTCGCCCAGACCCGACCCACACACAACACTTCACTCACCTATGGCTCACTCCAGCCCCTGGCCGTACTAGGCCCTCCACTACGGCGGCCGACTGGGCGAGCACACTGAGTATCTGGATCCACCCACGTGGAACACTAGCTAGCCAATTTGGGCACCGGGAAGACCAGGAAGAGACGGGCAAGGCTCTTATTGACCCGGAGCGCCTTGAGCGGAGAGACCAAGACAGCCAAAGGCTAGGTTTTTCACTTTTAAACCTCTTAAGCACGACCCCCGAGGCCACCCCGACACAGGACAATCATTGGAAAGAGTTCGTGTTAGCTATGTCCTTCTCTAGAGACCTGCTAGCCTCCCTCACACATGCTATCACCCACCCACTGGCGGACGACCTTGCCACAGTGAGCCTCCAGGGTGTCGAGAGCCTATATACGGAATTGGAAGTTAAACCATGGACGCCGGAAGAAGGGGAAGTGCTCACCATGATCAATCTGATTATTTCCGAGGGCCTGCTCTCGCAGGTGTTGACTAAGACACGCCAGCTGAGCCAAAGCCAAGAGCCTCAGACATACACTGACGCAGCTGGCCTGCTGTTAACTCTCAGTCTGCGGGCAAACACTACGGCGGTCGGGATTCGGATGGAGCTGAACCAGGCCGTATACACACTTAGCGTTGAAGGGGACGTACACACCCTTGACCTTCTCATCGGCTGGCTGGAGGATGCGCTCCCTGAATTCCACTGGATGTGGCCCACGGTTGGCAAGGCTAAAACAATTCCCCTACTTATCCACCGATTGGATTCCACCTGCCACCGGAGCCACAAGAGTGCGGACATGAACCGTAGGCTACGGACAGTCGAAGTCATGTGCCTCCTGTGCCAGGATTTCAGGTTTTGTCAGGATATTCTCGAGGTTGGGACCCACCGCCTCCTACAGACGGCGGACAAGGCCCGAAAGATGCAAATGTCTCGACCAGACAAGTACGACCCCGTCCGGAGCCGAGCCCTCGACATCCAACTAACCATTATCGAATGCGTCAACCGCATGACAGCAACACGACCACAGGTGGACCCCCAACTAGGGGGTCCCAGAGCCCCACTTAGAGGTTGGTCGGTCGAAACAACTTGGCAATGGATCCTACAAACCATGCTATCCCTCAAATCTATATTCGCCCAACAGCGCCCGCACAGAACAAATAACAACTACGCTGCAGGGCTCCGCACCCTCCACCACCTCCTTACTATCGAGTCCCATCTAACCACCCAACAGCGGGAGAATGCCTGGCTTCTCTTGGGACGGGAAGAAATACCCGATCTATACGCTCATCTCATATGCTCTCACCTCCAAGGAAATGAGGTAAACGCAGTTATCGGCATGGCGACCGTTTTGGAAGGGCACACACAGGCGCTGTCCCTGGTCAGCAGACAACCGACGGCTACAGAAGAAGTAATCTACCGATGTCTTGGCCTCCTTGACATAATTTGCCCACGGGGATGGGAACGGGACAAGGAGGCCATCGGCGATATGCCACGATGGATACAGATACAAACAGGAGCAGTTCAATGGGATTTCCCCAACCTAATGAAATTCGGGATTAAAGTGCTGTCTGGCCAACCTCTGCTACCCAGTACAATGGAGGAATGGAGTGCCTTCCCGCAGGAAATATGGGCTCCCCTCAACTGCCCCCTGCCGACTCTTACCCACATCCTTCTTCAACACCACCCCCTGGGTAGCCTGCCGGAGTTTCGTGAGAACTCAATGATAGCATTACAGCAATGCTCTCCGCAAGGTATATTCCTAGGTCCCCACTTCTTCAATCCTGGGGATACCCACGAAGAAAGAAAGCTCCGACAGATCAGCCACCTGATCCAACGGGCAACGAGCCAACAGAGACCAGGCACTCCATTACCCTACTACTCCTATCCATGCCAAGACCCCATGAGCCATCCCGACCGAACAGGCACTTCCCAAAGACCGGAAGGCTTGAATGCACTAATACAAAGTACTTCCTTCGGTCTGACCATTTACACCGTCCCATACCCCCAGGGGCATTCGGGCATCCAGTGCCATGGGAACCCCCTCACATCGAGCCCATTCTTATTTGACAAAACGGATCTCTTACCTGTTTACAAGCTAATGCACCAGTCGTTCAGCGACAACTGGTTGAAGAGCCAGGCAGCAGCAGGGACACCCGTCCTTTCAACTATTGCACCAAACGCCTTTCAGATGGATACCGACCCTCATCCCTCACCGGAACCCCGACGTCTATGGGCCTCAGAACAAGGCGAGGGCGATAACCTGCTTCAGTGGCGAAATGTGATCCTCATACAACATGGGTTAGACCAAGGATTTACGCAAGCCCCGCCTCGTTCTGGATTGGACTCCGCCAGGCCCATTAACACTGAGGTGTACCAGGGGCATGTCCTGCAACTAATGATCGCAACCCTGCCAACAGACAGCATTGGCCACATGATCCAACAGACGCTAGCGCTGTGCTATCCATCTGGCCTCTTAGTCCCAACACCCGACACTCTACATTACACCCTGGGGGAACATCCGAGCCACCTGGCCTGGACACATGACCGACGACCCTCCTCTGACACCCAAATCAATGCTGGGACGAAAAGAGAAATCTTTTTGTCCTATTCAGACAGACTGGAACAAATCACCTTGGGGACGGCCACCATCTATGCGTTCCTTCCCCCTCCACCCCCGGCTGCGGCGATACCTCCCCTTAACGAGGATGAAATTACTGAAGCCCAACAGGCGGAACATGCGGAATGGCCAAACCCAGCAAGCCAAGAACCGGGCCTACCCCAGGAGGAAACCCCACCCACGCACCAAATATTCGTCCAAATTCCAGACACGTGGACTCACAAATCTAGAAGACCGGCCTTCACCCAGACGATACCAGTTCCCATATCCCTTGAAATCCTCAAGGCGAGACTTAGCGCCCTAGTATCTATCCCCATTCACCACCTCAATTTCTTTTATGGGGGAAAATTACTCCACTCCCGTGCCCCACTAGCACAACAGGGAGTAGTCAAGGATATCACAGTTTGTCTAAAGATAGGTAGCCTCCTAGGGGGCGCAGACGCAGACATGGTAGATTCTCCTCTACTGGCCGGTTCGGCGCCCACACCCATACACCGACCGGCGCCTACCCTATGACACTCAGGCTTCTATTGAAGAATGGATCGATCGACTGCGGATGTCTAGCCCCCTCACCCAAGATCTTGCTACAGTAAATATGCTGATGACGGCCCTCAACCTCACCAAGGAACAGGCGACAACGGCCATTACGGAGGCTCTCAACGAAGAGGATGACGACAAAGTGACGGATGCCTCACGATTTGAAGAGGTCTCCGATGCTTTCCCGGACAATTTCCTGGCCTTTTTGGTAGCTCAAGACACCCCCCATCCCACTGGACCAACCGAATGGACGGGTTTTTCTGACTCTTTTAAATCTGTTCAGGGTAAGATCACCCGTCATGTCGAGCGTGAACTTAACCCGGCACGCAAGAATAGACTAGCAAACAAGGCCAACGGCCAACCTAAAGACCCCCCAACCGGAACGCTTAGACAGAGCGAAACATTTACTCTTACCAACCTGAATATCCTCTCCGTCACGCCTCTTATAACAGCCCTCGCCGAGGTAGGCCTTCAACCAGGCACTTCGGGCCAGTGGCACTGCGACATCACCTTCCGGCCCCCAGATCATCTTGACCCCAGGATGGGCACCGGATCGGCTACCGTCTCCGTCCTTCGGACCACGGCCTCGGATAAAACCCTATTTGATCTCTACGTCTCGAGAACACAAACCCTTCGGATCCAAGGTCAAGAAAGCCCACCTACTTGGCATCTTCACCGTGCTGACTCGTTGGCTGAAATTGAAGAGGATAGTATTGTACTAGAACCCTCATCAAACGACGCAAAAAGAGAGTTTCAATTTGCCATAGCCATGTACAAAGCTGGAGGAATTGCCGAAACAGACATCCTGGACAATATCATGTTCCAATTGGCAGCAGTGCAACTATGGCAAATTGCGGAGCTACACATCTTAGCCAGAGGCACGTGCATGGCAAACCTGCTCACGGCAAAGGTACAGGGACGCTCTGGGTTCATCCGCATCGGAGCCACATGCGGCGGAGCGCACGGACAACAAGGTATACTGAGCCATATCATCACTAATCATGAAAACTCCAACTTTAGCATGGACCTCATGGGTATCCGCAACCGCCTCATGCTTCCTGGCGATGATCCGGGCCCTTACAAGACAGGCCTACCTCTCAACCTCTCACTACGAATCTTGCAACAGAGCACCCAGAGGGAAAAGAATTCAGTAGCCGCCGTTACCATCCGCATCAACTACCCCAAAATGCTCACCATGCTCCGAGCAGACAACACGGAAATGGGAGACGGGCACGCGGCCACAGAGGCCAAACTCCTTCTTCGCTTCCGACAATTGATTACCTACTGTCTGAGCCCACGTCTCAGTCCTGACCTATTGCAGAGTGTCCTTGATAGCATGGATGTGGAAATTACACTTTTTAAAGGGGATATTAATTGGACCCAATCAAGGATTATTCTTCTCTTCAATAGACAGAAAAGAGCAGGAGGACACACTCCAGAGGACCTCTTCCCCCTCGAACAAGTTACTCTCTGGGCCCTCCAAATCGCCCTGATGATCGGAATCCGTTCCAATAAGCCGGAGGAGTACCTACTCCACTATTGCCCTCTCACACGATATGAAACAACCTCATCGGGCCACTCCTCATACCAAGACATCCCTGGCGAAGCCTGCACTATAGTCAGAGTCACGGCTCGAGCAACAGGAGACTCCAGTAATACCGATCGCACCCCCTTCTACCCAGTTGGCCAGAGTATGGCCAGAGGGAGTTGGACAGGGGTTGTAACAGGCCAAGATATCATCAACGATCCCTTAGCCGCCCTACTTTTCAAGACTCTCACCAGCCGAACCCAGGGCAATATGATGTACGATCAAGCCTTTGGAGGCACGGTCGTAGCCCTTGCCCGCATACCCAAAAACATCCGATGCCAAAGGGACTCGAAGAAGAGTATGACTACCCCCCGGGAGAGTCGGATTTCCATACGAACCCCGGAACAAGAAGTGGGATTGATACACTCTCGAGCAGCTGACAGGTTGGAACAATACGGCCTATCCCCTCTCCAAAAGGGACCTTCCATCGTAAATGCGCTCAGAAACATCCAAACTTCTCTCAACCCGGCGCTACGGCCTTTCATGAACACTTCTACCCGCGATCTCTCTCAACTCACCTCGCGGCAGATTGCCAAACAGATCTCCAATCACTGCAATTCAGCACTCATCGAAGGGAGCGTCTGCAAGATCATCAGGACATGGGCAGACGATGGTGATAGCCCTCTCCTTATCTCCCTAGGTCCTATCGAGCTGGACTTAAGCCTCTTCAATCTGAACCCCACTAAGGGGAAAACCCAGGAATGTGTGGACTCTCCTTCCCACAGACTACTGCTGGGCGCAATGTCCTTCATACTTAACCTTGAGCCGGGACTTTCCGTCGACAGTGCCTGTGAAATATATCACCAACTTGTAATGAACCCCATTCAGGACCCTACCACCAATATCCGACTGGCTTGGGCGGCGGCGCGGCTTATGACTTGGTTGCTATTAGGCCTCTGCCATTGCCCAAGCATACATGTTCTTGTGCTAGCACACGCACAAGAGAGACCCTCCGTTATCTCGCGGAAGCGCAGGCCATGATGTATTGCCGGGAGCGGGCCAGAAGCCGGGACCATGCCACCGTCTCTCAACAGTTCCAAATTGGCGCAACCTGCTTCGCACGACCTATGGCTTGCCAAACCCACCCATGCCTGATGGTGGGGGAACTCGGCATTTTCAAGAGCCACCGCACTATCCATGAAGACCTGATGGCTACGGTACATTTCCATAGCCACGGTCTCCTGGAAATTTTGATGGACTCTAGCGTCATAACCCTCTTAGAGGCCCGGGCCCACTGGACCGAAACCGGCCCGAAATTTACACTTGGAGACATCATCTCCACCTTGGCAACACCGGTCACTCACGGAGTCGTCCATGGCTTCGTGACACAGGCCGATGGCACTGCTGCTGTTCTCATCTGGACCGATACAGACAAGTATGCACAATATCGCCCAGACCAGATCCAACTTAGCCCTCTGGGCCTACTTGAATTGGACCCGTTGAACCCGATGACGCAGAGTGCTGGAACGTGCCTCTCCGGGTGCACGCTTCTAGCTAGCGCCTCAGGAGGCATTCCCATGCGGAAGGTGCGCGCCGGCACCTCCCTTTTGAATGCTAAAGGAAAACCGGTGAAAGTCACACATGTCTACTTCAGCAGGGAAAGTGCAGTGATGGTCCAGACCTCCGCCAACTGCCACGTCACTCTTACCCACCCGCTAATTGATACCAAGACTGTCAGACGAAAAGATCGTAATCGGCCACGGTCCGCTAAATTCGTGACCACGGCGGCGGAATGGTATACCCGCCGACACACCGATAATTACCGATTCCCACCCCCGAACGCCCCGCACCCGATGAGCGAATACCTCCACCACTCCAGCCCACATAACCATCGTAGGAGTGGCGATATGTGGGGATTTAGTACGGCACAAAATCAAGCGGTACGAAGCTTTGACGATTCTTCCTGCCTCATTTGCCCAATCGGCCACGTCGGCTGGGCCCAGGTAGATATAGCCAAGGCACTCCTTAGCTGTTGGGGCCGCACAAGACATCTTCCGGACCCTAGACCCGACCTAGACGAACTCCAGGAGCAGATGGTAGCCATCCACGCCTTCCTCAGCAAACCGGATACAATTCGAAAGCTCGCGACGAAACGTGTGATGCAACAGGCCTCTTCCCTGGCTTCCCTCCTCCAACCTGACACAGACGAATTGCCTATCGAATTCACAAGTGGACATGTACAGTTAGAATGGGCATCAGGCCGATGGACGGTGCACGACTGGAAGCCCATTGGGACGTCCTCCTTGGGTAGGGCTTGGATCCAACCGGAAGAGAATCTTCTCTCAGCCTTGATTCGGTCCCCCACCCGACCCGAAGATCCTGGAGATCCCGCGCCGACAAGCCCTGGGGAGGCCAATCTGGAGAGGGGTGAAGAGAAAGTCCAATCCGGGCCCTCCCAGGACATCCACATACAGTCGCAGGCTGGAGCACGCCAGGAATGCCCCCACGAAAGTACAGAAATCATCGTGGGTTATCTGCACAGGATACAGTGGCGCACTCCCTTCCTCCGCAGACTACGTTCAATAAACAAGCAATGGCAAACGATCATTGACTCCCTGCCATGTGCAGTCTTCGACTTCAGCACTACCTGCCAGAGCCATGTTCAACCACGTGATAGCTTCAGGCTGGGGATGGTACGACACGATCGCCTAATCTACCATAACCGTGAGGCTTACGAAAGGTTACCATGGGACGACTTTCCGATGTCAGGCGAGTGCTCCCCGGACCGAGGCCTCGGCCCTTCAGGAGCCCAGATGCTCAATAATCTGCGACTACTCCCCATGGCCTTACCCAGGACATCGCCCCTCCGCGATAGCTTAGTACATCTTAACATCAACGGATGCCAATCGATCAATAAGAGTGCAATTGACGCCCTCTTGCGCTTAACCCATGGTCACCTTCCCAAACTCCAGCGCATCCACATGGTGGGACTCCGGTTAGAATTGTGCCAACAAGCGGCCAAATCTTTCCTCCGCGAGAAACTGAACAAGCTCGATAGCTTGGGGACAATGGGAGCCTTCACACTGGGCTCGAGAGGAGCAGCGAACCCGAATGGAGACAGGAGCGGCTACACGCACGGACAAGATCTCACGGCCACTCACCTGACTCACTGGCTCCGAGAGCACTCCCGGGAAGCCCGAACCAGAACTCACCGAGCTACGACTATCGCCAACCTCCACCCATTATGAACACCAGGCCCCCGGCAGCCACTCAACCCTGATAGGAGAGTCCCCTTTCACCACTCCGCCAACCTAATAAACATGCCCCAAGTGGGAATGTTCAGGAACGAGGACGGTACCCTCCGAATCCCTCAGTGGAACTGCACCCTCTCCGGTACCCCATTAGTCCCGGAAGTAGACCGCTCTGAGCCAGAAGCTGGCCTTCCCCAAATCCTCACCCCATGGTCGGACAATGAAACCCAACTGATGCACAGGCTCTTTCCAAACCCAGACTCTCTGTGCCTCAACTTTGGACGTACCGGAGTGTTCCAATGGAACCACCCAAACTCGTCATCCATGACACACACAACGGAGTGGCCCCAACAAGTCGCGGGACACACCCTCAGGACCCTTGAGTTGGCCGGACCTACACATACTCGGATGGAACCCCATCCACAGAACAAAGATGCCAACTTCTTTACCTTCTGCCACATCTCCAGCTCATAGATGTGGGCACGAGTATGGAGCACAGGTTGGAAGATCTTCAGACGCTGACCAAAACCATACTGTCCAAAAAAGGGAAAAGGCCCCCTTCTCACCCCGACCACCCCACCACCCGCAGATTGACAACACTGACCATAGACTCACTCAGACAGGAAAAACAACAATCGAACTTTACCGCCGAATGCGTCATCCACATCCTGTGCAACACTGACTTGGCCTATCGGTTGACGGATCGAGGGTATAATGTTCCCGGTCTCGACTATCTGGGATTTCCGTATGGCTTGTCCCCGTTGGGACAACCAATGACTCTGAACGGATTTCTCGGAGATAAGTGGGAATACCTTGATAGAACAGAAGGATGGGGAAATTGGTTTGAAAGCATCACACGGGTTTGCAAATCATGGCATATTGTGACACAGAGACGCAGGAGTAATCCCTCATTTCTTGCGGTATGTGACTACCTCTGGGGCGCACGAGGAGGGCTCACAAGTGAGACCAGGATTCTAAGGGAAATCCAAACTTCCCACAATACCTACACACAACTCCAGAGTATCTGTGTCGGCAACGAAGCAATAAATACCAAAACCCAGGCACACGAGCTTATAAATACCCTATGTGACCTGACCCCGACTCTCAAGCAGTTATCTTTACCAGGCACCAACACGGAAATTGGACTAAGGGCAGCAAAATCACTGGCTATACGAGGACTTGCCCTGCGGGACAGCATGGAGCTGGTCACTTGGCTACACGGCCTGCCTGTCACGGGCGCAAAGGAGTTCCTGAACTTGATGAAAGACTCCCCTCGAGTCACGGTACTCCACGTCCTAGAGGGATGCGAACAAATTGCGCTGCTCAATCTGGTTACGCAAGGATACCTCCCAGAAACACCACTCCGGGATTTCGGGGGGCACCCAGTCGGACACCAACAGGTCCCTTTCGTCCTAGTGTTTGATCTAGATCTCTTCCCAAGACTAACCTACATGCAGAACTTGATTACACACATAAAACAAGGGTCGGCTGACCGTCCGAAGACTATGCTAAATATTATCACCTACGAACCACTAGACAAAAGCGAGGGGCGACTGCCCCGTCGGCGTGCATTCTCCACCCACCCCGAACTTAGACCTACGGTTAAGATGTGTCGGGGGGAACCACACGAGAATAACCTGGGATACGTTGATCTAGTGGAACTCTTCGGATATGATGAAGAGAGGGGTCTGCTGGAGCTGGTCTTGGTGAAGGGCACCATGATTGAGGTCCCACTAAAGGACGAACACGGAGCAAACACATTTGTGAAGGGCCGGGTGTCATCCACCATAGAAGGATCCCTGCAATTCAAGGTCAGACTCCTGGGCGATATGGACCATGAAAAATGGGTACAGACACGAAGCGAGCTGATATGGAAAGCACTTGGCGACTCCCCCCCGCCACGCGGATAGGGCAATTAGGAGTAGACGCGATGCTCTCAACACAAGGATACACCCCATGGCACCACGCTTCTCATGGCTCCCACTGGCTCCAACCTCGGGGGGCCTGGAAGTATAAGACACATAATGTACGCGGCAGCCTGCAGGAAGTTACATTCGGCTGGAGACTGGGACTTCCCATGGGGCAAACTGGCTATCACGCAGGAGGAAACGAATTTACGATGAGTTCATTTGCTGAAGATCACATGTCCAAGGAGGACCTTGGGGTAGGCGCAACCACCCAGGAATGGACCGACCTCCAAAACCTCGGACGGGAACTCATGAGGTGGGACAACCTGCCGATCGATTCACTGGGCAATTGGTCCCAAGTGCCTCCCAGGGCGCCAGAGAAAAAAGATCCACGACCCCGATCACGGGGCCGGAAGAATAGAAGGAAGGGAATCTCCTGCTTCTTAGGCAGTACCAGAGTAAGGATGGCCACGACTAATTGGAGAAGCCCTCAATACAAGAGGATGGACAAACTGGTCAAAGGAGACAAAATCTGGACCCGACGCCAACGGAGGGACTGCCGGGAACCAAACCAAGGTCAGGTCAGCATTGTTGAGTGCGTCATGGCCTTCGCCTGCCCCCTAGAGGGGCAACTCATGGTTGAGGTGGACGGGAATTTTCTCACCCCTGACCACCATGTAGCCAAGGGCAGGGGGAAATGGTCCACTGCGGGCGCTCTTGCACAACTCGACACCGACTCTACAACCCAACTGACCCACATGGTATACAACATCAAGCTACAAAGTGGAGGCCAGATTGAAATAGGGAACAAGGTCTACGCTGCCACCCTGGGAGCCCGCTTTGACACAGTGGAAGTGGGCCAGGATCATAATTATTCGGCGGACACTACAAGATATCTCCAAGACCTCCCGGAGTACTCCTCGGGACACATTCATTGGGCTTGGGGGACAGCCTCGGTGGACCAGCATGGGATGCCTCGACCCAAAAGAACACAGGCATTCCCGTCAGAGATTGGTTCTTCCACTCTCCTTGACCCAGAGATCCTGGAAACTATTCTCATGAGACAATATGCGGACCAAGGATGGATTGATATCCTTAGCATGATTCGACGAGTCCACAGCACTTGGAACATCGTGGTTCGATCCATTTACCCGGAATTCGATACCCACCCCTCTCGCGAACTGATCCAGAATGATGGGAAGGCATGGCGGGCCACTTTCTCCCGAGACCAGGATAATGCCCAGGCAACGATCCGACATCTGCGGGAAGACACAACGCCCGACCCCTGGCCTGCAATATCCAACATCCTAAACATCATCCAAACCTATCCCGGCTCCCTCAATATCCTGGGTGAAGCCATGCACGCACTCTACAAACAAACTCCCCCTTGGAGCTCGGGGAATGAGGTACTAAGGTGGTACCTCCTTGGAGCTGATACCCTCGCTACTACACTCTACTCCACTCTCTCCAGACATACTCTCCGGCCCACCCCCTATTCAGCCCAAGACCTTCCCAGCCAAATCTGGGAACATCTCGCGGCCACCCCCCGGGCCACGAAAGTACGGGTACTTGGAGAATGGATCCTGAACACCCTGGAGAAATTCAAACACTGCTGCCCCTCAGCAATATTGATACTACTGAACTCCCTTCGGATACTAACGGCGGGCAGAGCCCCTTGCAAAAAGGAGAAACAGGATTGGGTCTATACCCGACAAATAGCTTCCATCCTATCAATGAACCTGAGTGGAATGATCAGCGAAGACCTGACCAAACTCGATAAGCGGGGCTTAGACGCCATATTAAATTTTATCCAGACCCATCTTATCGCCCAAGGATGCCGATGGATGCGAAAAAGGGCCTATGCAGGCTGGAAGTCGGTCCAAGACACATTTACCATCTATCTCTATGACATCATCACAGATCTTCTCCGAATCCAAAGTCGCCCGGACACATTACATCTAACAGGTATGCTACAAGTTATAGCCGACTCAATTGTGGACAACACTCAGAGTGAGGAATGTACGGTCAAAGGTTTAAACATCCTGCCTCGCTTAAAACTGGGCTCACAACACTCCCCCCTAGATGGGGTCATTCTTAAAGTCCTACAATCTCGATGGAACGGAAACATACTCACTTCCACTATCTGGGAACAAAGTCACCGACAAAGGAGTGCATTACACGCGGCGGGAGGAGACTACGGCCCCGATGAAACGGCTGGTATCCTGACACTCATCTCCGACGTACTGCACGCATACTGTTTCCACGACTCCCCATCTCATGTCTGCCGTTTGTCGGGACCACAGAAAAGCGACAGAGATAGCTTTTCCCGTACAGGGTGCCATTGGATAAGAGATTTAGCCACTCTTGACATGAGTAATCTGAACCGTATTGGCCTGTTATGTACCAAACCCCTTCTCAGAATCCTGACCCACATGCGAGATGAACCCATCACGGTCGGACACTACATCCACACCCTGTGTTTGCTAAGTTCACCCAGGGAGACGGGGGACAGGATTCGAGACCTTGCGGGGTTCGACACAATCATGGCACTGCTGCCACTCCAATATCAAGACAAGAGGGGGGACGCCACACCACAAAACACGATCAACCTACACAATAAAAACCTCCGCTTCACACTATGCACCTTGAGAAACCTCACCGGGCCTAACGGGAACCATCCCCACGGGCCCCGACTAGGCACAGGAGCCAACCTGCTAAGGGTATTAGACACTTTACAGGTATGGATGGGAGACGAAACTTCCAAGGGTCTGACTCTACAAGTGCTTCTTAACCTAAGTGGGATATCAGACTTGAAACGCGACCTAACCTATCAGAACCTGACAACCCCCCAGTACTCTAACTCTGACACGTACCCGACTCGGAAGGAGGTACGAAGTGACCAGACGGGGACGACTGGGAACCCCCTGGCTTTTCTCCACAGATTGGAGACTGACACCCACAAGATTGAACGAACTATCCGAAGTCTACAACACCTACCCTCGCAACACCATACTACCCAGATGCTGGGTATGACTGTTCTGGGCGGTCTCACACCTGAAGGGTTCTCCTTGGGCGAAGGACACTGGAGAACCGAGAATTCCAGTGGTGCCATTCTCTCTCGGGGACACTCTTTGATACGCTCCCAGACTTGGTGACGGTGGACGTTAAACTGACCTACTGGCACTGTCTCAAAGCATCGGGATGCACGCTAGTAGGAAATATTCTGGTGCCAAAATCCGCCAACATCAGTGAGGTAATCCGAATGTACCTTTGGAAACACCCGTACGTAGCCATGAAATCCTACCTCCAGCGAATGACGATCTATAACGAGATAGGAGACAGTCGGAAGCGGATTCCCCTATGCACTACCATCCAGGCCCTGGGATCCACTACCCAGAACCTGATACACCTCCTATTCTCGGACTGGGAATCAGGCCACTCCGACCTCGCACCACTGTCACAGAGATATTCGCTAGCGGAAAACACTGACCTCCACCCAATCGGCTGTGACGCTAACAATTATGATTGGCTCCTAGACGGGGGGGAAGCTCTGGGTAGACTCGGCAACCGGATTCTGGGGGGACATAAAATGGTAAAGATAAACGGCTCAGTAGCCACGTCAAGGCTCCACGTAACGATAATTGACCACCACATGAATCAATGCACTCCTTGGCTCGCGAACCTGCGGACCACCCCACATAGACTTCGCATACTAGGAGACCCCAGCACTAGATCCATCGATACCCAAATTCCTACACATCGAGGACAAACATGCATGGAAGCCATCCACCTCACACTCCAGATCATAGGAAGCGAACAAGGACTCCTTCAATTTGAGAACGATGAAATCCAGGTATTCACGTCGAATTCCCCAACAGGGGGACATGCCCAACCTGCGCCAACGGAGCGCGAGTCCACAGGCTTGCTCCTCCTCCAGCATCACTCCTTGATCCATCCAAATGACCGATTAACGATGTTCCTCCCTAAAACTGCCATGACGACAACATGGGCATCAGCGTGTTTGGCCGCGGATACGGATATCCGCCTTTCGGACGGTTCCTTTGCCCCCGTACAACACTCTGTCGGGAGGAATATCTGGACCGATCAACCACATCCTCGCACAATCATCCGGATCCACAAATTTGACACACAA
>Ga0105054_10007661_pt1 | contig 14575 bp, 14 predicted proteins | sample BON02_FD_78091 | JGI IMG/M metagenome (GOLD analysis project Ga0105054, IMG submission 78091) | Freshwater microbial communities from Lake Bonney liftoff mats and glacier meltwater in Antarctica - BON-02 (megahit assembly) | ecosystem: Environmental > Aquatic > Freshwater > Ice > Glacier...
ACAACGGTTTCCATGGCTGCGTGCAACATGAGCAGTTACACTTCTTTGATAGCAATTATCTGTCAAGAGAGACCAAGCAAAAAACCGAAAATTTGAATAGTACAATTGAATATGTTCGCCAAAACCACGGGGGTATTTTTTTGAGAAATTCAAAAAACACCCATTCAGAAACTAAAAGCCCTATTTTAGCTAACTTTAATTTTTAGTCGGATGACAGTAATTTTAAATAAACAAACCACAAAAAAATAAATATGAAAAAAAGTATATTCAGTTTAGTCTTATTGACTTATATGGCTTTAGGAGTATCTGCTCAGGATCTTGTCATGAAAAATATGGAAGATTCATTAAGAATTGGTTGGTGGAATAGAAACACCCAATTGGCCGTAAATTTTTCCCAAGCATCTTTTAATGATAACTGGAAAGGTGGCGGTATCAATAACTTTGCCGTAGGATTATTGTTTAATAATTTAGCTGTGAGGCATAAAGGAAAAGGCATATGGACAAACGACCTTCAATTTCAATATGGTTTCTTAAACAATAAAGGTATTGATATCCGAAAAAGTGTAGATAGGTTATTTGCTGAAAGTAAGTATGCAAGTTCTATTACACCAAAACTTAACTGGTTCGCTGGTTTAAATTTCCTAAGCCAAGTGGCAAGCGGATATAAATTTAATAAAGATGGCACAAGAGGTAATATCATCTCCAATTTCTTGGCTCCTGGTTTTTTGTCAGAAGGTGTAGGTGTGGAATGGGTTCCAAAACCCTATTTTACTGTACAATTAGGCGGAGCCACCATAAGACAGACTTTTGTTAATAACAAACAAGTATTTAATAATACAGCAAATGAATCAGATATCTCTTATGGTCTAGAAAGAGGTAAAACGGTTTTAAACGAATTGGGTATGCAAGCCGTGATTGCTTTTGACAAAAACATTACTGACAATTTTAATCTAAAATGGAGGTACCAAACATTTTTGGCCTATGCTCCTGAAGCGAAACCCATTGATCACAATGTCAACTTGATAGCCACTTCAAAAATTGGAAAATACTTCAATGTCAATTTTACATTAATAGGTATTTATGATGCAGACCAAGTAAAAAGCTTTCAATTAAGTCAAGGCCTTTCGGCTGGCTTTTCTCTTGCACTTTAATTTTTTCTTTTAACACTTAAATATATAATTATGCTTAAAGAATTTAAAAATTTCATCATGACTGGCAATGTAATAGACTTTGCTGTTGCTGTTATATTAGCAGGGGCTGTTGGCCTGGTAGTCAATGGTTTCGTAAATAACATTATTATGCCTGTAGTTGGTCATTTTGCAGTTGGGATAGATTTTGCTGAATTAAAAATGGTACTTGACCCTGCCGTGTTAGCTGCAGATGGAACAGTAGAAAAAACGGAAAATGCCATAAGATATGGTGCTTGGGTAAACTCTTTTATAAATCTATTGACAGTAGGTGCTGTTATGTTTATGATAGTAAAAGCTTATAATAAAACCAAAAATCCTGCTCCAGAAGCTGCTCCGGCGGGCCCATCTGAATTGGATATTTTGAAAGAAATAAGAGATTCGTTGAAAAAATAAATATTCTATTACGTATAGTAGTGAAAAAGGGAGAATCGAGTGATTTCTCCCTTTTAATTATTTAAGGCAAATTAATTTCTTAAAATATATTTTTTTCTGTGTTCTTAAAACGTAAATTTGAATACGCTAAACTAAAATCGGTAACGGTAAATGTTTAGTAACTAATGCTTTCTTAATAACTACGTAAAATGAACAGGTTCAAACTTAAGGACCATCTGCAAGGCGACATGCAGATATGGGTCATAACTATTTTTCTATCTTTTTTTGGAATAGCCGCAGTCTATAGTTCTGTTTCAGCTTTGGCCTACAGAACCTCAGGCACATCAGAAATGATAATCCTTAAACATGCCTTTCTCGTTGGTATTGGATTCTTCATCACCTATTTTATACATAGGTTTGATTTTGTTAACCTCGCCCCTATCGCAAAAATATTGCTTTGGCTTACACCCTTTATTCTACTATACACCTTGACCTCTGGAAGAGAAGTAGGTGGTGCCAGAAGGTGGATGTCGGTTTTTGGTTGGACTTTTCAGACTTCCGACTTAGTAAGGCTCGTGCTCATAACCAATCTATCAGCCATGCTGGCAAGAAAACAAAACACATTGAATAATTTCAAAAACCTTTGGTCCGTCATCATTTGGTGCGGTGCTTTGTGTGGTTTGTTAGCTCTTTCCAGCTTTTCTACATCCGTTATTCTAGGCTTAACCTGCCTTATGATTATGATTATTGGCAGAGTACCCAGAAAACACATTCTGCGAATGATGGCTTCCGTTATTGCAGGACTAATTCTTGCCTTTGGAGCAGGATTGTTCTCTAAAGCAGTTTTAAATAAAGAGCTTTTCAGAACTCAGACTATAATAGATAGAACGGAAGCTTTTACTTCTACAGATTTAGATAGTGATGGTTATATAGGCGGTCTTCGCGGTAGTGAAAGTATCCAACGTGACCAAGCCTTAGTAGCCATAGCACGCGGAGGATTTTTTGGAGTAGGACCTGGAAAAAGTGCCATAAAACATGGTATGGCAGAATCCTATTCCGATTTTATTTTTGCCATCATTATTGAAGAATATGGTTTATTAGGTGGCATATTTATTTTGATCCTTTACCTATGGCTATTGGCTAGGGGTTTATATAATATTGAAAAAACAACGCATGCATTTGGTGGCTTATTAAGCATTGGCCTTACGCTAAGTATTGTTTTTCAAGCACTTACTCACATGTTTATCAATGTAGGATTAGGGCCAGTTACAGGACAAACCTTACCACTTATTAGCAAAGGAGGAACTTCTATTTTATTTACTTCTATCGCTATTGGCATAGTTCTTAGCGTTTCTAGAAATCACGATACTGAAGTAAGCAATAAACCCAGATGAAAAAGCCATATAAAATAGTAATAAGTGGAGGAGGCACAGGTGGACATATTTATCCAGCGGTTTCTATAGCGAATGAAATTATGGCTCAATTTCCAGATGCCCAAATACTTTTTGTAGGGGCAGAAGGTAAAATGGAAATGGAAAAAGTACCTAAAGCAGGTTTTAATATTGTAGGTCTTCCCATTGCAGGAATCAATAGATCAAACATGCTGGCAAATCTTGGTTTTCCTTTTAAACTTGTGAACAGTTTGATAAAGGCCCATAAAACGGTAAAAGACTTTGCTCCCAATATTGCGATTGGCGTTGGAGGTTATGCTAGTGGCCCTACTTTACTTATGGCTAACTTTAGAAAGGTAAAAACTCTTCTGCAAGAACAAAATTCCTATGCTGGAATTACAAACAAGTTTTTGTCCAAGAAAGCCGAGAAAATTTGTGTAGCGTATCCTAACATGGAAACCTTTTTCCCTGCCAATAAAATAGTTTTCACAGGCAATCCTGTTAGAAAAGATATTGTTGAAAATGATTTAACAAAAGAAATAGCTCTTTCAAATTTCAATTTCACCCTCCACAAAAAAACACTGTTGGTTATTGGCGGAAGTCAAGGAGCCAGAAGCATTAATTTGGCTATAGAAAATGGACTAGATGAACTATTATCCGCTAACATTCAAGTGATTTGGCAAACAGGCAAGAATTTCAAGCCAAAGCAAACTGGTTTAAAAGGGACTTTCATTTCAGATTTTATATATGAGATGGATAGAGCATATAAAGCGGCAGATTTTGTTATTTCTCGTGCTGGTGCTCTTTCTGTATCAGAATTATGCCTTACTCAGAAGCCTTCCATATTGGTTCCTTTTCCTAATGCCGCAGAAGACCACCAAACCATGAATGCAATGAGTTTGGTAAATGAAGGTGCGGCACTCATCGTTAAGGACCAAGATGTAGAAAACAAATTAATAGAAAGCTGCTTGGCTCTAGCAAGTGACCAAGATTTACAGAAAAGTCTGTCGAAGAAAATAAAAGCCTTTGCCAAGCCTAATGCCGCCAAGGAAATTGTAGAAGAAATTAAAAAGATATTAGTAGGATGAAAATATTTTATTCAGAAAATAAGGTGGATTACAGCAGCTATACTTTCTCTTATGCTATTTATGCAGGGAGAGAGGGTATGGAAGATGTGTCCCCAATTTATGATAAAGGTTTCCTACCCTATACAGGAAATATTACTTTAGAAAAAGAGGTTTTTTATTTGGCCAGAAGCCTAAGGGTAGACCTTGGTCGTTTTGAAGATACTTCAGAAAACCGTCGAATAAGTCGCCAAATGGAGCCTTTAAATGTTAAAATCACAGCCATCAAAAAGACAGATTTCGATCTTAACGAACCCGCATTTAAAAACTTTTGTGAAGCCTATATTTCAGAAAGAATAGGAGACGAAAACATGAACATAGAACGTTGGAATTATATCCTTGAAAGTTCTATAGGCACACATATATTGAAATTTCATAATGCAGACCAAACTTTCGGATACATTTTAGGTAGCTTGACAGATTCTATGTTTCATTATTGGTTCGCCTTTTTTGATACTGAATACATGAAAAGTCATTCATTAGGAAAATGGATGATGTGGCGAACCATCAGCTGGGCAAAAGAAATAAACCTTCAATACGTCTATTTGGGCACAGCCTATAAGCCCGCTGCACTTTACAAAATAAGAGACCATAAAGGCCTAGAATTTTGGGATGGAAGGCAATGGAATGAGGATGTAAAACTACTAAAGACTCTTTGTCAGACAGATTTAGATCCAAAAACGGCAGATAGATTTAAAACGGACGATGCACCGAATGAACTTTTAAACGACCTAATAGAATGAAAGTAGAATTAAAGAAAATAAAAGAATACGGATTGGCCGGTTTAGGCTTGGTGATAGTATTAGCACTTATTGCCTTCGTAAATGAAAAGTCGAAAATCCAGCGATGCCAAGGCATTGAAGTTACATTAATGGATAGCAACGACCAGTTCTATATTTCTAAGAAGGATATTGAAAAATATGTTACTAAAAACGGTTTAGACCCCTTAGAAGGTAAAATATTATCTGAAATAGATTTGAGCGTTTTAGAAGGTAGAGTTCAGGAAATTAAACAAATAGAATATTGCGAAGCATACGGAGACCTTCAGGGCATCATTCATATTAAAGCAAAACCATTTATTCCTTATGCTAGATTAAGCAACTCTGACTCAAAAAATGACAAATACTTAAACGACGAAGGCCTTTTTTTTCCGCTTTCAAAATATCATTCTTCTAGAGTTTTATTACTTTCCGGAAATTATTTTAATAGAAAAAAGAAATTAGAAAATGAAGCTGACCTTGAAATTTTAGAGCTAATCAATACCATTAAAAACGACGGTTTTTGGAATGCTCAAATTTCTCAAATAGATGTAAACAGAGCAGGTGAAATCACTTTCATTCCTGTACTTGGCGACCAAATTATCGAATTTGGGCAGGCCCAGAATATTAACAAAAAACTTAATAAACTAAAAGTGTTTTATAAACAAATCATGGCCGTAAAAGGCTGGGATACTTTTACCAAAGTCAAACTTCAATATGCCAATCAACTTGTCTGCGAATAAAATCAGTGAATCCTAATAATCTAGAAAAATGAAAGAAGAAATTTACTCTGTAGGCTTAGATATCGGCAACTCGAAAATATGTGCGATAGCTGGAAAAAAAGATACTGATGGCCATATCAGCATTCTCCATTACGCTGAAAAGAAGTATGACCCAGATTATGAATCGATGTCAAAAGGCTTTTCTAAGAATAGTCAAAACTTGAATCAAACGGCAAGTTATGTCCTTCAAGAACTGGCCAACAACTCAAGTTTGGATATTGGTTCGGTCAATTGTAATTATTCAAATGAATTTATAAGTCTAAAAGCAACTAGAGAAGAGTATACAAATTCTGGAGATAAACTTACTGTAGATACCAATACGCTAGAGCAATTAATCAAAAATGCTAAAGAGAATTTCCGAAAGAAAAACAAAACCGAGTGCCTTCACCCGCTCCCTACCGACTTTTACATTGACGAACTTAAAATCAGTAAATATCCTGAAGGAGCGACTGGAAATAAACTGACCTGCAATTTTAATTTTGTCGTTAGTCCAAAAGATAAACTGGAACTTCATTATGATGCCACGAGTAATCTAAACTATGGTTTTGGAAAACTTTCTAATCCCGTATCTATAGATCAAGTTGTTTATACGGCTATTGCAGATGCCACTTCTTCTTTATCTAATGAAGACAAGCAAAACGGGATATTATTGATAAACCTCGGTTCGCAATTGACTGAGATTACCGTTTTTAAAGATTTCGGCTTGAGACATACCTATGTTTTAGGTATTGGTTCACATTCTATTTTATCAGATCTAATGGAAGCTTTTAACATTTCTGAAATCCAAGCAGATGAAGTCTTAAGAGCGAGCTGCGACAAATCAAGCAAGGAGATAGAAATTAACGAAGTTTTACAAATAGAAGGTAGAGATGGCCTTCCTACACGTCAATTGTTGCTAAAGTCTGTAGTGATAGTGATAGAAAGCAGATTAAAAGAAATAATAGGTTTAGTGGCCTCCAATGTTATTCAAAGCAACTACGCCCGCGTATTGGGCAATGGCGTAATGGTGGCAGGTGCAATCGCTAGATTAGAATTGGTTAAGCAGATTTTTGAAAAATCTTTTTCGCCACTAACCGTTCGAATAGCAGACGCCACCCGAAACATAGATAACAATCCATTCTTTGAATTATCACACCCTAAATATAGCACGGCTGTTGGCTTAATGCTCTCTACGCTAAAGCCAGTAGATGACAGAATGCCTTCAACGAACGTATATAAACAAAAAAGAAAACTTCCTCTTTCTTTTTTTAGAAACAATCCCATTACTAACCTTCTTGGGCGACTAGAAGACCTAGAATTAAGACAAAATTACAATTAAGAATAGCTTTCACCATAAAAATAAAATTATGTTATACGCTCAAGATTATGGACTAGATTTTGAATCAAACATGCCTAATATCATTACGGTGATTGGCGTGGGCGGTGCAGGAGGTAATGCCGTAAAAACACTCCATAAAATGGGCATCAAAGATGTCAATATTGTAGCCGCTAATACTGATTTACAAGTACTTAAAAACCTTCCTAAAGAAATCTATCGTCTTCAGTTAGGAGCCAAATTAACGAAGGGTTTAGGAGCTGGTGCCATTCCAGAAGTAGGTGAAAAAGCGGCACTAGAAAGTGAAGATGCCATTTATAAGTTATTCGATGCCCCTACAGAAATGGTTTTCATCACTGCAGGAATGGGGGGTGGAACAGGCACAGGAGCCGCACCAGTAATAGCTAGAATGGCCCAGGAGAAAAATATGTTAACTGTAGGAGTGGTAACAGACCCTTTTAGCTGGGAAGGCACAGAGAAAATAGAACAAGCTCTGGAGGGTATAGAGAAAATGAAAAAGTATTGTGATACGGTTTTGATAATCAAAAATGACAGACTTGAAAATCTATTTCATGATATGGATATTCAGGAAGCTTTTGAAAGAGCGGATGGCATATTAGCCAATGGCGTTAAAAGCATTGCCGAATTAATAACGAGACCTGGTATTATCAATCTGGATTATGCTGATGTAAAAACAGTATTGAAAAATGCAGGGCAAGCTGTGATGGGCTCAGCCGAAGCTTCTGGTGTTGATAGAGCTAAGATAGCTATAGAAGAAGCCCTTAAGTCCCCTTTATTGCACAGCAATAACATTAAGGGCTCTAAACGACTTCTTGTTTCAATCACATATTCTGACGAGAAACCAGAATACAAAATCAAAATGAGCGATCAAACCATGATCATGCGTATTATTGAAAACGAAATCAAGACAAAAGCCAAGATCGTAAAGCATGGCTACTCAATAGACACTTCATTACAGGATAGAATCAGGGTCACCATTGTTGCTGCAGGCATCACAGATTTCAGTAACGATACTGCCAACAGCAGAAATGAAGCAGATCTAGATGCTAATAGCAATCAAATGGACAGTCCTTTTGGAATGCCTGGAATAGCTAGTGCAGGAAATAGTAACAGGAGAAAAGCCAATGCAGTAGCAGAAAACCAAGTACCTCTTTTCCAAGCAGAAGAAAGATTAAGAGAAACAGTTACTAATTTCTCTAAAGATGAAGCCACAAAAGAGAATATAGAAAACATACCAGCTTATAAACGTTTTGGACTTCAGTTAGTAGATGTAGAAGACATTCCAGAAGAAAATAGACTTATTAATAAGATTTAGTAAAACCTTTAAACACAAAAAAGCAGCTCTTTCGAGCTGCTTTTTTTATATCCTTAGACTTAACTATAATTAAGCTAATTCATTCTTGATAACTACTTCCGCTAAACTTTTAGGAACAATATCATAATGAGAGAATGTAAGATTAGCTGTAGCACGACCTGAAGAAATAGTTCTTAAGTCTGTTACATAACCAAACAATTCTGAAAGTGGTACAGATGCCTTAATTACCTGAGAACCAGACTTCGTATCCATTCCTTTCATGACACCACGACGTCTGTTCATGTCACCTGTGATAGGTCCAGTGTATTCGTCAGGAGTTAATATTTCCACAGCCATAATTGGTTCTAATAATTTAGCCCCAGCTTGCTTTCCGAAATTACGGAAGGCCAATCTAGCTGCCATCTCAAAAGAGAAAGAATCTGAATCCACATCATGGAAAGAACCGTGGAAAACTCTAACTTTCATAGAATCTACTGGAAAACCAGCCAAAGGACCTGTTTTCATAGCCTCTCTAAAACCTTTCTCAATAGAAGGAATAAATTCACGAGGAATAGATCCACCTACCACATTATTTACAAACTGTAATCCCGTTTCAGCTTCTTTACCTTCTTCAGGCTCATCACGAGGGCCAATATCGAATACGATGTCGGCAAATTTACCACGACCACCAGATTGTTTCTTATAAACTTCTCTTCCTTCAATAGTTTCTGTAAGAGCTTCCTTATAGGCTACTTGTGGTGCACCTTGGTTAATTTCCACTTTGAATTCACGACGCATTCTATCAATAATGATATCTAGGTGAAGCTCACCCATACCTTTCATGATAGTTTGTCCTGTTTCTTCATTGGTTTCTACCTGAAGTGTTGGATCTTCTTCTACTAATTTTGTGATCGCATTACTAAATTTATCCTGATCAGCTGATTTCTTAGGCTCAATAGCATATCCAATTACTGGATCTGGGAAATTCATTGATTCAAAAACAATTGGATGATCTACATCAGATAAAGTATCTCCGGTTTTGATATCTTTAAATCCAACCACCGCAGCAATATCACCAGCTTGCAATTCATCAATTTGATTTTGCTTATTGGCGTGCATTTGGAAAATTCTAGAAATACGCTCCTTCTTACCATTTCTATTATTCAAAACATATGAACCAGAAGGCAATGTTCCTGAATATGAACGTATAAAACAAAGACGCCCTACGAAAGGATCCGTTGCAATCTTAAATGCCAATGCCGAGAAAGGCTGAGTGCCATCTGGATAACGCTTAATTTTTTCTTCCGTATGAGGATCTGTTCCTATGATACCATCTCTATCTAAAGGAGAAGGTAAAAGCTCCATTACATAATCAAGCATGGTTTGCACACCTTTGTTTTTAAAGGCAGAACCACAAAGCATTGGTACAATGTCCAAATTGATAGTAGCTATTCTAAGTGCATTTATGATTTCTTTGGCAGTAATAGATTCTGGTGCTTCAAAGTATTTCTCCATTAGAGACTCATCAGCAGAAGCCACAGATTCCAAAAGTTTCTCCCTCCAAAAAGCTACATCTTCTTCCATATCAGCAGGTATTGGAACTTCCGTGAAAGTCATACCCAAATCGTCCTCATTCCAAACTATACCCCTGTTGTAAACAAGGTCTACCACACCTTTGAAGTTTTCTTCGTTTCCAATAGGCAATTGAAGTGGCACAGCATTACTGCCAAGCATTTCTTTTACCTGAGCACAAACATTTAAGAAGTCTGAACCTTGACGATCCATTTTATTTACAAAACCTAAACGAGCCACATTATAATTATTAGCTAGTCTCCAGTTTGTTTCAGACTGAGGTTCTACACCATCTACAGCCGAAAACAAAAACACAAGACCATCCAAAACTCTCAAAGACCTGTTAACTTCCACTGTAAAATCCACGTGACCAGGTGTATCGATAATATTCAAGTGATAACTATCGTCCTTATACTTCCAATCTAGCGTAGTAGCAGCAGAAGTAATGGTAATACCTCTTTCTTGCTCCTGCTCCATCCAGTCCATTGTAGCTGCACCATCGTGCACCTCACCTATCTTGTGACTAACACCTCCATAATAAAGGATACGTTCTGTAGTCGTGGTTTTACCCGCATCAATGTGAGCAGCAATACCAATGTTTCTTGTAAATTTTAAATCGCGAGCCATTTATTAAATGTTTAACTAATTTCTATTAGACCTAAATCCTTGACATTCAATGTGACCAGTACGACATACAATGCAATAGTCAACATTCTGTTTTCGGGGTGCAAAAGTAAACAATTTTTTAATGAAAATGAACTATAATTTACCTATAAACTTCGAACACAATGAGTAATGCCTAACGCAGGCCTTTTTATATACCTTAGCATAAGAATTTGATGGCTCTATTCAAACGACCAAAAACATTTATTAATTTTGTCCTAGAAATTACCTGCACTAAAAAAGAAGAACATGCCAAAAGAAAAAGACCAACAGATCAACATTGAACTTTCTGAAGAAATGGCAGAAGGTGTTTATGCCAATTTAGCCATGATAGCCCATTCCAACTCGGAGTTTGTAATAGATTTCATCAGATTAATGCCCGGTGTGCCTAAGGCAAAAGTGAAATCTAGGATTATCTTGACACCTGAACATGCTCAAAGACTCCTTCAAGCACTAAAAGACAATATCAGCAAATACGAAGATAACTTTGGCGAGATAAGAGAAAGTACAGACGCCATACCATTTCCTATGAATTTTGGTGGTACTATGGGGGAGGCTTAGGTGGTTGTTAGTTGTCGGATACTTGATTTTGATATGGGAATATGGAAGGCTTGTTCGTACACTTCGGATAGCTTGAACTTTCCTAGCATAGGCCGAAATCGGTAGCTTAACTGTAGTTTAAGAATAATTTTTATGCTTGATTTCTTTCTAAACCTTGAATAATCAAAAGTGTTTTTATGGAAATAATGCTGTTCAATGGCTCACAAATCAACATTAAACAAGAAGTGAAACTAATTTACATTCTCATCCTTTTTAATATAATAAAATTCCCTACCTTTGCACACCCTTTTTAAGGGAGAATATATTATTTTTAACATTTAATTTTTACAATGCCTACTATATCACAGTTAGTAAGAAAAGGAAGAGAGCAGCTTCAGCATAAGTCTAAATCTCCTGCATTGGATTCTTGCCCTCAGCGTCGTGGCGTTTGTACTCGTGTTTACACTACCACTCCTAAGAAGCCGAATTCGGCCCTAAGAAAAGTAGCTCGTGTGAGACTTACAAACCAAAAAGAAGTGAACGCATATATTCCGGGTGAAGGTCATAATCTACAAGAGCACTCTATCGTATTGATAAGAGGTGGTAGAATTAAGGATCTTCCTGGTGTACGTTATCACATCGTTAGAGGTGCATTGGATACCGCAGGTGTAGCAAGTAGAATGCAAGGTCGTTCTAAGTATGGTACTAAGAGACCAAAAGCTCCTAAAAAGTAGTCCCCATTGTTTTAAATTAAGGTAGCAATACCAATAATTATAAACAGGGAAGTAATGTTGCACAAAGTGTGCGATGTGAATTAGTTTTTTAAAAACGAAACCTCATTAAAAAAACAGAGAAATGAGAAAAAGAAAACCGCCGAAACGTTACGTATTACCTGACCCAAAGTTCAGAGATACTAACGTGACCAAATTTGTAAACAATTTGATGATTCAAGGTAAGAAAAGCTTAGCCTATAGCATTTTTTACGGTGCCTTAGAATTGGTTGAAAAAAGAACCGAGGAGAATGGTCTTGAAGCATGGAAAAAAGCATTAAATAATGTATCTCCATCTGTAGAAGTAAAAAGTCGCCGTGTAGGTGGTGCTACTTTTCAGGTGCCTATTGAAGTTCGTGTAGAGAGACGTCAGTCTTTAGGCATGAAATGGCTTATTAGCTACGCTAGAAAGCGTGGTGAAAAAACCATCACAGAGCGTTTAGCTGGCGAGATTATCGCAGCAGCTAAAGGCGAAGGTGCAGCCGTTAAGAAAAAAGACGATGTGCACAGAATGGCAGATGCAAACAAAGCATTCTCTCACTTTAGAATGAGATAATAGCTTTTAGCAAATCTTTATTAAAACCTTCTCAAGAAATTGGGAAGGTTTTTTTGTGGGAGAATTTGTTAGTTTTGAAACACTAATAGACCTTATGAAAAATCTATTAAATTTCAAGTTATGCTTTTTAGGAGATCTTAAGAAACACGAAATAAGTCCAAACAACTTTGCACCGCAAGTCTTTCGAATTTTTCCGCCTTACAATTAATTATTAAATCAAAACAATGAAATGTATATCGTTTTCAGGTACTCTTTGAATATTATCCTTTTGCTATTTTCTCGGCCATTCCCAATCCAACAAATCCTTACTCCAAGAAATACCGAGTGAAGCATTTTTATCAAAATCGCCTTCTTCTTCTGTCAATGGTCCTGAACCATGAAAAAACATCACATAACTTCCATAGTCAGGATTATCAATTAAGTTTATTACTGTTCCCGCAGAAATCCTCCCCTTCGCCCAAGTCCATTGTTTTTGCCCTAGCGTTATAAGATTTCCAAAGTCAGTCCAGTTTTTAAAGTCCTTTGATTTTTTTATAGCGATGCCGTTTTTAGGGGAATGAATGAGAATATATTCATCATTTTCTCGTAATACACTTACATTCTCACCCGATTCTGTGTGCCCAAAATAAGTCCAATTTTCAAAATCATAGGTATAGCTCATGCTTACCCCGTTCTGCTTGTAAAAACACCACCATTTTCCTTTTTCATCCTTATCTTCTAATAAATAAGGATCAATCATACGCCCCATGTCTTTCTCCGGAACACCTAACCCTTTTACCTTCAACAATTCTGGCGAACTCCAGGATACCAAATCTTTACTCCTCATTATAAAAAGCCTTGCGTCTCCTGTACCGAATTTAGGCATGTCTTTAAGGAAATAATCAGGTCGTGGATAGGTCTGTAAACACAGTATCCACTCATCGTTATAACGGATTACATTTCCAGGGCTGGAGTAATCTAGGTTTTGATCTCTCGGTGTTAGTATTTTTTTATCACTCCATTTTTTGAGGTCTTTACTGGTACTCATGGCAGTGTAAGAATACACTTTGCTATCCGATTCACTTTTAACCATAGTGAAGAATAGATAAAAAATATTATCGTGAAAAAGCAAAGCGGGGTCTCGGTAGGCAGTAGAATCATTTCCTTGAAAAATGATTGGGGAATCTAAGATTTGTAAAATGTTATCTTGGGCAGATACTGTGATAGAAGCAAAAGTAATGAAAAGAAAAAAGAAACTTTTAATCATGGTTTTACCATTATTTTTTAGCTAAAATAGTTTTAAAATCAAAAGGAGTGTTTTTTATTTTGTGCAATATAATCTAGTTTTTTGTAGCCTCTGGTAATATGAACAGCTTAATTATTTTATACAGCCAACGTCATCAAACTTATAAAAGTAGCCATTGAAACATTTACCAAAATAAGTGTCATTAAAATTAATGCTTTCATTTTGTATTAATTCAACCTATTTGGGTTTTCCTTTAGCAGAGGCACTATGAGTCTCTCCCGATCGATCTCTAGTATTCTTGCATCAATATAAAGATTTAAAGATCCAAAAAAACGATGGCTACTTTCGTAGAAATGCGTTAGAGATATGACTTTTTTAAAATCTATCACCAAATGAAATACCGAAGAGTCAGAAAGCGAGACTCCACTGAGGCAAGAAAAATAAAGATGAAAGTATTTTGATGAAATCTAATAAACCAGAGAAAGATGCCAATGAAAACAAATGCTCAAAATACTAGAAGCGTTTGGGAAATTGGCAACTGAATCAGTTTTCAATCCTACAATCAAACGAATTGAGACCTTTAGTATAAAAGAAACTGTACCTGAAATCTTCAACTATTATTCTTCTCTAATCCAAAATTTAAGCAATTCAGAATACGACACTTTTCTTCAATACGCTCGGGATATTAATAGCAGTTTCATTTTTGATTTTTTGAAAATATTCGAAGAAAATAACGAATCCAAAATGACACTTACAGAAGGAACAAGAATGATTGATCTAAACGAAATTTCAGAAATGATCAAAACAGAACATCTAGGTGAAGGCGGTTGGATTAATAAATTCGGAGTTTAAACTAACACGTTCCCAAAAAGAAAAATCCCTTTTGAAAAACAAAAGGGATTTTCAAATAATATAATAATTTACATTTTATTAACTAGGCAATGGATCACCTACTGCCACTGAACAGTCATGATCTGGCTGCCCATGAGCTGGATTAATTCT
>Ga0105054_10007662_pt1 | contig 14575 bp, 12 predicted proteins | sample BON02_FD_78091 | JGI IMG/M metagenome (GOLD analysis project Ga0105054, IMG submission 78091) | Freshwater microbial communities from Lake Bonney liftoff mats and glacier meltwater in Antarctica - BON-02 (megahit assembly) | ecosystem: Environmental > Aquatic > Freshwater > Ice > Glacier...
AAGGGTGTGCCGATTGGCGGGGTGCCGAAGTTCAAACTGGTGCCGCGTGGTTCGACGGCGTTGCTGGATGCGGTGGGTCGATCGATCAACGAAACGGGAGCACGACTGGCTGCCGTTGAGGAATCTCAGCGGCCGGGGCTGGTTGTCTTTGTGATCGTGACGGACGGGGCTGAGAACTCCAGCAAGGAGTTCCCGCGGGAGAAGATCCGCCAGATGATTGAGCACCAGCAGTCCGCATACAAATGGCAGTTCACGTTCCTCGCCGCGAATCAGGATGCGTTCGCCGAAGGGGCGTCGCTTGGGATTGCTCAGGCCGGAACGGCTGGTTACGCGATGGACAAGATGCAGAACGCCTATGTCGCGACTGCAAAGAAGATGTCTCGCATGCGAAAAGCGATGAGCGATGGTGAAACCGTGGACAACAACTTCACCGACGAAGAACGTGGTGAAATGCTCTAACTGTGATTTCCATGCAACTCTTGTCTGAAGCCCGGCTGGGAAAAACGGCCGGGCTTTTTCTGTGCTCAAGACAAACCCTGAAGAAGAAAGCGAACCCGTGCAGACGATTCCAGTCTTCTTTTCTCCTGAAATGTCAGTGGATTCTCAAGGCTACTCTCCGTCGGCTTCGAAACCAGAAAAGGTAGTTGCCGACTGGAACAATGCAGGCCTCGCGATCCACATTCGATCATTTGTGCCAGCTACGGCGGATCATCTGTCTGAGGTTCATGATCGGGACCATGTGCTTGATGTTCTGGAAGGTCGAGAATCCAACGGGCATGGTAACCAGATTTTAGAAGTGTCTCAGTCCTGCCTGTGGACGGCGGGATCGTTCGTTGCCGCCACGCACGAAGCCATCAAGAACGGTCAGGTAGGATGTTCACCGACCAGCGGATTTCATCATGCTGGCTACGATCACTGCGGCGGATTCTGCACGTTCAACGGACTGATGTTCGCTGCTCAGAAGATGATTGCCAATGATGTGGCTTTTGCCATCGTCGACTGCGACCGTCACTTTGGAGACGGGACTCAGGACATCATTGAACGTCTGCATCTTGAAGATCGGGTGCCTCACTGGACGTACGGTCGAGACGTGCCGTCTGGCTACCACTGGACGAACTTTGAGACGCAGATTCGACAATTTATCAATAGTTTTGCAAAGCAGACTGAACCCGGTGGGCGCGTCCTGCTGTATCAGGCCGGAGCGGATGTCCATGTCAATGATCCACTCGGGCCCGGACCAACCAAAGGAATGACGGATGACGATATGCGACAACGCGATCGACTGATTTTCACGCTTTGTCGAGACTTGAGAATACCGGTCGTTTGGAATCTGGCTGGCGGCTACCAGCGTGATCAACACGGCGGAATCAGCAAAGTTCTTGAGCTGCACCGAGCCACCATGGAAGAGTGTGTCGCGTGTTTTTCAGAGATCACTGGTCTCACCAACGCGCAGCACAGCTGATTACGGATGATCTGCAATTCACGTATGAGACGAAGTCTGGAGTGACAGCCCAGGGACTCTGCTACCTCGGATCAGCATCCGGACCAACCTTGGCCGCTGACGCACTAAAAAAACGGACTGCAAAGCCCCGACGAGATCAACTTTGTGATCGGGTATCATTCCGGCGCGATTCCTTTCGGGCAACCCGCGTATCTGTTGAGGTCTCTGGATGAAGTTCCGTCAGAATTCCCATAGGCAGGGTTGTGCTCACGCAACATGAACTGGCCCCAATGCGTAACGGTTGCCGCCGCCTCCAGACGACGACGATCCGATGTGTGCCGGGGCGTCGCGGGCCCGGGCAGAATATGCTGAATTGCGATATCAGCGTGGAAATCAGCGGATTTAGGCGATTGGTGTGTCGCGACGATGAGTTCGGGATCAGTGGCGGATTGTTGTGTCAAGCGGTTCGCGGAGCTTGGAGCAACCAGCAAGGATCTATTGCGAGCTGACGCTCCAAAGAGGATCAGTACGACTCCCAGAATGGTCAGCGTCGCGCTTCCAATGTTCATTGACAAACAACCGACTGGCTTCGGAATCCCATTGCGGAGGATCCGTCCCGCAGCGGACTCGTATCCAATGCTTCGTTCGAGCCTGCGTTTCTGATGTGCATGAACGATGCTTCGACCGCAAGGTAGCGTCTATACGATTTTTGCGACGACGAACTACTGTGGCAACAACTTCGGGAACTGAACCGGGAAGGCCAGCGGCTTATTCGAGAATCAAGGACTGCAGAGCCGCCTCGCGTACGTGCAGAACAGAAGGCAGCGAGGGTTGACGAGGAAACGAACGAAGTCACCAATGCGTCGCAAAAGCAGATCGATAAGGACCTGCTGATGGAGGCCGAAGACCTGCGTCAGCAAATGAACGCCAACTCGCGGCAGAATCAGGAACTGGCCAAACGCGGCGAACGGATCGAGCGCATCCCGACCTTCATCACTCACACTGGCATCCGAGGGCATGTCGGACGTGATTTGTGTTCTGACTGTTTCACATTTTGTTTTTCAGTTAGCATTCTCGAGAGGTGTTGTTCGTTTCGAGTTAAGTTGGTCTTTGTATCGGTAACCGACCCTTTTTGAAAACGCCGCCTCTTTCAACACTCACTCAAACTCAACTTTCGGCAGTAACACTTGCCTCTAACAGGAAGAATTTAACAGTGGCCTTCTATCACCTCCGCATCATTGTCCGTGGCACCGCAGGATCACCGCTCGTTTCTGATGTTCCTTTCCCGTCGTTTCGAATTGGAGATCATTTGAACGGTCTAATGTTCGTAAATGTCATGAACAATGACAGCCTTGTGATTGAAAAGATTACACATTCCTTTGGCGTAGGATCGGACAGCCATACTGTGACATCTCATGTCACTACCCTGACACTTAGCGACCAAATTACTAAATAAGCCTAAAGGCTGAAGTGCAGACATGTTTCCGTGTCATCTGCCGAAGCCCGATCAAAGTTGGCGGTGGTAGAAGAGGCGACTGTGTCATAGCAGTGCTTGGTTTCGCGCGAACAACCACGCGACCAAGGCGACGGAAGGAAATAGAGAAGTAAACTCAGGGTGTAGGTGTCCAGCGTCCTTTCAAACTCGGGTGACGCAACGAATTTTCCCGCGTAGTGCGTCGCTCTGAGCCGTGCCAGTTGACCGTGTCTGGAATTGATCTTGCGTTGAAGTGGCAGGATATGTGACGTTCTTTGAAGTGTTCAGTCGGCACACCGACTGATTTTTTTGCATAAAATTCTGATTCCGTCACGCATCAATACTCATCGGCATCAATCGGATGGCCCATAATGCGCAGAGACTCTGAACAATTGCCATATTCTGATTCGCGTAACCGCGTCCCATTTTCCAATTGGCTGGGAAGCGGTTCGAAAAGGGTTGGCCTCCCGCCATCGAACGATTTGGTTCGTGAAGATTTCGAAACACGTGCGCCTACGTGTTTTCATTCACCGCGATAGAAACATCCGCAACAACGTCGTCACGTCGAGCCGAAATTGGCTGCAAGCGGGTCTATGTTCTGAACGTTGACGCGTCTACTGAGTCTGCTGAAGCCTGTCACAATTTCCTTTCGTGTGGAAAGTTTCACTGACTACCCATTTCCATCGCCGTGTACTCGGTTCATAGGGAAGGGCCGCACATTCGCGTTGTCGGTCTCAAACAGCCTAAAACTTTAAGTTGAAAGCGATTGCCTACTGCTCACACAATGATGGAATTGCACAGCCTGATTGAATCAGCCATTGAATTTCGCAGGTCAAGACATTGCGACTTTGAGCGATGTGGCGTCAAACAACCGCCAGAATAGATGCACGTCGAAGACTTTTCTCAATCGTGTGCTGAACGACACTTGGGACTTGTGTATTGAATTCTCTCATATCAATCGTGCAGCCTGTTTTTGACGGACAACGTGATAACTTTGGCGATGTCCGCGGGGAGATCGATGCACTTCGATAGGACGTTTTTGGAAGGTGCGTCCATGGGAATCGCTCGGGCCGGAAAGGCTAGTTACCGTATGAAGACAGGATCCTCTCCATCTCCGCCCGCTTTGATCGCCGTCAATTGTCCGGACATTGCTTCAGCGACAACCTCTCTGGAAGCTTCTCATCCGGAATTTTGCTCAACGCGGCATTGCTGATTTTCAACAGCACGCGCCCTTCGTCATCAAAAGTCTCCATCGTCAGCTTGATCTTTAATTCGTGTGCAGCGTAAATATTGCTGCCAGTTCGAAGTTTGGTATCCTGGTGAGCTGATCAGCCAGAAGTCGTCTGCGTTGAGCAGCTTCAGTACCCTTTGAAACAGGCGCTGGATCAACGGCATGTTTGGACGTCTTGGGGAGTCGCGGGCAGTACGCAACTCTGCTGCTTGCCTGAATTCGCCGCAGCCACTCCGCAGCCTGCCATGTGGAAACGCAGTGGACTTCGTTGTAGTCGCGGATGATGAATTTCGCCTCATGACTAATACCGGCATCGGCATAAAGCTGCAGCTCATCGTCACGCTCATCCGGCGTTACGCGATCCGGATGCTTGAGATAAAGACGATCTATCCACGACGCAAACGGCGACTCCAAGAAACGGGTGAGATCCGAGGGAGAGTAAACAATCTGCCCCTTTTCAAAATACATGTTGCCCTTTCACCAGTGTGGAAACGTCCCGTGCATCATAGATCCAGAAAGATTTGTTTGTTGCGTTCGACATTGAAAACACCGGATGCTCGTCTTCGCCAAGACATCGCACCACGACTCCGCCCTATTGCACGCATCGTCCCTGGTGCGATCCCGGTCAACGTGTTCTTCGACGCTATACGGCTCCATCATCGGGTGGACGCTGCGATCAAAGTCTGTCCGTGTCGATCAGCACTCTGCCAAGTCCATTTTGTTCCAGCCACCAGTAGGTAAAATGCTTTGAAATCCAGCTTGCGGCGCGTTCGGTGGCAAGGTCACGGTTGGTCGAGGTCAGTATCACGGGAATTCCAAACTTCGCTTCGATGGCATCCAGTGTTCCACATACGGCATTGGGATGAACGTTAGAGGGAATATCAAACGCTTCGAAGCCCCCTTTGATGTCCTCCAGCGTTGCCTCGATCATGATGGCCTTCCATGTGAACTTGGAGAGGCGACCGCATGCCGCCAGAAACCGACCTCGGTTGGTCACCGTACAGTCCACGATGTCGGCCAGACTCTTGCGTTCCAGACAAAGAAGGCTCTCCATTGACTCCACCGTGTAGTCCCCGGTCTTGAGCGTTGTGCGCTGCTCTCCGGCAATCCAGTTCGGATGATTCTCATGCAGAGGCAGCGGATTTTTTTCGCGTGTGTCTACGAGGACGACAGGCTTGGGGATCGCCCTGCTCCGAATGATATTGTGCCCGTCTCGCATGACTCTAAGGCGAGTCTTGCCTGCACTCACAAAGTCATTTCTGCCATTGCTCATTTGAAACCCCCAATCCGGCATCCCTGCGGCTATCTCCGGTCACTGACAGCAACATCTGCACGCACAGTGTCGGCACGATCTTTCGGTGCTGATAAAACTAGTGATGTCTCTCTTTGAAAGAAGATGTGCAGCAAAAAACGAGCCCGACTGGCCGCACAGTACAGTTCCGTGCTTACCGCGTTCGGTTCTGGACGACTGAAGCCCGACAGAATGACACAGTCCGCTTCAAGTCCCTTAAATCGGTAGACTGTGGCATATTGAATTCCAGTCCGGTCGTGGTCCCCGGCGGACTCATCGATCAGTCGAACGCCCGCAAGATGAGCACAGTTTGCATAAGGGGAATTCTTCAGTCTGCGTCTGCCAACAATCACAATTCGACCCGGTGAGAATTTCCTCTTGTGGACCAGTTCGCTCACAATTTTCTCAACTGCGACCAACTCCTCTTCAGGCGAATCCACAACGTGTTCCTGCGGCGGAAATCCTTCCTCTGCGAAGTCAGGAGAGTCCATCGAACTTGTTGAGAGATGGCGTACGTAGTTAGCAATCTGATTGGTGTTGCGACAGTTCTTGTCGAGTGTGATCTTCGCCTCATTGACAAGAAATCCGAACTCACGACCAAAGATATTCTGATCCGGGTCGTAGAAGATGTACATGACTCCTTGCCCGGCATTGATGAGGAGCTCTTCGAGTGGTAACCACCAGTCGGCGATAAAATCCTGCCCCTCATCGACGAGGATCGCGTCATATCGCGGGCCTGCTCCGCAACTTATGGCGCGTTCCAACAACTCTGGCGATTTCAGATTAAAAAAGTCGGATTGCAGTACCGGCTCTAGTGGTTCGGCGTATTTGAGTCCTGCGGATTCCGCGAGATGCCTGCAAAGCCCGTGAAAATGGAATACATCGACTGCCAGTTCCTCTCGCTGCACTTCCGCTCGCAACCATTCGGCCAGAGGGATGTTGAAGCACAGCAGCAGGACTCGCTTACCTTCACGACTCAGACGGGCGGCCTTTTCAATCGCGAGCAGTGTTTTTCCTGAGCCGGCGCAACCTCGAATCAGAAGCCGCTTCGTGTCTCTCATGAGGTGCAGCACTTCGATCTGCTGTGCCGTCAGTCGCCGCAGACAATCTGCCTGACGCTCCAATTCTCCGGAAAACGTCTGGATCAGCTGAAACTCCGGACGAAGCATTTTCACTGCAGCATCGATTAAATCTTTCCGAGCCTTTTGTTGTGGCTGACCGTAGTGAGCAAGAATGTCCAGAAATTTCTGCTGCAAACGCCCAATATCGCCGTGCAGAAGCGTAATCAGAGGCAAGGCATGCGATGGCAGGCGTCCCTGGATCTGATCGGCTCCCGAAAAAACGACGGCATATCCGTGCGCGAACTGCGATTCCTTCCAGTCGCGTACACGCTGGCATAAAAGCGTCTGCAGAGTTCCCGATGAACGCTGAGCCTGGTGGTAGGGGTCTTTCCCGAGCGACGCCCCGTCACGGCGACGCCACTGCCCCGACAGGCCATCGTAGTGAACATCTCCAGGTTTGGTTTCGATCGACAGCATCCCAAAGACTGGATGCAGAATCAGGAAATCACATTCGCCCTGTTGCAGATGCCGATCCTTTACGTTGAGCCACGGGACACTGTGAATGACCGTGAAGTCGTCATCCAGTTGTTCATTCAGGGCAGTAAAGAATCGCCGTTCAGCGACACTGACAGTGTCTGGGGGAAACAGCGAAGGGATCATGTGTGCCATTAATCGACTCCACGTCTTCAATTTCGCTGAAAATCGCCGGTGTCCTGGGAGATCAGGAAACACACGCTACACATGCTTCTTTCCCTGTACAAGGAGTTGATCACGCTCGATGAGAAATGCTTACGGCTTCCTCGTCCGGTTGTGCCGATTGGTGAATAAGCCCAAATTCGTCACGATTGGTAACCGCCCGGGGTATCCGTGGGCAAGAGTCTTGTCAGTATGTCATGCCGGGAGACAGCGAGATTTCCACAGCGAGGCACGCTTATGGTCAACGAGGCTTAAGGCCGATCGAAACTCTCATCATCGGTCGTAAAGCCTTCCGTGAAGCCTTTGATGGGTTTCAGTTCAATTTTCTGCGATGCCGGAGTAACACTCTTAAGCTGCCTTGCCAACTTGCCAAGTGCCTTTTTGAAATCCTTGTTCAGGCGAATTGGCGTGTCAATGGTATTGCCATGGCGAACAATCAGCTCCACCAATTCATGAAGTGGTACATCCATCGGAGCAACTTCAGAAGAACGCAGTTCATACGCATCCGTTCGAAGAACACCTTGCTGTTTCATTGCCTCCGCCAGCAAATTTCGCAGATACGCCCATTCTGACTTGAGACGGTTATAGTCGTCCTCAATCGGCAGCAGCTGTGCTTCAAGACCGCTGATGGACACTGTGGCGGGATCCTCCAGTTGTTCGGTGAATCCCAGCAAGTGACTATGCACGCTTTGAAGATAAACAACGTCCATGGCCGCGTAATACACCTGATGGGCAGTCAGAGGGCGGATTCCCCAGTCGCTCTTTTGTTCGTGCTTGTTGACCTCAGCGGCAATCCCGAAATGTTCCACCAAGCTCTTTAAGGAAAGACTTCCAGGCAGGGAGAATCGGTGCCGGGGAATCGACTTGGCCATCTTCAACGTGCAGGTGACATTCGGTGCGGCAGCGTTACCAAGATAGTTTATGTCGTATACAGAATTGTGGAACACCTTTTCGATCGACGGGTGAGCCATGATCTCACGAACGAAGAAATCGACCAGTGCTGGCTGATCCAATACGTCCATCAGAACGACATGGTGACATTCCGAACCGCCATCGTCGGACAAAGCCTGAATCAGCGAGATTCGACCATTTCCCGACTGCCAATCCGCCGTCTCCGTATCCAGCCAAATTCGGCGACATCCCTTCAATCGCTGGATCGCTGCACCAATCGTATCTGGCCGATCAAGTACTTGTGGGAATGCAACGTCGGGCAGAGGTTCGTTCCTGTCTGCGATTCGTTCAAGTTCAGCTTGTTCACCACGAAAGGTTTTTAGATGTTTGCAACTCCGTTGAGTTGTCGGGGATTTCCCAGTTCGCCATGCCATGCAAGTACAGGAATAGACACCATCAGCATTCCTGAGGATGTACTTCCGACCCGCCGAGCCGGGCACTTCGAATGATTCGCCGTTCCGTAAATCGGGCATTCATATTTTCCTAGTGGGTAGCCCCATCGCTCCAGCCTCGCCTGCTGGAGCGATTTGTGGCCGCTCTCAATCTGACTATGCGAGTCGCTCCAGCGTAATTGGAGAGTCTGACAGCAGTTTTGCGTGTCCTGGATGGCATGTGAAAACAATCACCTGCTTGTCAACTGCGAATTCCTTCAGCACGGCAGCCGTAATTCGTTGGCGTTCAGGATCGAAGTCAACCATTGGGTCGTCCAGCACAAGAAAGCCATGGAGTCCTTCGAGAAAATGTGATGCCATAGAAAGCCGAACTGCCAAACCGATACTTGATTTCGTTCCCATGGACAGTAGGGTATGTGACAGTTCGACGCCACGAAGTCGATGGACGCTCCTTTGATCAACGTTCACGTGATGGTAACGATCACCTGTCAGTTGCCCAACGGTTTGTTTCAAACGTGCCATCCATGGATCCAACGTTCCAGAATCCAGATCTGTTTTGAGTTGCTGGAAAACATCGGAAACTCGTTGCAGCGACCGCAAGCGTCGTCTCTCTGACTCCAGAGCAAGGGATGCATCCGCAATCAACTCATCCAATTCATGCGTTGATCTGTCAGGTTCGGTTGCCACCAAGCGGGCCTGTGTCGTTTTCGCGTCAGGAAGATCCGTCTCTTTGATCTCCTGCAGGCGATGTTCCTGGGACTTAAAAGACTCCACGAATGAGTCGAGATCGACAATGTCGTCTGGGACGGATGGCAGATCACGGAGTTGATTCTCCAGTTTCCTCTTCGCATCGCGTGCATCGAGTATCTTGTCGAGCATCGCTTCCGGGGAAATAAATTGAACTTTCCACTCTTCAATCTTCTTCGTCAGCCCTTTAAAACTTATTTCAGCCTCTTTTTGGTCTTCTCGAAACTTATCGCGGTCATGGTTGATTTCCTCAAATGATCGTTCAGGCTGGGCTGTCGTTGCACCAACTTCAGCCTGCAACTCCTCGACAGTTTTTCCGTTGAGGACATTCACTAGCGTTCGCTTTTGGTCGTCCCAAAGACGCTTTGCCGCACTGAACTCGTGCTTAAGATTTCTCGCATCTTCAATCGTTGCCGCCCCGGTTTGTTTGAGGAGACTTGTGATCTCATTCCTCCGGCACTCGAAGTTCTGCTGAACTGTCAAAAAGCCTCCGTCCCCGGACTCAATTTCGATGGACCAGTCAGCAGTTTTCAGGACGATTCGACCGTCAGCGTCGATGGCAAGTGGTTGGGACGCGTTGACGGTCCGTTTTTCGGGCTCCTTCAATCCGGATTCGACATCCACTTCCAACGGAATGGTCGACGTAAAGCGTAGCAGGAGTTTTCCTGCGGCCATTGAGGCTGCGAGTTGATTACGCTGATTGATCGCCGCCTCAAGATCGGAAAACATACTTTCAGAGAGGTGAGCGAATCTGCCATTCTGTTCTGCAAGTGTTTGCAGGTGGCCCTGTTCCTTGTATGCTCGCGTCAGCGTTTCGCGTTGGCTTTGTGTCTTCTCATAAAACCGAGCATCCCGCAGTTCCTTTTCTACTGCGGCGAGAGATTCGTCAAGCTTTGCCCGCAGAGTTTGCAGTCGCTGCAATTCCAATTCATCCTTCGGCCATGTTGTTTGAATTTCTTTCAGTTGTTGTTCGAGGAACTTCGCCGCATCCAGGTCGTTTGCAAGTCTTGCCCTGTTCTCTGCTGCCTCAATGATCGGACGGTACTTGCCGACGAATGCCGCTAGAAGATCACGTTCGCCTGTGAGCTTAGCTATCTCAGCGTTGACTTTGTCTCGATCGCGTTCGTAGTTCTCGACAGATTTGCGATCAGCAAGAAGCTGTTGATTCGTGTACCACGCCGCTAGCAACGTGCCCTGCGATTTCCATGGGTTTTCGATGCCCCTGCCTTTCTCTGGGGAATCCGCCACAATATCCCAGCGAGAACTGACCGCAGCAAGGCTCTTTTGAATCTTGCTTTCAAGCTGTTCGATGGACACTCCATCTGTATCAAACGCGGACTTGCGGAGCAGTTGAGCCAAGTCTGCAGCTTCCTCGCTCGTGGAATTCAAATCATTCAAAGTGGCTGATAAAACGGCCTGTTTCGAAATCAGGATATTTTGCCAGGTGCCTTGTTTTAGATTGAGTATTTTGGCAATTTTTCGATCAATTTCCTCAGCACTGGTCACAGTCTGCCCTGACGGCAAGATTAGCTCACCGCGAATTTCAGCACCCCATGATTTTGAGATCTTATACTGTTCTCCTTCCGATTCGCACTTGAGTGACACGCGAAACGTGTCGCCTCCACCACGAGGAACGAATTGATCCAGTTCTTTCTTCCAGTGAATCTTGCCGTAATTAGTTGACTGAAACAGGACTGAAATTAGAGCATTCACCAATGTGCTCTTCCCGGCCTCGTTCGGCCCGAGGATCACATTCATTCCAGGCAAGAATTCGAACTCACGGTAAAGAATTCCGGCAAACGGTTGAAGGCAGATGGAATGAATGATCATCGGCAAGCCTCCTTGACAAACTCATACGCGAGTTGGAGTGCCAGTGGATCATCTTCAGAACGAGCAAGTTCGCTGAGGAAGCGGTAGGGGAAGGAATTCTCGGTGAACTCTCCATCGATATCGGCCTGACGAATGGCTCTCAAAAGATCGTCCGTATTGAACTCGAGGTGTTGCACACAGGTTTCAATCTGGCGACGAAACTCGGGGATCTGATCAAAGAGTTCGCTGTTCAGTCGGCCTCGCAACTTGAGTTTGACAAGGTGCTGTCCAGCACGGTAGCTCTCGAATTCGCGGCGTAGTTTTTCAAGGTCTGCCTCCGACTCAATCCGGGATTCCACAATGTTGTGGAACTGATACGAGCCTGTCTTAACAGAACGAAAGCTACAGTCGCCAGCATCGCCGACTTCAATGATCCAGGCGTATCCGGGATGTCGACAGTCAAAACCATCAGGCTCCGGTGTCGATGGATAAAAAATGCGGGACTCTCGACCAGAGTCTCGATCAGGAAAGCGAACATGCGTATGCCCCAGTAACCATAAATGAACATTGATAGCCTCAAGTTCGCTCGTGGTCATTGGAAAGTAGTCGCCATCAAAATCAGGCGAAAGTCCGCCGAGGCTTCCGTGAGCCACTCCGATTCTGACCTTCCCGGACGGTGCCGCATCGACGGCATCGTCAATCCAGCCAACCACGTTTTGTTTTGAGTGCTTGGAAGTGCAGACACCTGGATAAAGGATCGCGTCGAGACCAAACGGCTCGAGGTCATACGGTCGTTGTTTCGTCAACACGAGGTGTCTCTCACCGAGATACTCGGTGAACACTGGCCACAGAGGGTCGTCTACTTCCTGAACGTAATCGTGGTTACCCGGCAGGACGACGACCACGCCTTCGAAGCGTGAAAGTGCTTCCGCTGTTTCTCGCACGTTTTTCTTGGAAACACGCAGATTGTCAAAAAGATCGCCCGCAACGACGAAAAGATTGCAGCGTTCTCTGTTGGCGATATCGGCCATTCTTGCAACTACTGTAACTCGCTCCTTAACAAGAGCACTCTGAAGCGATTCAGAGTAACCTCTAGTGAATCTCAGCCCGACATGAACATCGGCGGTATGAAAAATCTTGATCATCGGTGAGTCGCACTCGACATGTGAAGATTTGAAACGTGGCGGAACGTCGGACAGGGATTCTGCTGGAAGAGTAACGTGACACATCTTGGCAACTTCGTCTCATCTTTTCACGTCTGCCCCATTGATTTCGCCATGGTTCTTCGTCGTTCGTTTATGACAATATGCCGCTGCCTGAGGGTATTTTTCTTTGCGAAAAGCTGTTCGGTGTCAGCATCAGGAATAGCGATGGCCGTGACGTCCTGGTACGTTTCATCGAGGGGAACAGCATGCTGTGGAGGACTTAGGCTGCATCCCGTCAGTCAGCTACTGGCTGAGTGAAATGCCGATTATTCCTTGGATGGGACCGTGATCAAGGCTGGAAAGCTCGATCGAAGACATTGCCGAATCTGATGACGAAACGGTAATGAACAAGAAACACGAAGCAGCAAAAAGATCCTAAAACGCTCTCTCCCTGAACGGTCGATATGCGATGAACTGTTTGAAATTTCAACAAGATCAGAATGCTGGTCCCATGAAACAGTTTTTGAAGACTCTTCTTCAGTTTTTCCTGATCCACGAACTGTTCTTCAACACTGCGATTCGATGCCCGTGGTGTAGGAAGATCGTGCATTTGAAAATCCATCGTGGCAACCGCGACGATCGTTATCATTGCTCTTACTGCAGCAAATACTTCTCAGTGGATTGGGTTGACAACAGCGTCACACAACTTGCTGAACACGTCCAAACGGGTGCGATCTGCTGGGTGCGCCATGAAGGCAGTGAAATTACGGAGCTTGTTGAGTTCTTAGCAAGTTGACGGCGGGGAGAGCTATTAATGCCTTCTTAAACGTGGCATCCCAGGTTTGGCTCAGGAGAATGGAACGCAGAGTCAGGATCTGCTGGGCTCCGGCGTGAGACCATCGCATGCCGGACAGCTTCAGGCGTTCGGTGACAATCTGCTTACACGCGGATTCGACGATGCCGCTGCCGATCGGGCTGCCGTGACTGCGGTACTCGGAGTAGTTCATGAATCTCCGGTAGCGATGCAGGTATCGTTTCGCCGTCTGGACGTCTTCCGTCTCGTCAGGATCGATGCCGTGCTGCTTCTCCATTCCCGCGATGGACCGCATGACTCGGCCCCAGCCGCCCGGTTCCAGCAGCAGCTTGCGAACGCGTTTCAGCCACTCGGTTCGCTGGGAAGTTGTCAGCAGCAGGGCATCGGCGATCGTCGTCAGTCGCAGGCTGGCGTGGTAGTAGTCGACGACGCGTTGGATCCTGATTCGCTGACCATCCACATGCAGATGCCGAAGCACATTCTTCCAATACGCTGTTTCGATTTTTCCAGCGTCGCTGACGTACACAATGCGGCTCAGTTTCGAACCGCGACTGCGAATGATCGACTTCAAAAGCGATGTGAAATTCCGACTGAGTGTTTCCTGATTATCTTCCGGAGCACAGGCCAGGTAAATGGTGCCGATTCGCTGGCCGTCGTTGTAAACGCTCAGCGTCGCGACGGACGCCATTTCGAAGTTGCCAAACGGCGCGATCCCCAGACTGACGCCATCGCGACTGACCGCCAGAGTCACGTTTTTGCTGTGCTTTCTGGCTTCATCAATCCATTTTTTGAGTTGCTGCACCTGACACGCTTCACGCTGCGGCTCCATGATCTGTGCGAGATGAGAGCTCAGATTGCGAAGCTTCTCCGGACCAATCCTGGCCCCCGTGCGTTCGGCAATCACTTCGATGCACCGGCCCTGCGAGGATCCCGCAGTGGCCACCTGCCGCCCTACAAGATCCTGAGCGCCCGGAGTCGCACCGCATTCAATGCCAAGAATTTTCTCCAGCGGCGAGATTGTCCTGCCACGGCTACCCCGGCGATAGGTGGCTCTGGTCAGAGTGATGTTGCCGAATCGCGTGAGCACGTTGGCATGGGGTGTCTTCTTTCTGAGCGTCCGGTGCGACTGCCCGTGAAAAGAGATTTCCTGTGGCATCGAGTCCACTTTCGGCGGTTCCAGCGAATTGAAACACCACTCCTCATAGGACCGGGCCAGTTCACGAACGAGTCCTTCCACGCGGCACTCAAACTGGTGAGCGTCCGCAGGTCCCATGCCCGGCTTCAGAAGCTCGGCTGTGACTTCCGCCAGCCGCTGACGCAATTCCGCGAGTCGCTTCGTCAGCCAGTCGACAACCGCAAGCTTCGGAATTGCACAAACCATGATCCCTGCTGTAACCTGACCATCCATGGGAGGCGTCCTTTCCTGAATTGTTAGTGTGATAACCAACATTCTCAGGCAGGACGCCTCTTTTTACATAGACCAAATCCATCACATCGCACCGCGCATTACGCAGATCACACCC
>Ga0105054_10007674_pt1 | contig 14555 bp, 7 predicted proteins | sample BON02_FD_78091 | JGI IMG/M metagenome (GOLD analysis project Ga0105054, IMG submission 78091) | Freshwater microbial communities from Lake Bonney liftoff mats and glacier meltwater in Antarctica - BON-02 (megahit assembly) | ecosystem: Environmental > Aquatic > Freshwater > Ice > Glacier...
AAGCCAAAGATGCCATTTGAACACTCGTCTTGTATCAAATGGCAATGATCTATCAGTTGATTTTAGATTGGACGATCTTATTTCGCTTACAATGCCAAATTAATTGTTCCATGAACCTGTTTGTATAGCTATAAGGGAGTCTACGTGGCAGGATGCAATAGCGACTCAACGAAGATAACGGGATCGAATGTCAGCGCCATCTGATTCGCGATATGAAGAAATGAAAAAACTTAGTTTATCAAACAGCCAGAACTCCTCTTCTGAAAATGAGGAGAATACCGCAAGGATTTGAACAACAAGCAAGATATAAACCGCCTTCGAATCAAGCTGCTTTTTTTTTGTTCCACAAAAGAAGACATACTTTGTCGATATAAAAAATGACAGGAGAAATTTGGCTGATTTTTTATAATGTTACCGCTTTTGATTACCTCACGGGCACGGTTATATCCGTCGAGATCTTTTCTTTAAGCAATATTCTCTTGTTTTTTAAAAACAACAAAAATCTATTTTTTTAAAGCGCTACTAGTATTGGATAAAAGCCATCAAATGATATTTTCTTAATAAACAAGAGTATCTTGTTTTTTTTAAGAAATAAACGATCGATGGCTTCTATCCACCGTCCAAGTGTTGCAGGTTGTATTTGAATTGGTAGTCCAAAAAAATTCAACATTTTTGAAAAAACCATTTCGTTATGTCGAGTTGCCTTACACCTGATCGTTCTCCTGGACCCGGTCTCAAGAGGAACGAGGAGCACAGAGAGAGTCTAGTGGCTTGGGTTATCACAGTATGCGATAAACACGTGGAAGATTTTGATTCACTCGCTGACGGTAACGTCTTGGGATCTGTCCTTCGCATCATGTAAGTTTTCTTTTTTGACTAAGCATGTATATTCACTTGAACGAAAGACATGGATCTGGAAGATGTTCTTCACTGAGCGATGTTGTGTATACGCTAGAAAGCGCCCTAAAGCTACGTCGCAATAGGAAACTCTTCCAACCGTTGAGGAACCTCAACGACCCCAACAACATCGGGGATATTATCCAAATGCTGCTGGCCTATGCAGTGCAGTGTGAAAAGAAGGAAGCATTTGTTGCTCAAATTATGGGATTAGATCCTTTGATACAGCAGCACTTAATGCTGGAAGTCGAGACAGGTTTGAAAGTCTGTGCTTCGATCAACGCAGTTCCACCAACACCATCTCCATTCAAAAAGGATGAACGCGAAAACGAAAATCAAATTCTGCGTCAACAACTTGATGAACTAAAAGCCCATCTAGCAAAGACCAAACATGATATGCTAGGCCAAGAAATGGAGAAAATGGAACATCAACTGGAAGTTGAACATGATCTGCAAAGCCGTATCGAGAGTAAAGACAAAGAGATAATCACTTTAAGAGCATCTATTCAGGTGATGCAACCTAAACTAGAAAAGCTTCAGGATGAAGTTGAAGTTTTATCAGCGAAAGGCAAAGACAGTGATCGCAAAGACTCGATGATCTTGAAACTGAAAGAAAAACTGGATGTCGCAGCAGGGGTAAACGCACAGGTGATCGCCTTGGAAAGGCTCAATGCGGATCTTTTGAAAAGAAATACACAAGCAGAAGAAACGGAAATGTTGTTACCAAAGTTGCGCGCCGAATTAGAACAATACAAATCAGCTTGCACAGCCTGTCAGTTCCAAGTCAGCGAAATGCGTCTGTTGCTAGAAGAAAAAAAAGAGCAGGTTGTCATGTTAAAACGAGAATGCGAGCAGTTGGAGGAAAACCAACGAATCAGTTCGCGAGAGCAGGTTCAAGAGGAAGAAGTGGCACTTGAAGAGAGAGACCTCGGAATATCCGAATTGAACCCTCAAGTCCGGGAAAATCTTGAGAGATTAAACCGGGAAAATGCAGCGTTAAAACTTCAAGTATCAGAACAAGGGGATAGCCATCTTCAGACATTGAATTTCCAAGTTGAAAGTTTATCCAACCTCAGGAACAAACTGGAAGAAGAGTTGCATGAGTCTAGAAAGAAAGTGGCAAATCTAGAGCAAGATTTGAATGCTAGTGTTGCAGCCAAGGAATTGGCAGATGCTCAAATTGAAGAATTCCAGCAAGTAAACTTTGATTTGGAACAAGTTTTGGACGAATCAAGAAAGAAAGTTGCAGATTTAGAGCAAGAGTTGAATGTTATTGTTACAGCCAAGGAACAAGCAGATATTCGAATCGAAGAGATGCTGCACGTGAATTTTGATTTGGGTCAAGTTTTGGACGAATCAAGGAAGAAAGTTGCGAATGTAGAGCAGGATTTGAATGATATCGTGATGGCCAAAGAGCAAGCAGATATTCAAATAATAGAGCTACAACAGACTCTGGGGGAAATGAGACTGAAAAAAGATGAACTGAAAGAAGAAACCGATATTCAAATAGAAGAGCTACAACAAGCTTTGGATGCACTGCGTCTCCAACAAGATGAAGCACAAGCACGATTCGAAAGCTCGTTGCAAACAATCGAAGCACAAAATCAAGAGATTCAATTGGCTCAAGTGGAGAACCAAGAGATCAGCGAGCAAATGAGTGAATATATCGAGCAGCATACTGTAGATAACGACCAAGTGGAAAGACAACAATTGGCGATATCCCACTTTGAGGAACAATTGGTTGTAGCGAAATCAGATCTTGATTTCCAACTGCAAGAAAAGGAACGATTGATACAAGTGGAACAAAGTCTACGAATATCTTTTGAAAGTCAGTTGGAACATACTCAAATAGAAAAGAGCCAACTTCAAGACCAAGTGGGTCAATTGCAACGCCAAATCAAGGCCATTCAACTGCACCGTAACCAATCTGTCCATCGCCCAGTGAATGAATCAGCCTCGGAGGAGTTACGGGAGGAGATATCTAGACTCACCAACCAAATTCAGCAGATGCGTAAAGAATCACAAGCTAGTATCGCCCCAATGGTTTCCTCCGGGGGAGTTCCAGAGATGATACGAGATTATCATCAGCAACTAGAAAAACTTCAAGGCGAATGCGCTACGATAGGTTTGAGTAAAACTCAAGAACTCGTCAAAAGAAACGAGATAGAACAAAAGTATTCCAAGCTTCAAAAAGAGAATGCCGAGTTGCAAGCTGAGAATACAAGTTTTAGACTCAAAATTGAAAGGTTGAATGTTACAAAAGAAAACATCAAGCCCAATGTAGTCAAGCATCTATTTGAAGCGAAATCTATAATAGAACCCAGGCCTTTATTGGAGGAAAGTATCACCAAGGATGAGAAGCCAGAGTGTGCGCAGCAATAATGTAGTTGGACATGAAAAAAATAAATAAAAAATGCATTTTTTTTCTATCGAGGTCGTTACGATGGAGGGTCGAGATTTGTATTTGTTGCGACAACGAGAGTATCAAGAGTCTGTCCGACGTGGAGATACAAAGTTCCTTGATTTGCTAGACAGCATTCAAGAATGCATGGAAGGAATACCTAAACAACTGGAAATAAGGATTCGCCGCTGGGTCACCAAGTTCTGCGAACCGTTATCAAGCACGGAATGGAAGCGCAACCGAGACGCCTATGCAGAGCTCCTCTTGAACCAGCTGCTCCAGGGAGATATACGACAGCCATTCGACAAATTGCCAAGTGATGGGCCTCTAGGAACGTTGTCGAACCATTTGAAGTTGTATTGTGTTGTTCCAAAAGAGAGATTCAGGAAGATGAATCTTTCGGAAAAACAGTCGATGCCAGACTTTTCTGAAAAGAAACCAATGCATACTAGTAGTCTATCCGATCCGTCAGAAACTAAAACGATGTACACTAGTCGCCTATCAGCAACACGGGATGTTGAATTAGAGAATATGGAACGCAAGTTGGAGGACACGCTTCGAAAGCTCGCTGAAAAAGAGACCCAGGTGGTCAAGTTACAAATGGAATTGGCCAATGAAAGATCTGCAAGACAACAAGAAAAATCGCGGTTGAGGCAACTGCATGAGATCGAAATTAGCGAACTGATTGAGCAAAACGCGAAGAAAATAAACAAGGACTTTCTTCCCGAAACAATACCCATTGGGGAAGAAGGGGACGACGAAGAATTTTTAAATTATTTAGATACATTTCATGAGAAAGCGACAAAGATGATTAAAATTAAATAAATCGTTTTGGAAACTGGTTCAATACTAGATCCTTTCAAGTGGGAACGACTGCGTTGGGCTTGTTCCTCGCTTTTTTGTTTTTGTTTCTCTTGAATATTTTCTTGATATTTCCAGACATGTAATAGTTCTTATTGTCTTTGTTCTTTTCCGCATCAACACAAAAGCTCAGCATGATTGTTTTGACGGTTGTCGTATACAATTGCATAAATCCGCTGGCGACCCAAAGAGACGCCAGTGCTGTTAGTATAATAGAAAGTGTAGCTGAATTGATTTGATGCGATCCTCCATACTGAAATGCTTCATCATGTTGTAGCCAAAGCCATTCCAAAACAGTACAGGTAGCTACGATGACGATGATAGACATACCATGCACCAAACTTGTCAAATAGGATACTGTGACCATTCTACCCATATTGTTGATGAATAGAGAAACAGATTGTCTAGCAGCATCACAAAACCCTTGTCCATTCATGATCACCAGAATATAGGCATTGGTACTGATGTACTTTAACCATTTTTCAAAGCACCATAAACAGCACTGCAGTACTTTGAGAATGATCCAAACGACTCGATTTCTTTCCTGTAGTTTCTTGGTTTTCTCACAGATGTAATAGACAATAATTCGAATAAATTTGAAGAGAGCGATGAAAAAGGCACCAAAGCAGACGCTTCCAAAATGGTAAAACATTGTGCGTTTGTATTCTTTGAAGGTAGATATTTCTTGGTCTTTGCTTCGTGACCAATACCATTTGCAAGCAGCTCCAGCAATGGTCATTGTATTAATCCCATCAATAACTTGAAACAGCCATAGACACCCAAAAACATGATAGAGAATCATGACATTGGTGGAAGTCCCGCCAACCACCGTTTGAAGAACTACATTGGATACATTCTCAACATTAAGTCTACGTGAGTTTGCTACTTGAATTTGATGTGTGAGTCCAGTAAAGGTGATATTCGTAGGAGTAACAGTGCCACTGGTGTACAAGTAGCCGAAGATGCCAGTGGCATAGACAACCAATATCAGCGTGCACGCACATGTGTATAATGGCATAAACAGAGCCGTTTTCATGCAACTCACTGCTTTGGAAGCTTCTTCAAGAATAGCAATAGCAGTTCGTATCTGTTTGAGCATAGCGACGACAATGACCAGAAACACAACACTCAAGATGACAAGAATCCACGCAAGAATTTCCCAGCCTAGTTGATTGCTTGAAGCAGCTATGACACTTAAAGTGGCATTGCGAGTAACATCCTGAAGCCACATAGCTTCTTGTGTCATCATTCCAGCATTGACGAAACAGACCAATGAACTCAATACGAGACAAACGAGTGATAAGAATATCATTAGCCACACAAATGTTCCCACCATTTTAGCTAAGATGGCGTTCCAGATGAAGCCTAGAATCACGGCACCGAATATTCCTATGGTCAAAATAGTGTACCAGGTTGAGCCCACATCTCCGAAGGCTCGTGCTATTTCTGCACTCCAATCGCCAAGCTGTCCTAAAATAATAGATTGAGCATTAGCATCACTGGATTCGATGCTAAAGGTCTCTGTTTTTTTCGTTTTATACAAGCATCGAGGGTTGTCGATGCATTGCTGTCCAGACCTTTGAAAACACTCGCTATCATCGCATTCTGTACTATATACATCGCTACTTATTTCATCAGGACATACTGATGCCGGCATGAGGGCATCATTGAGTTGTTTCTCGGGATATGCACATGTGAAAGAAGACGTTCGATTAAGAAAATTTTGACCTAGACATCGAAACATCGCATTGCTTTGAAGCTGAGCTACAAACCAGCATCCGTTCATGTATCTCTCACAACTAGCATTCATCTTCTTTGAGCATTCTAATAATATTTGATTTTTCATGGTACCTAGTTCAACATCAAGATCATACTGGCAAACAAAATCCCCTGGTGATGGACACGTGTCGACACAAATCCCATATAAATGCACATCAGGAATGACACCATTCGTCAAGTCAATACCTAGAGAATCAGCATCAGATCCGGGGTCAGGATAATATATATTGACACCACAACTGTCACTCTCGTTAGCACACCTGCCACAGGTGTTGCCTAGATAGTCAGTTGCGAAAATCAGTCGTCTGGCATCACCCGTAGCTAGTCCCACGAATCCAACCAATACCATGCCAGCCCAGTACAGCACAAATAGAACGAGGAAGCAAATATTTGTGCATTTATTGTTTCGCTCCTGAAGAGGATTGTAGGACTTGTCGTCTTCCATGTCGAAATAAAGTAGCCGTTATTTTTTCCACTTTTTTTCTTTCTGGAGATTTTTTATTGGTGGCCAGGATTACTACCATGAGCTGTCGCGGTGGTATGATACGGCGGTTTTGCACTAGACCTAAACCTCCAGCAGTGCCTAGCTTTTCTCAACGAAGTCAGTCGAGCAGAGGCGGAAGCTCGCGTGGACGTGGCGGGTCTCGAGGTGGTGATGACAGTGGAAGCCATTACTCCAAGCAAGGTAATCGGTTTAAAAAGATAGATCCAGAGCTTGGAAGAGTACCCTTGATAGATCCAGTATCAGGTATTGAGGAAGGAGGGCGATTGCAACTTCTTGTTGGACCGCAGCCCAACTCAAATCTCATTCCCCTCAAAATGCGAGAGGAAATATATCAGTTGCATTTGCATGATCCGGACAAACTTGGTTGTTTGCAACGTATGGCTACCAAGCTAAGTCTCCCGGTTCAGAAAATTCAGGCGATCGTGAAATTAGTGGCTTTTGAGAAGAAATATGAAGCAGAATCTGGAGTGAAATTGGATCAAACTGCGGATATCGAAGCTCGCGAGGAATTTGGAGAAAGAAAGGATTTTAAAGATCGATCTTATATAGACTTTGACCAGCATGCCAGAGACCTCTTGTCTCAAAGTCGCTTTCATATGAGTATACCTATCAATGAGGTGTGGGATCCGGAGGAAGCTGCCGCTAAAGAGCGAAAGATAAAGCCCTTTGCCGAGATGACTTGGAAACTTCCTAATGTTGACAAATTACGAGGCCAAGTGGTGAAGGAAGAAAATGGATATCTTTGCCGTAAGGTTGACTCGAAAAGTACGAGGAGAAAACGACTTCGCAAAAAATTTTAAAATATTTTTTTCACATCAAAAGTCGTAACATGTTCCTTTGTGAAGAATGTTCTACATTATTACAAGAGTCCAAACGGACACCTCGCGAAAAATCACAATGGACGAAAGTAGTTTTTGAACAGGACAACAGCAGAACTTCATTCCAGAAGGAGAGAAATATTCAGAGCGTAGTAAACGGGCTGCCCCTTGATTCGATCTACACCGAGGCGGTTGGCTCACAGCCTTCTATCAACAGCTACACCCGGAAGACCGCCAATATGAGATCCATGTGCACTGATTGCATGGAAGAAGTGGAGTCTGAACTTCAGAAATCAGCCTTGATTCAGATCGGTCTTCAGGAGGGCATTGGATCTCTCCCCACAGACCCCAGCACGGCATCGTTTGAAACGCGATTGGGCCATTTACTGCATCGTCTGGAACTACTAGTGCCATGTAAATATGACGAGTTGGAAACCATGGAAAAGGAATTACAATCGGCTCAAACCCGTTTGCAATTAGAGGAAACCAAGTATTGGGAGAACGTAAGGAGAACGATGGCAGTCACTGATAAGCTTGATGAGAAACAAGATTCGCTTACGGTTCGAAGTGGTGCAGCCAAACGAAGAGTTCGACAGCTTCAATGTTTGCATGCGTTTAACGACGCCTTTTATATATGGAAAGATCGGTTGTATGGAACTATAAATGGTTTTCGACTTGGGTATCTTTTGGGAATGAGTAAGGCTTATGCTGCACGCAATCCATCTTCTACTGTGGAGATTCAAAGCAACACATGGGAGGAAGTAAATACGGCATGGGGGCTGAGTGCGATGCTGTTGAACGCTATAGCTCAGAGTGTTGATTTCAAATTCCAAAATTTCGAAATAGTGACCTTGGGATCACGGACAAAAGTTAGACAACTTCATATGAAACCTTCAGCTTATCAATTTTTAACGAAACGGCAAGTAGATTTGCAATTGTATTATGAGGAATCTCCTCCCGTTTTGTTGCCTGGGTTGATCGATCGTATCACTAATTCACGAGCGGAAAGTTTCAACAGCGCCATGAGAGGATTTATGGTTTGCGTGAACGAGCTGTCCAAATTCGCGATGAAAACACAGTCTGGAGCTGATTTGGGTTTGGACAAGAAGATGTATGAAATGTGTACTCCAGAAAACACCTGTGTACTTCCGAAACATTCGTGCACCATTAATGGCGATTTTATAGAAATGGAACATTCCAACTCTAAATCTGCCAATGACATTGAAGAGGCCTATCGATGGACAGTCGCATTGCGACACTTGCTAACGAATTTAAAATGGTTACTAGTTTGGTCTGTAAGAAATAAGACCTAATTTTTAATAGATCAATTTATGAATATAGTTGGCAAGAGTAGCATAGGAAGGGAAAAGAAAGTCGGCGGGTGACATCAGGTCACTTTCGGTGCTTGAAATTTGAGCCTTAAACATCCCTTTCGCTTTTTTCTCCCCAATAGTTCGCGCAAACACGAAACTGGGATCGGCAGCAATGAAGTTTAGGGAATCATTTGATATTCCATATCGATGAATTCCAAGGATTAAATGCAAGTCCATCTGCCTGGTCCAATACTCACCTGTCTTCAGTTGCATTGAATGGAGCAAATCGGTATCAGCGCGTTTTAGTGTCTGGTTTAGAATGCCGGCAGTAGTATTTGTCAACAAGACTTCCCACGATTGCTCGTTGTGCAATATTGCTGTGGAACCCATTGATTTAGGCCCAATACTTTCTGATATGGAATTGACAGGTATATCTGAAATACCGTATTCTTCAAAAGGCGTACTATTAGAACGACCCTTCATAAGTTTGCTTTTTTCTTTAGCATATATTTTGGTGATCTCAACGTTACATTTCGGTTCTGGTTCCGAGAAATCAGGCAACGACACAGCAGCCACTGATGAATCCTCATAGGCATCGAATTCAAATAGACATGAATTCGTCAGATCATCATGAACCTCAGGTTCCCAGTCGCTTTCAGAGCAGCTACTAGTAGGATTGTCTTGAACGCTATACATAGCATCCATGAATTGCACCAGATTCTCGATGGAGTCGGTGGGAACTCCGTTAATTCGAGTTAGAACATCTCCACATTTCAGAAAACCAGCCCAAGAACTATTAGCAACAACCCCTCTGATTAACCACACATTTGAAGGCGTCTTGCCGTAGAAAACCCCAGTACATTTTTTCCCAGCATTGACGCTAAAACTGAAAATGGGCGAAACGTCGGCTGGAAATTCATCTTGCAGTAGTAGTTGTGCGTTAAGTTTTGATTCGGCAGTATTTTCAGCAGTAGAACAAAGCTGGTTTACGAGGCGCATAAGATCCAGTTTGTACATGAATTCACGCGCTCTCCCAGCAAGCATCCGGTTGACAAAAGCAGGTTTGGATAGCAGTTTAGAGGCATTTTCCATATCCTCGGATGAGATTTCAGGCAGACTGTTCATGACAAGGAGACCTGTTTCAGTTGGAGAATAACATGAAGGTCCACCTCTTCCCGTCAAAGCAATGGAGTATGTTATTTTAACACAGGCAGCGGCGAATGTCTCTAATTGCGATTCATCTCCAAAACTGTAAAAATTGAAATCCCGAAGATACGCTTTCCAATTTCCGTAACCATATTTTTCAACACAATCTAAAAGTTTATTTCGGGACCTTTCGCTCCATGATTTAGCACCATAACTGATCTTGACGTCTCTCAAATATCGGTACAAATAGTGTTTTCTAGGCTGTACAATAAATTGTTTGGGTTTCCTGGTAACTGCATTTTTACTGCCGGGTTCATCGACATCTCCAGAAATCATTCCCAATCTTGCCACCGACTTTCTCTCTCGCTGCGTGTTTATTATATGGTGTTTGGAAAGACCATAACGATTCGCTTCATCTTCTTCCAATGGTTCTTCCATTCCAGCCACTTTGGCCCAAAATTCAGGATCATCTAAATCTACCGCTGAGTGATCTGTAGATTTTATGAACACTGCTTTTGAGAAGGCGTTACTCGATTCATTGGCTGTCGGAGTACGGTCTATCACGCTAGTTGCCAGGATTTCGTCAATACCCATCGAGGAGAACTTGGTACTCGCTTGGATGCTTTCTTCCTCTGTCTCGCCGAATGCAGCATATGCCCCATGCTTTAGCACATGGTCAATATCTTTAGTGGAGAATATTTCTTCCTTTGTGGACGATAGCATCGCTTGATCGAGTCCCAATTTCACAGAGGCTTTTTGAAACAATACATTTTCGTACGTTTTTCTAGTAAGCAGTCGATATATCTTGACTGGTTTTGTCTGACCGATACGATGGGAGCGAGCTTGAGCTTGAAGATCGTTTTGAGGATTCCAATCCGAATCAAAAATGATAACGGTATCGGCGCATGCCAGGTTCAGGCCTAGTCCTCCGGCTCGAGTGGACAACAACATACAGAAATAGCTTTCGTCCTGAGTAAACTTGTCGATGGCCGTTTGGCGTGCTTGACCAGTGATACCTCCATCCAAACGCTCAAATTTGGTACCTCGGAGTGATAAAAAATCTTGCAGGATATCCAGCATGCGGACCATCTGAGAAAAAATAAGAACTCTGTGTCCGTCCTTTTGGAGTTTTGGAAGCAACTTATCCAACAAAACCAACTTGCCCGAGCTCGTAATTAGCTTTTCATTGCGATTGGTGTTGTCACAAAGCGCTTCTTCCACTCCTCGATTTAAAAACGGATGATTGCAGCATTTTCGAAGCTCCATGACAACATTCATCAAGGATGGACCATTAGAAGGTTTTCCTCCTTTATATAAGAATGATGCATTCTTTTCATAGATACCCCGGTAATATTTTTTCTGATCTACTGTGAGTTCGACCTCAATGATTGTTTCTTCCTTTGGTGGTAACGATTTGGCAACATCCTCTTTGACTCTTCGAAGCAAATAAGGTCTTAAAAGCCCATGCAATTTTTGCACTTGGTCACTTTTAGTAACTCGTTCAAACTTTTCCAAAAAGAGTTCTCTGTGCTTGCTTTCAAAAAGGTTCAATTCCTTCGATTCCGTTCTTCGTCTTTTGTTTTGTTTCGAAACCTCGAAGAAGAAATTCATTAGTGCCCATAGTTCTGCGGTATTGTTTTGAATCGGAGTTCCAGTGAGCAACATGCAATAGTCGCGGGTGTACTGAACCAACTCTCGGTTCAATTTAGACTCTTTGTTTTTCAAGCGATGAGCCTCGTCTACGATGAGAACTCGCCAGGGTATCTTTCGCAACAAAGGAGCTTCTCGTACTGCTATTTCATATGTCGTGACCAACACATCGAAACGGAAATACTCCTTATCCCGTATTTTACGTCCATCTCCTCCCTCGTCTGCTCTTGAATTCCGAAGATAAAATTCGTAATCCACAATTTCGGCTCGAGAATCACTATCTCCATGGAATAAAATGACATTTAAAGAAGTCCAAATGGCGAATTCTCTCTTCCATTGAAATAGACAAGATAAAGGCACCACCACAAGGTGCGGTCCACGGTTCCTAGGCCCATGAATGGTTCTTCCAATTTTAAGTTCTTCCAAAAAGGTCACTGCCTGAATGGTTTTCCCCAGTCCCATCTCATCAGCTAGCAAACTACCCTCACGATCGATAGACCAGTTGAACAGAAGCCAATTCACACCTTCTAATTGATAGTCTCGCAATTTAGGAGCTTCTTCTTCCGTCAGCTGTCTAAAATTGCTTTTCGAAATTGAAGTGTTTAGCTTGGCCATTTCTTCATCCACAACACCCTGTCGCAAGAATGCATCGAGTGGAGTTGCAGCTTGGTCTTTAACAAAACACATTGGCTCCCAATTGATATATGCATATTGCTGATGCTCCCATTTAACTAATACATACGCATATAAAAATTTCTTGTCATTCGTTTCACTCGGGGTTTCCTCAAACAAACATCCGAACGGAGACAAATCTGGTTGCCTCTTTATAACTTGAAAATAACCAAGCACTCTATCGATCTTGGTGCTATAGCTTTGATCCGTATTTTCAAACCGGTCTATCCGGGTAGAGTTCTTCGAGTCCATCTCCAGTAGCTCCGATTTTGTATGGCAATGCAAATGAAGATAGGAATATCCCTTGTACTTGACGAGGTACTTGTCATTTTGAAGCCGCTCCAGAATCTTTTCCACTTGAAGGTCCTTGGGGAAGTATGGAATGAAGCTATCTGACATAACCGGATTCCCATTCCTTGCACTGCGTTCGAATTCCACATCCTCATCGCCGCTACTGCTACTATCACTCATTTCAAAAATACTGACGACGAAAAAAACTATTGGGACTCGACATGGTCCTAATCGGGGATGCAGAAAGAGGAACTTCATATTAAGGAACCACTATTTGTAGAATATTTAAAATATTTTATTTCTTAATAAACTAAATGATTACGAGTAATAAGTGCGCCAGTTGGCACGAGCTAAGGATACCGTTGAGACCACTGAATACGAATCGATTAGAAAATTGTCTTTCGCACGAAACAATTCTTTCAAATACGGTTGGTCTACAATTGCCTCTTTGGTTGTCACATCTGCCATACAAAAGAACCTCGTATTGTCACTTAACTTTGGTTCAGTAATGAATTGTTGAAATCGGCAACCATTTCGACGTCTGCAAGCTTTCGTTTTGTTAATTTTATGGCATTTTTCTGTCGATGGGTTCGTTTTCATCCATTCAGTATATCGATATTCTGCGTTGCGATAGGAGAACACAAGACCATTTGCATCAGCTCCATTATCCGTCTCCAAAGAACAGGATGACTTCCTCATTCTTGTTGACGCATTGGATTCACATGTTTGCATCACACTTATGGCGTAGTCCTTGATCCTTGTGGTGGCATTTCCCATGAGTGATACAAGAGACTCTCCGTCCGAATTAGTGCTTTTTGCGCACGTTGGGCAGGCCATGTCAATCAAAGTAGGAAACAAGTCAACAGATTCCACCACCCAAACAATTTTCTTTCCTAAAGAAATACCTAAAGCTGGCTTGATAATCAAAGGCACTCTAAGTGATTCTTCCAAAATTGTTGATTTTGTAAAGTGATCCATCCGATCACCGAGGGTCATTCCATGGTCACTGGTTAATACTACGATCGTGTTATCGTATTGACCAGTCTCTTTCAGAGTTTGAAGTATTTCGTTTGTTAAACTATCCACATACCTTATGTTGGTCGCATAACTTTGCATGGATGTCGCGAAACTGGAAGGGCTCTGGAAGATCTCTGAATCGGTGAACTGGTCTAGAGTATTGATTAATGCCATGTCGTTTCGATTGCCCTCTCTTCTGGTGGTCACATCTGATTGTTTAATGCTTCCTACGAACTCCTTGGGTACTTCGAAGTCCAAATGAGGCCGAATGAAACCAGCCAGCAAGAACCAAGGCTCCGAGTTGTCTCTTTCTTCTCTTATCCATTGTTTGATATTCTCTGCTGTGTGTCGGTCTCTGCAACTTCCTTGTTTACCATCGGCAATGTCATTACAAGTGCACACCTTGGTCTTGGAACCAATAGGACAGTTTGAAAATGGAAATCTGTCGGGGGTTGGTGGTGGAATCTCCGTGTTATTGAAATCAGAGTAGGTAAACCACAACTGAGATTGAGGCGAAAAATAATTGGTTGGAAAGTGATAGATCTTTCCAGCGATGCCTATTCGCCATCCCTGCTCCTTAAAATAGTGCGGGATGCTCTCGAATGCGTTGCTGAATTGTATCGGTTCGCCGGTGATGCCCATCTTTGATCCCCCATAGCCTACGAAGTCTGCTACTGTTGTTTTATGCTTGTGCACGTGCATTCCTGTCATGATACTCATGCGCGATGGGCCACATTGAGGAAAGGCAGTGAAAGCATTGGAAAACTCAAACGATTCTTTGCGAAGGTCTTCAACCGTAGGAGTTACGGAGCTTTTGTTGTACTTGTCGTCTCGCCAATCGTCCCAAATAATAAACAGTACATTGGCTTTATCGCTTAATGCAAACACCGCTTTGCACGCAAACAACGCAGCTAGACCCAGGACCATGTGCATCTTTAAATAGCAAGTTTGAAAATAACGAGTTATAGTTTTTGGTAGGAAGTGTTAGGTGATGCTTCGTCCCAAGAATGAGGACGCTGTCCAGCAGGCAGCAAAAATTTCAGAACGTCCCCATCATTATTTTTAACACCCAAATACAACTGTACTGTAGAAGCTTAAATTAAGAAGGGCTCGGTGTTTTTAGTTTTAATTATTTAAATGCCTTGGTATTGAGTTAGATGGTATAGTAATATCTATATATTGGATATTATGTAAATATTCACTTA
>Ga0105054_10007677_pt1 | contig 14552 bp, 15 predicted proteins | sample BON02_FD_78091 | JGI IMG/M metagenome (GOLD analysis project Ga0105054, IMG submission 78091) | Freshwater microbial communities from Lake Bonney liftoff mats and glacier meltwater in Antarctica - BON-02 (megahit assembly) | ecosystem: Environmental > Aquatic > Freshwater > Ice > Glacier...
ATTGTTGAGTCGTTGATTTCCAACTGATCAATATGATCAGTCGGAAATGTTTTGTACCAGGCTTGTACCAGCTCCGAAAGGGCAAATCGGCGGGGCTGGCCCTTCAATATTCAATATTTTAACATGATTCGGGCGGATTCATAATTCTTCCTTCAATAACTCGCCAACAATCATGTCATACAAGCTGGTTGGGTCTGGGATGAAGGAGGAACAATCAATGTTTGTATCTATGGACAGTCCTTGAAGGGAGGACAGGTCAAGGGAGATCCGGCTGTGGTGGTAGTTGAGGTTCTCGTCATTTGCATACAGTAGGGTTCTGGCACATAGAAACCACGTTTTTGACCCAGCCAGCGTGTTTCTCAGCACACACTGATGAAGCCAGCACCCAGCCTGCCAGCGTTGTTTCTATAATTCATTAAGAAAATGCCACCCCAGCCAGCGAGTTTTTACACCCCCCCTAGAAACTCTAGCTTTGTAGTGAGAAATTTTATGAATCATTAAGAAAATCAAGGAGGAAATCATTAAGATTTTCCACAGAGAAAATTTAAGATTTTCATGATGAAAAGTAAAATTTCAATAGAGAAAATTGAAATTTTCACAGAGGAAATCATAAAGAAAATCAGCAAGAAAATCATCAAGAAACTGCCCAAATTGCTGCCAGCGGGTTTCGCACAGTGAAAGAAATAGGCCAAATTCCAGACTGCGGTTTCTATCTGCCATTTTCTATGTGCCGGAACTCTACTGTACTCCATCTAGCTAATTTGCAGTGTGGTCGGCGACGTATGGTATTCATGCCGGGGTCAGGCTGAATGTCACAAGTGTGACTATGAGGGAAACGTGACGTAGGTCACGGGACTGTAGGAAGTGTCGGTGGCAGAGCAAATCGGCTCCTGGCACGGGTTTGTGTTGGTCCTCTACCTCTCTCTACACTCAAAGTGGGCTAGAAGAGAACAAGCTCGCCCAAAGGTGTCAGCTCCCTTTAATGGAAACAAAAGTAACTTAAAGAATCGAAACAGTGTTCGCGGTACACTCCACCTTGAAACATTGTTCACAATTCTCTCATGTCCCTTTATCAGCTCTAAGGACTTTTCAGATAGTAACTAGCGGTATCACTCAACCATTTCATGTTCCGCACATGGTGTTCCCAATTACCACTTCGTTCACCTTTTGGTCCACAACTGATCACATTTCCATTACGTTCCTGTGGGTATGACTTCCACATTCCACAATCCCGTGACCTACGTCACGTTCCCCTCATAGTCACATCTGTGACACCAAAAAATGACACCACGTTGAGTGTAGAGAGAGAGAAAGGACCCACACAAACCCGTGCCAGGAGCTGATTTGCTCTGCCACCGACACTTCCTACAGTGCCCTGTCACTGATACTGTCAATCGTGTACCTGAACCGCAGCACCTTGGGGCGTTGTGGCAGCGTCGACGGGAAGCTAGGGCGGGTTCCGGCCCCAGCCTCCCCAGAGACTGCACGCGACTAGCCTGTGAATTTATTCATTGTCAGTGCGCCATATGCGCTGGCTTCCGCACCTCAGCGGGAGTTTGGCAGACAGTGCCCTGTACACTTCAAGTCGGCTGCAAATGCGCACGGTGTAGACAGTGTTTTGACGTGTCTGGACATTGGTATTTTCAACGAGCACACCAGCGAGGGCTCGAGGGTCGGAGACAGGACCTCGAACCAGCCACGCACAAGTCATTGTTGCAGCTAGTAATGCAACAAGACACGGCTGTCCCTCACGTAGCTACTCAGTGTCAATTGAGTTGGCAACAAGTGCAGTCGGAACGTCATCGCGTGCGCCAGGCGCTGGACCGCAGGCAACAGACACATGGACACAAACAAGTAGTGTTATTGTCTCAAACCGCTACTACATCCCCTGCTCAATTTGTCACAGGTGTCAGGCGCGCGGGGTCACCGATACCATTTACATTAGGGACACAATCTCATATTCCTGCACTGATGGCCGCCATGGTGGGGCCAGCGTTGGCTCTCGGACCAGAATGGGAAAAGGCCCGCTTACCGGTTGACTCTGGGAGTGAACATCCATCGCGCTATGAACCAACTGTCTTTGCGACACGTGACATGCCACGATTAGCACCACATAGACAGTGGGATCTTGACATCACAGAGGTAGAGGGAGCTCGACCAGTTGCGGGTCGCCCTTACCCGGTTGCTCCACAGTACTTGCCAGAATTGAATCGTCAGATTGCAGTTTTGGAGGAGGTGCGTATTATCCGCCGTAGTCAAAGCTTGTATGGAGCCCCGGTGTTGTTTGCACCAAAAAAAGATGGGCGCCTCCGTTTGTGTATTGATTACCGCAAACTTAATCGTCAAACCTTGCAGGATTGTTATCCTACACCAGTGGCTACGGACCTCATAGCGAGAATTCGGGGAGCTCGCATGTTTTCCCAATTGGATCTTCACAGTGGCTTTCATCAGTTGCGCATACGCGAGGGTGATCAGCATAAAACAGCTTTTGTGACACCCAAGGGTCAGTATGAATGGGTACCATGTCCATTCGGGCTTTCTAACACACCCAGCTACTTCCAACGTCTCATGAATGATATTCTACATGGTCACATTGCTACGGGATACTGTGTGTGCTATTGTGACAATCTGCTCATCTGTACGGAGTCGGATGATCCAGTAGAGCACTTGCTCAAGCTGACGGCAGTACTTGACACGCTGCGCGAACATGACTTGCTTGTAAAAGGGTCTAAGACAAAATTGTTTCGCAAAGAGGTTGAATTTTTTTGGATTCAAAATCTCAGCAGCAGGCTGGGTGCCTACGGAATCCAAGGTGGCTGCATTGGTTGAATGGCCAGCACCGGAAACCGTCAAACACCTACGCTCATTTTTGGGTATGGCGATTTTTTTCGCACCTTCATCCCGTTGTTTTCAGAAATGGCTGCACCGCTGACAGATTTGCTCAAGGCATCAGGGCCAGATACCCGTCGGCTGGCATGGTCAGTGGATTGTGAGACATCCACATGATCAAAACGGCGCTTACTTCAGCGCCCGTACTGCGGCACTTTGATCCAGCATTGCGAACGGCAGTGCACATTGATGCAAGTCAGAATGCGGTTGGGGCAGTCCTGCTGCAATGGCAGCCCGGTGAATCACATCCTCGACCAGTCGCATTCATGTCACGGAAAATATCCGGGGCCCAATACCGCTATGACGCGCGAAATGTGGAAGCCTTGGCTACACAGATGGTGCTCAATACTTGGTGCACTATTCTCATGGGGGTTCCCTCTGAGATGTATTCGGACCATGATAGTTTGAAATACCTTTTCACACAGAAGGCGCCATCTCAACGCATTCTACATCTATGCGAGTTCTTGGCAGATTATGACTTTCAAGAGATCAAGTATGTGCCAGGCCCGGAAAACGTGGTACCAGATTTCTTGTCACGGCCGTGGGACTCAACGCCGAGTACTTCACCAATCCACATGTTGACTACGTCCATGCCACACCAACAGTCGTCCCTGCAACAGCTACAGAGGCAGCAGGAGCCGTCAGTGGTGGTCATGCCAGTGTGAAAGGGACAGCTTGCAGTGCAATCACGCGACGGGTCGGCAGGGCTGTGGCATGAGTTCATCCCTCAAGGTGCTACCCCTGTGCGTGCGGCAATACAGGCAGTGGGGACAGTGTCAGCGGATGCCACTGTACTGCCAGTTTTTTCGTGTGTAGCCCGCACCGGCGGGGTCGAATTCTGGCGCGCGGATTGCGGTCAGCATTGCAGTATGCGAGGACAGCAATGTGCTACACAGTATCAGTGGAGGACGCCGCAAGAATTGCCTAGTCGAGAAACATGGCATCTGCCACATTTCGAAAGTTTGCCTCATTTTGGAGTCTGGTGTCGTAATGGTCAAGGGGCAGTTTTCCCGCTGGAGTCCGGTCTGGCGTTGTCTCGGGGGGTAATGTGTCCGCAATCAAGTCACAGCGCACAGTACCTTGGTCAGGGATATGGCGACCGCGATTGGCACGGATGGGTTTCTTTCGGGGGTGTCAGAGTCGGTGAAAGATTCCGATGATAATTTCTTCCGAAATTTCTTTTTGGATGTCAACAAGGTGTTGTGCTATCAGCGGGCTGAAGATGTGCGAGCGCGGGTGTGCGTACCAGCAGTGTGTCGAGAATCTGTCTTGCGAGCAGCACATGGGGACAGCATTTTGGCCGGACATCCAGGCATTGATCGCACATATGCAGCAGTGGCTTACGCATATTACTGGCCTAATTTGGCTGCAGACGTCGCCCATTTCGTTTGCTCATGTGTAGTTTGTGCGCCAGCTAAGAGTTCGAATCAGATTCGCATGGGTACTGATGCATTCTCGGCAATTCCACTTCAACCATTCACTAGCTGGGCAATGGATCTTGTCGGGCCTCTGCCACCCACCAAGAAGGGTCACACGTGGATAGTGACATGGGTGGATCGCACCTCGAAGATGATTGTAGCTGCAGCAGCGGCTGACGGTCAAATGACTTCAAAGAAATTAGCCCTCATGACATTCAAGGAGATCTGCTGTCACTTTGGACTACCCCTGAACTTGACAATGGATACTGATGTTAAGTTTGTAAGCTCCCTCTGGCAGTCCTTATGGCAATTGTGCAGAACAAAGTTGCGTTTCACGTCCAGTTACAACCCGCAGTCTGATCCGGCAGAAAGAGCAAATCGCCAGGTTTTGGAAGCATTGCGTGCGGCTGTGGCTACAGTGGTCCAGTATGATGAGTGGGATGAAGCTCTGCCGCATGTTACCGTGCTTCAGTCTGAATACGCATGTTAACTCCGCTACCAAGGTGAGTCCTTTCGAGTTTGCACATGGGTTCAAAGCACGGGTGCCGTTGACGTTAGGGTTGACCGTAGATGCTACTACGACAGAAGTGCTAGGAGACGAGAAGGCGGTGTCTTTGGCACAACGAATTGCCAACAGACATCACGCAGCATCCGACCAGATGGCGGCAGCTCAGGTTCACTTGGGACACCTTCTCGAACGACGCTCGACACCATCCACAGTAGCTGTGGGAGACAAGGTGTGGTTGGACTCAAAACATACTCCCGTTGACATTCCGTATAAACGTACTGCTCGCTGGTTTGACCCATTTGAAGTGACATTGGTGCAGGGGGCGCAAGTTACCTTGGACTTGCCAGAGACTTTTGGTAAGGCGCACCGTCGGGTCAATATTTGCAGACTGAAGTTTTTCGAAGCTCGCGATGGGAGTCAGAGACTTTTGGTAAGGCGCACCGTCGGGTCAATATTTGCAGACTGAAGTTTTTCGAAGCTCGCGATGAGAGTCTTGGGGCAGCTGATGAACGCCCTATGCCGTTTCAGGGACATGCTGGTGTGACACGATACGAGGTCAACCGCATATCTAATGCACGAGTCCACAAAGGACAACAGGAACTCTGGGTTGAATGGAAGGGCTATGATCAATCGCACAATTGTTGGGTGCATAGGGATGTCCTTACGGCAGATGTGCCGGCGTTGGTGCGAGCATTTGATACTCAGCCATCGACATTCAAGGCGTGCGCAGCGGCACCCAAGCGAGCTACCACTGGTCACAAGACACAGGTCCCGTCAGCGGACCTCGGGCATCGGCAGGGTCTGCGGGTGCGAGTGTGAGTAGCAAGAAAGAAGAATAAGAGAAAAAAAGAAAGGGAAAAAAAAAGAGACACCCCATATGTATACATGTGTCGGCTAGGTTTCCCCACATTTATTTGAAAGACTTGTTGTTCCTTCACCGAAAATAGTACTGTATATAAGCTGGGTTCACTGCGCCTTGCTAGAAGCCTACATGGGAATCATGTTGCTACAACATGAATTTCCAGATTCCAAGGGTAAGTGTGAGAATGTCACAAGTGTGACTATGAGGGGAACGTGACGTAGGTCACGGGACTGTAGAATGTAGAAGTCGTACCCACAGGAACGTAATGAAAATGTGATCAGTTGTGGACCAGAAGGTGAACGAAGTGGTAATTGGGAACACCATTTGCGGTTTACTTCCCTCCCAATCACAGGAGGCGAGTATGATTTTTCGGGTTTTATTCCAACAAACAAACAAAACAAACAAACAAGCACACAAAAAAACACTCTCGCCATCCGCTTAGTCCAGTGATTAGGTTGGGTCTTCAAAAATAAATAAAGAAAGAAAGAAAACAGGGTCTACCAGGGTGAATAAAGCAACTTCCACATCCCTGGGATACCCACTATCAGGTTTCAATAAAATCTCTACTCTCAAACGAACAAAAAAAAAAAACATACAATTTACATCATCCGCCTAATCTGGTGATTAGGTTAGGTCCTCGACACCCACGAAAGACAGAAAGACAGATCCTTAGTCATAATAACCATTCCAATTCCTCAATCCACTATCGACATACTAATACATCCACTTTGGAAGCTTTATGTGCTCAATGTAAATCATTTGTAGTAAACGCAACGGTCGCGGAGCGGGGGCAAGTTGGGAAAGGAGTTAACAAGAATCCCACACAAATATGGCCATATTTGTGTGGGATTCTTGTTAACTCCTTTCCCAACTTCAATTCCAACTTCACTTTTTTCTTTCTTTCCTATATTAATAGTTGAGGAAAATTTGTGCAACCTTCTGCAATCACGTCAGGCCCATTCATCTCGAGATTAAACAAGGAAATTTTTGAGAATAAACAAAGAAAGTTGCGGATTTTCAAAAAATTGTGCTGGCGTTCGGCATTGTGTGATCCTGTTTGCTCCAAGAAGAGTACGGAAAATAGATTAGTCAATCGAAGTTGGGACAAGCGAACATATAGTGGTAACATTCAGCCTTAGTCCAGTGATTAAGTTGGGTCTCTGCCACCCAAGAAAGAAAGGAAAAAAAAAGAAACCAGGGCAGACTTTGAGATCATCCCACCGAGTAAGATTCCACCTGTGAGATGGCTCATGTTGTTTTTCCCAACGTGCTCGCTGCTTCTTCAGTACTTAATCCCAAAGTCCCCCCTACCGAGTGGATTAACGCTTAGAGTCCCAAGTCGGTCGTGACTTTGGTTCAGTTCAAGTTGGGTTTTCGCCACCCAAGAAACAAAGAAAGAAAAGTTTTTCGGAACAGCTCCTTGGGTACTTACTAGTAACATCCGAGACGATGTAAAACTAGCTTAGTTGGTCAGAGCGCGGGACTGTCAATCCTGAGGTCGTCGGTTCGATTCCGGCAAAAAATCAAACATCGAGAAATCAAATCTGCAGACATGGATTTGAACTACATAGACCTACGAGCAAGGGTACTAAATTTGTGTTTCACGTAATAAAAGCAATAATCAATCAATAGCGTTTAATTGGGTGCTCACCACCCAAAATATTACATTAACTTGAATTAGTCCAGTGATTACGTTGGAATTTCGCATTTCGCAGCCACCCGAAAGAAAAGAAAGAGAACGCGGGTCCTCCATCATAAGTACACTCGGTGGGGTACCTTCCCCACGAACAAGATTCCACCTGTGAGCAGGCTCGTTTCGTTTTCCCCCACGTGCTCGCTGCCGTTTCCGTGACAGGCAAGCCCACCCAGAAAGTCAGAAGCTGCGCAGCCAATCCAGTGGTATCAAAACAGGGCAGGCTGTTCACCTCTCAGATCCTGAAGGCGCTGTCGGTGGGTGACGCCTCCTCGCCATCATCTGCCTGCAATGCCTTCCGACTTAAGTTCCGAGATTGGCGAGCTTCGGTCAACTTGAAAGTGATACTAATTTTGGCAGAGGAAATCAGCTCAGCTTTTGTACATCGGGATTTTGCCGTTTTGTATGCGATCTCGAGGTATGGTACTTAATCTCAAAGACTCCCCCACCGATTTAAGTAGGCGGGCAACGGTCTGGGACAGTTTCTTGGATCTTATTTGATTAAGTTGTGTTTCACCACCCATGAATGAAAGAAAGAAAAAAAAGAAAGAAAGTTCCTGGGCTGAGTAGTATTCAAGGATTGTCAGTGCACCACTGACAGTAGCTCTGGCATTGTGCGACCAATCATGCTTTCGTAGGTCACCTCAAATCATGACTGGTGAGCGGCTTCTTCGAGTATTCTTGGTTCTCAAGGCTATCACGTCCCCCAAAAGGATGGCAGAAGAGGTTGGCAGAAAAATCGAAATGTCCCGAAGTACCCAAAATGCTCCAGAACGAGAAATTCCAACATCAGTGGCATTGAGCATGTATGTTCGAAAGCTCAATACACAATGAAAACCAAAAAATTGTCTCCATATCAATATGTAATTTTACAGAATTTCGTTAGGTTGACCCATATGACCCAGTGCCATCTTACACCATCTATTATTTTCAGCCTCAGCCAGGCCGCTGAGTGTCTAAACTAAACCGTGACTTTTGGTGAGGAGTCCGAGGACGTGATATCCTAAAAAAAAGCAAAAATTCTCCACTAAAGTGTTGCAGGAAGACTTAATTACAGAAAAAAATTCTGAGCTGTGATTTGTGTCAATAAGACAGACTACCCATCAGGATTCAGTGCAAGAATCTGGCCTGTGGCTCATTTTGTTTGACTTATCTTGCCTGCAGCACATTTTGTTTCTTGAAAAAATCTGTCCTGCAGCACATTTTTGGCATTAAAAATCTTCTTGTTGACCATTTTGTGATGCATTTGATTTCAAGTTTCTTATTCTGTCTACCAGTTCATTGGTGGTGCAAATGATTCAAACGTCGAACTTCAATACTCAGTGATCACAACTACATATTTTGTAAAAAACAGCAATGAAGAAAGTGTCAAATGACAAACCATTTGTCAGATCAAACCTCGTGAGATACAAGTCGCACAACACCAAATCAATTCCAAAACAGATTACAAGAAACAACGTACGTCATCACACGTAGCATAAACCTCACAATTACAAAACTTGTCTTAATTCTTCTCCGTTTCCACTCTGTTTCTTCGCGCCTCCACCCAAACTCCTAGAACAGTCACGATCCTGAACTGAAATTCCACTCATTTCTGCCGGAGTGGAAGCTGCATTTGAGTCCTGCCTCCTGCCCATGATGAAGACCCACTGCTTGGACACACCATATTCCTACAACAGTAACTGTGACAGTTCCACAATCTGTGTGGATTCTAACAGAAACCATTTAAGAAAACCGCTTCTAATCACAGAATCCAAGTCACACGGCGTGAATATGACGGTGGGGAGCAAACACCTTTGAAAAAACAGAGAGTCTCCCTCAGAGGTGTGTGTGTGTGGAGTGTCAACTCAACAGTGACCAAACACTCAGATTACTTTGTTTCAAGGGACACGTCAGAGCGCATAGCTCAACGCTGAGATGACACCAGTTGACAAGAAGCGAGCGCGTGAATTCTTGTGTACTAAAAACACCTCTTTTTTTTGAGGAAGTTCAACAACAAAAAAAAACGCCACAACCCCCAGCGCGTTGGAAATACTTTCTCTGACGCGCTACTAAAGTTTTGTTTTAAAAGTTTGTGGCAGACACCGCAAAACGAAAAAACCAACTTCGGGCAGTTTTGTTAAAAAGGCGCTTTGTGCGGATTTAATTTATTAATTCATAAATTGATGAATTAATTAATGAATCCATCCATCAACTTACCAAATTAATTCAAGGCCAACTATTCTGAGAAGTTGCTTGCTTCACTGGTAAATTACAATAATTGTGTCCATCTTTCGGGCTCTGGAGTCTTGAATTGTGGTTACCAGTTGACCATCTTGTTTTAATTTCCATTTGATGGCCCCAGCTTTGACACTCTGTAGAAAACGCACGAAAATGGCAGGAGAGAGATAATGTTGTTTATTGGAAACCCAAAAGGGAAATCAAAAATGATCTCCAATAATGGCAGGATTGTGAATCCTGTTTCGGAGGATCATCTTCGTGGCTCGCAGCCTGAGTGAGCCATGGACCAGGTGGATTGGCTCTGCACCAGTGCAGATGAGCATGTGTTGTCTAGGCAGCGCGTGGTCATGACAGTGTGATAGGATGCTGTGGGTTTTGGTTGTTCTGTATTGACCCTTTGTTGTTTGCGAACAACCACTGATGATGGTGCATTGTCGGGCTCGGCCTCCACGCCTGCGTGCTCTCCCACTGGGGCACGCCTGCATGATCTCCTACTGGGGCTCTGCTGTACCGCTGCATTCCCTCTAATCTTTCCACAAGTATGCAAGGGACCATTGTGAAGCTGCACGGAGCCTTTCCAGAGTTGTGCACTCTGAAACAACATCAGTGTTGGGATGGAAAAACTGCGCTTGCTTGTAGTCCTCGAACTGTTCTGGGGTATGAAGGAAGAGGGGAGGTCCTCAAACTGTTCTGGGGTATGAAGGAAGAGGGGAGGGGGGTTGAGGGGTATTGGGGTCTCAGGAAGTTGGTACAATGAAGTCTTAGCGATGGAGGTGGTAAATGTGGTTGATTGTGTTGGACAGACGAGACGTGCAGAGCTTCCTGCACCTGCATCAACTTCTCGCGCAGTTGTTGCGGCGCCGTCGTTCCAGATGTGCTTATGTGCGTGCATATGTGCACGTTGTGGGATGGGTTGAAAACTGCACCAGACAGGTGTTTTATATGCCAGTGCAGACAAGTACATACACGGGGACCAGTGTTGTTAACACTACGGTATTTACGTGTTACCATACTCACCACGGGGTGTACATATGCACTCGTGCAGGCGCTTTTTATTTATTAGGGTGTGATCGGGGTACGTATAGTATCAGCAGAGGTCAAATTGCTCACTTGTCATTAGGCAACCCAGCTTTCAAAATTTGTATCATTTAGTAGTAAACCCAATTTTCAAAATCACTGCGCGAAACTCGGTTTCCTCATACCGTGCGGAGGTCGATTTTTTTGAGCGCTTTTTTTGAGCGCCAGCCGCGAAATTTGGAAGACGTGAAATTAGCAGCGGGTCAGAGAGCGCATTTTGTTTTTTGTTGAAGATATTTTTGTTGCTGAACTCCCGCAAAAAGAATTTTTTTGAGTACACAAGAATTCATTCGCTTCTTGTCAACTGGTTTGTCACAGAGTCCAGCCATGCGCTCTGACGTGTTCTTTTAAACAAGGTAATCTGAATATTTGGTCACTTTTGAGTTGACGCCTCACACATATACACCTCTGGGAGACTCAGGCTCTCTGTTTTATCAAAGTTGTTTGCTCTCCACCGTCACGGTCACATCGTCCTATCTGAGTCTCTCTATTGTATGTGTGCGTATCACAGGTGTTTTTTAACACCTGCATGCGTGGATGGGAGGGGATTGGAAGTGGGGTCCTTTTCAGCTTGTTCGTGGTTGATGCTTGTTGCTGGCGTGGGAGGCTATGTTTTGGCATGGGTAGAGATAGGGATTTTGTGTTGTATATTTCTATATTTTTGCGGGTGTTAGGTTGGTAGGTGGGTGTGTGCTTGTATACCCGCGTACACACACACAAACTACTTGGGTGCTTGATGTGAGCCCATGTGTAGGACAGACACCTGGAGAGCCGGAAGAATCCACATCGACTAAAGCGCTGTCTATTAGACTGTATAGGTGTACGCAGTACATTTGCCTATATTTATGCTGGGCTGAGGGTTTTGATGATCTGGGCTAACTGCCTTTTTTTCTTTTAACATGACTTTTTTTGGAGAAAAGTAGAAGATGCGACGACAATCAGCAAATCACAGTCACTCACTTTGGTGAGAATAAAAGACTGCACCTTGAGAGTTCCAAACAAAACTACTACATTATTTCTTTATGAGCGATAATAAAAGCAATCTTGATTCAAGAGGAGGGGAGAGAAAGAGAGATTCAAGATTCGCTACCCAGCTCCAGCTCGCTGAGCGAAGAATTGGCTATTGCATTCGCTCCCTTGTCTTCCAGCTCATTCGCTGCCTTTGAGTGCACGGCATGTGCGTCAGCACAGGAACCACGCGCGCGCAAGGAGTTTGCCATAATCCCCTTGCGGCAAAGAGCGCACCACAGCGCGAGCACCTGGTATAAAAGATGCAGAGCGGGAACTGGAGAAGGCTTTGCAGAAGAGCGAGAGTGTGTGTGTTTATTGAAGGATGAACCTCATCAAGAAGGCAACTGATAATTTAAGTTTCAAAAATCTCAGATTTCGGACGGGCTCCCTCAGAGTCGAGGGATGTGAGGGGGAGGGAAGATCCAACTAGACTGACACCTTTACCGACACCTAGACTGACACCAAGACCACTGACACGTACACGTACACCTGCACCAACACCGACACCTACACTGACATCCACCCTATCATTGACGCAGCCCACGTCCTCGCGCTGACTCATGTGGCCAAGGAGTTCGAGGGTGTCTGCCGGGCCGTCGTCATCATTGTCATTTGAAGAGGGTCCTGAAGAATCTTCGGTGATGCATTCGTCACCATAGCTCAGTGGAGAAGAGCACAGGACTTTACAAATTTGGGTTATCCGCAGGTCCCCGGTTCGATTCCGGACGAAAACCCATCAACTCAAATCAATATGGATTTGAGCAAATAGACCCTCATGCACGAGATCTCAACTACTGTTTCCAGTAATAAAAGCAATTAAAATCAAAACTCTGTGTGTCAACGTGCAGACGAGCATGGGTAACACCACGATCAACACCATCAAAAAATTGCCATCACCGCTGCCACCAGGAACTGCATTATGATGGGAGAAAAGAGGGATTACGTCATCATCATTGTCAGGCAGTGTGTGCAGGTAGCTCGAGGGACTGGCGCTATTGTCACGACCCTCAAAGCCGGGGAAAAGGCCATCATCAACATCACCAGCACGGGCACCTGTACCACTTGCGTTGAAATCACCACCGCTGAAAGTGAATGCAAGTCAATCCGCGGCTGTGACACAACCAGCAGCGTGGGTATCATCAGCAACCACATCCGCCTCTCCAAAGGCACCTGCATGAGTAGCAGGAGCAGATGGTGCGACGATGTGGGCACCACCACCTACGTTGCCAGCGGGGCGAGGGGGTGCGCAGTGCGAAGCACGTGCAGCGCCATGCATGAGGCATGCAGCAGAGGTCATGGGCTGGCCAGCTTGACGGCGCGCTGGCGGAGCTGTGCCGTGCAAGGAGAGGTGTAGGCGTGTGGCAGTGGCATAGGTGATGGCCTTGCCAATGGCGTTCTTGTTGAAGGTGAACGTGCGTGCCCGACTCAGAGTGAAAGCATCACCGCCAATCTCCTCCTCTGTGCTGATGAGCGCATAGTAATTGCGCATCTGTTTGTCAGTCAAGACCCACAGGAGACGAAGAAACTCGGGATGAGTTTGGCCAGCAACTGACACAATGGCAGGTGCAAACACTGTACCAACAGCAGCATAATCAGCACAGTAACGGTACCTCCTGATTTTGACCCGAGCACGTTCCTGGAGATTGGCCGTTGAGGTGTCCGTTGTTGACAGTGCTATTACCAATGTGGTGTGTGTTGCTTTGTTTTATCAAACCGATATTGGGGAATCGTTATGTACGGTCCCGGGGCTTCATCGTGAGCGAGCCAAGGGAGACGCAACCACGATCCGAGATCGCCGACGTCCCAACCTCACCCTGTCCCCCCTTAGATAACCTGGGGTGTCCGGATCCTCACCCTCCACCTTAATTACGTCGCTGGCTACACCGATCCCCTCCTCTTCCCCTTCGAACGGACCCACAACTATTACGTTGATGTGCCCTGGCGGCTCCGTCGTGTGGGCAGGTCCAAGTTGAAAATTCGTTCAGCCTCATTGGTGAAGGTCCTGAGTGATGTCAAAATTTCTTGAGATCCAAGGTCCCACTTGTCGTGAAACCGTCCACCGCCCACTACCAAAAGCAACACTTGTTTGTAGAAAAAAAAGAAAAAAAAACCCGAAGGAGAAGGCGCACCTGCACCAGAGAAACCAAGTCTTTCCCACTTCCATCATGGAAACACTACTGAACTTGGTGCTACTGGCCAGTTTGTGACGAGTTTGGACTCATCTGGGAGTGTGAGGCCTGCGTGTTTCAAACCGGGTCTACCGATTTAGACGCACCTGTCACATGAACGCGACAATTTACACGCTCATGACAATAAAAATCGTCATAGAATTGTCAGGGAGAGGGGCAGGCAGGTGATACGAAAGATATGGAGGGTGGATCAAGAACACGACGTCTTCGAAATATTATATTACACGCGGGGTTGGCAATAGGAGAGGACAGCGGAAAACACGAGTGGAGAGCCCAGTTATGGGCCAGGCTGGTTGTCCAGGCCGGGAGCTAGACTGCCTAAAGCCTGCAGGAACATGGGTGTGTGTTAGCGTTCGCATGTATAATGATTCGAATTCACTCGGAGACAGTGCTAAGGAGGGTCGTGGAAGCGAAGGCAGGCATGCGGGAACAGGGGAGGGAATTAGCGCTCGCATACATGTGGCAAATTCACATACTGACAGGGCCGAGGATGGACGCAGAAGCGATCGCAGGCACAGCGCAAATTCGTTGTGGGAGAGGGTTGACTCCTGCGTGACGGTGGGGGCCAGCATTGTCGTCGCATATGCTGGAGGTCGCGGAGAGGGTGTGTCTCTCAGTACAGGAGTGAAAGGTTCAACCGAGGTTGGAAATTGATAAGAATCAAGAAAAGAAAGGCCAGAGCATA
>Ga0105054_10007681_pt1 | contig 14547 bp, 8 predicted proteins | sample BON02_FD_78091 | JGI IMG/M metagenome (GOLD analysis project Ga0105054, IMG submission 78091) | Freshwater microbial communities from Lake Bonney liftoff mats and glacier meltwater in Antarctica - BON-02 (megahit assembly) | ecosystem: Environmental > Aquatic > Freshwater > Ice > Glacier...
ATAGCCCCCCTCCACGCACTCTCTAATTGTATTAATACATTTGAGAATAAAAAACACAATTAAATACATGTATTAATACAGGGCTGTATGTATTTTATTAATTAAATACAAAACATTAAAAAATGGAAACTCCTGAAAAAAAATATCGAGCAAATCGACCATTCTTGAAACATTTGTTGGGGGAAAAAAAAAATATCTATTTTTGTTGTTTTCGAAATTTGTAACGGTTTCAACTGGAATAAAGATTGTAGGAGGATAAATACACTTGTGTGATGTTTGTGTTCCTAAGTAAAAAGATTGCGATTCCGAATGGGGTGAACCTCCACAGTATCGCATGGAATAGTTCTCAAGGATGGATATCATGCGGTGGGGATTCAGGATTACTCAAGGTTCTTAAGATGGAAACGAATGCAGACTCTAACGCAAAAGGGATTGCAGCACCAACCAACTTGACAATGAATCAAACATTGGAGGGACATCAAGGAGCAGTGGTATGTTGCACTTGGAACTCAACGTATCGCAAGCTCACCACTAGCGATCAGAATGGAATGATCATTGTGTGGATGCTACATCGTGGAATGTGGTTTGAAGAGATGATCAACAACAGAAACAAGAGCGTGGTTAAAGATATGAAATGGACGCCAGATGGCCAGAAGATATGTATTGCATATGCCGATGGGGCTGTTATTGTTGGCGGTGTTGACGGGAATCGACTTTGGGCCAAAGAATTGGGCATGGAGCTATGTCAAGTTGAATGGTCACCGGATGGAAGACATATCCTCTTTGGAGACTCTGAAGGAAGTGTTTTTATGTTTGATAACCAAGGCAACCAATTGGCCAAAGTCCCTCTGTATGCGAATAGCGATGAAACAGGCAGTGACCTTCTCATCGGAGTCGAATGGTATGATGGGTCCAAAGGCAAGGTAGACACTGGCGCCCCTGACCTTGCAATCGCCTTTTCCAGTGGACAAGTACAAATAACGAATGGTGTGCATTTGAAATTGGTTGTGGAAGGGGAAGAAGTGAAAGACTCGCCACCGGTTCTCATTGATACCGGCATGACTCTATGTACCTCCAAATGGAATTGTAATGGAACTATTCTTGCACTAGCTGGTTATCAAGAGACTGAAAACCGTAAAGTGAACATGGTGCAGTTCTACAGTCCTTACGGTCAACACTTACGGACTCTTAAGGTACCTGGGAATTCTATATCTTCTTTGGCGTGGGATGGAAGTGGCTTAAGAATTGCAATAGCCGTAGACTCGCACATATACTTTGCCAGTATTCGTCTCGACTACAAGTGGGGCTTTTTTGGCAACAGCACATTATGTTATGCATTCAACAAATCAGATAGACCCGATGCCATCGTTGTTTTCTGGGACATGCTTCTGGACGAACGGAGAACAAAATACATCAAGCGACTTCTTGCTGTCAAAGCTGCAGGAGAGAATTGCGTATTGGTGTCTCGAGGTGAAGGCTTTCATTTGAAAAGCGATCAATACCAAGGATTCATCAATCAATACACTTTGTTGTTATGCAATTCTATCGGATCTCCAGTTGACAATAAGATTATTAGTGTGGACCCGCAGTTCATTGCGATGACAAAGTCGCATGTTGTTGTTGCCAATCGAACTGCGGTGTATGTATGGCAGTTTAAAAGTGGTGTTTCGAAACTGGGGAATAAAGAAAACAACATGGCGATGTTGCTTGACCCGGGTGGGCGATCTAAAAACGGTCGTGAACGAATTTTCCACATAGACAATGATCCATCACGCCATTGTGCCACTGTTCAAGGATACGTAGATAACAAGACCTCTAAGAAACAAGATTCCAAGCAAGATTCCAGCAAGAATCTTTTAATTGAGGCACTGCTACGTCCAACTTCCGATGCCATTACCTGTATTGCCGCCAGTGATAAATGTGTATTGATTGGCCGAGAATCAGGGACGCTTCAACGTTATACTCTACCCCATATCTCCTTGGAGTGCAAGTACGTGGTGCAATGTCGACCTCAACGCCTCGAATTGAATTGCACGAGCACCAAGGTCGGTATCATTGATATTAATGGAGTCATGACCATTTTGGACCTCGAGAAGAAATCTGAAAATGGAGGTGCAATGTTGCCTTTTGAGCGGAAGGACACGTGGGATATCTTGTGGGCGAAGGACAACGAGGAGATGATCGCAGTGATGGAAAAAACGAAGTTGTATCTATTCCGAGGTATTGAACCAGAGGAACCAGTCCTGTCTTCAGGATATCTCGCTCGACATGACGACTTGCAAATCATGGCGGTGATGATGGACGAGATCATGCAACATCCCATGACGCCTTCAAAGGACATGGTGCTAGATTTCCCAACCAAGTCCTTGCGTGACACGCGTGCAATTCTCAAGGACTGTGGTGTTGATGAGGCCCTTGCGTTTATTGAAAACCATCAGCATCCAAGGTTATGGCGGTTGCTTGCACAAGTAGCTTTAGAAAGGTTGGAATTCAATGTCGCAGATAAGGCATTCGTAAGATGTGGGGACTATCCTGGGATTCAGTTTGTTAAGAATGTCAAGTTGCTGAACGATAAAGTCAAACAGAAAGCGCAGGTTGCGTCCTACTTTGAGCGATTCGACCAAGCTGAAGCTCTATACAGAGATATTGACAGAAAGGATTTGGCAATTGACCTTCGCATTATGCTGGGTGATTGGTTCAGAGTGGTGCAGCTTGTCCAAACCGGAGGAGGTGGCGGAGATGATGAGCTCTTGAAACGTGCCTGGAAGGAAATTGGAGATTACTATGCGTCAAGACAGAAGTGGAACAAGGCAGTGCAATACCATGCATCTGCAAAAGAAGCAGCTGCTTTGGTGGAGTGTTACTACATCCTTGGCGAGTATGAATGCCTGGAGAAGCTAATACGGGTTGTTTCTGAAGGTTCGCCTCTACTACGTAACATCGGAAACAAATTCCAATCAGTAGGTTTATCAGATGCAGCATGTTCAGCATTCCTCAAAGCAGGTGATGTGAAGGCTGCTATTGACTGTTGTGTTTTATTAAACCATTGGGAAAGTGCTATAGAATTGGCTCAGGAGCATCAGTTTCCCCAAATTGAAGGACTTTTGGCGAAATATGCATCTCATTTATTGGAGAAAGGAGAGAAATTACAAGCTATTGAATTGTATCGTAAAGCTAAGAAGTCAACTCAAGCTGCTACTCTATTAGCAAGTCTAGCCCACGAGGCAGGTAAGAGCAAAGTGAATCCACTAGGAGCGAAAAAGCTTCATGTTCTTGCAGCTATGGAAATGGAGGAACTGCGTACACGGGTGCTGGACACCCAGATTAAAACACTAAACTCTACGGTAGCCAACACAGATGAAGACGATTACGATGCCAGTTTTAGTGTTAGAAAGCCCAAGACAATCAAAGCCATGACTGCTGCTCAAGCCACTGCCGCGACTCTCGATGGACTCATGGAGCACGACATGGCAACAGGAGAAAACCGCAACCTTGACAATGCTTGGCGAGGAGCAGAGGCCTGGCATTTATTCATGCTAGCACAACGACAGATGTACAATTCCGACCTGGAATCAGCATTCTTGACGTCCTTGCAATTGAGGCCGTACGATGATATTATGGACCCGAAAGACGTTCATGCTTTGATTGCTCTCACTTCATTCTACGTCAAAGCATGGGGGCAGTGTTCAAAAGCTTTCATAGAGCTAGAAGCTTTGCGAAAGAACGACCAAACCAAATTTTCCAGATTAGCGTTGGATATATTCATGGATAATCGGCCGGTAGATCCTCCGGAGCTTGCTCGACTTGCAGCTGCTGTTGAGAACGGCATCGGCATTTGTATGGCTTCTGGTAGACCCCTCGAAGACAGAAACAAATCAAGCGTGTATAAATGCAGAAGGTGTTCCAGAAAAATGTATGAGGATCACTTGAGAGGTCGGAACCATTGCCCATTATGCCACATGATGCTGTTGTAGTTTTTACAAAATAATATTGTAGTCTGTAACTTGGTTGTTAAACAAAAGCAATGTCTAGCTTCAAATTCATATTTTAAAAAAGAATTGTCATCAGGCTCTTTTCTTTCAACAAGACACTCTTGTTTATTCAAAGAAATTAGCATTTGATGGCTTTTATCCACTACTTGTAGTGCTTGAAAATTATCGATTTTTGTTGTTTTGGATGGGGTAAAATAATTTATGAATCCGTTGCTTCGTCTATTTCTTCTTGTGTGATATCCATGACTTGCGTTTTGAACTTTTGCAGAAATGATTTCATAACTTGTAAATACTCTTTCGCTATTTCTACCATTTCAGCCTTTTCTTGGTTGCTTAAATTAATCAAAAACGCTTCTGTAGAGTTGAAAACAGCCACATCATCCGCTGTCACTTCCAGTTGTTCCATATACGAATCCATCAAATTCCGAAAGAAAACGAAGAACTTTCTGTTTGGAGGCTTACTGCTTTTGACCATTGTGCGGCAGAAATCAATAAAGTCATGAATATCCATCAACTCCTTTCGTGTGCATGGTACTGCTTGAACCGAGTCCAGTGAAAAAAATGACATCACAGCCTGCAATTCAAAAATAGACTTTTCCTTCTTGGCTAGTTGAAGCAAATCATTTAAGAAATTGTTCACACTTGGAAATGCCGAAACTGATTGCTCTACTCTGTCCAATGTAGTAAACTCCGGAATTGCCAAAATTGGAACTCGATGTTCGAGTTTAGAGCCATTCATCTCCTGCTGTAATCGACTTGATAAGTCACCAAACGCGTCGAGACTATGTAAAATACTCCAGTGGTTGTCTTTTCCCTTGCCATCTTCCAAACGACATCGATAGCTATACACATATATCTTCTCGCCAGTCTTAACATCGAAGGTAGGTCGCTTCAAAAACTCACCACTGAACACCGTCAATGTTTTGCTATGAGGCCCTACCTGTAACGTCACTGGGAATGAAGCATTCAATGACAGTGCGAACTGGTGTCCCAAAACAGACTTGGGCTCCAACAAATGAAAACCAGCTGGGGGATCCAATTCCGTTCCACATGTCCGACACCAATATGCATTATCCTTGAAATCCGGTAAACCCAAATATGAAGATTGTCGACACTCCCCGCAAGTTACTTTGGCCAAATTCGTTTCTTTATCAAAAAAGGCAGTCATGCGACGGTCTGGTCGCTGCTTTGCTTTCTGTGCAGCTGTTAGAGGAACCCGAGCCACGCTTTTGCGCATTTCCATCTCTTCGAATTTGATATCTTTGATGATAAGTTCAATTCTTTCACTCCACATACTGCAATCAACAGCAGTAGGGAATCGAAACCACATGTGTTCGTTGGTTTTACTGGTCAATTTCACGGTTTCTTCATCGACTTGGAGTTGTTCAAGAATACTAGATATTTGAACAGATACAGGTGCTATGGCTCGTTTAGGGTGATAGGTTATTAAAAAAGAAGTCATTTCTAATTCGCAACGATGGAATTTAGATGAACCTCCGGTGGTTTCTTTCTTCTGCAGCATTCTCACAAAACAAGAAAATTTGGCCCCGTTTGCATTCTTGCGAGACTCGAGAGCATATAGACAACTAATTCGTTTCAAACTTGCAAGTTTGCGAACACTAGGTCTAGATTCAAGATGTGGTTTCTCAACCAACGCTGGTGGTGGCGGTAGCTCTTCAAACTCATGTTGATACCGATACCTGTCAAACGTCAGTACTGACGGGTTGCTTTCAAAACAAATGGTTTTATCGCGTTCATTCTGTAATAAGAATGCTTCGTAGCTTCCCAATGCTCGAATGGCTTTTTCCCTTTCAAGTTGCTCTCTCTTGGTCAACATCTGCACATCCGTCTCCAATTGTTTTCGGTACAACGATGCTCTCAGATGGACATCTTGTGCAGCGCTAGACTTACTCTCCAACTCGTCGGAATATCTCTCAGCTTGCTTGAACTTCTCCTTGAGTAGCTCCCCATGCTCTGTGAAGGCTGCATCCTCCGAATGTTTCTTTAGTAACTTTGCTTGGCGCTTCATTTCCTTTGCATGCTGTTTCACTGCAATCGTCTCTTTCGCTCGCTGCTCTTCACGGAGTTTTGCCACTTGCAATTTGGTCTCATTTTCCAGCAGTTTCTTTCTTGTTTTACGTTGTAGTACCGTCACAGCGCTATTTCGCTCGCGAATAAATTCAAGCAAACGTAAGAATCGGTTATGGCATTGAACCGCTACAAAGGCTTTTCGCCACAAACCGAGAGCGAAAGATCTGCGAAACTTCTTAACAATCGACTTGCTCATGGAGTCAGCTTGATTCAAAATCTCATTCAATGTATCCAACATGCCTGAAGCAAAAAAAACCTTGGTACGACCTAAACGGTACACACTTTTAGGCACTGCATAAGCTTCAAAAAGAGCTACAACAAACCTTCGTTCCTCACTACCTCCAAGAGTTCTCCAAGCATTCAACGCACGTGGAGGTAACGCCGGAGAGTAGGTATTTACAATGGTCTTGAACGAGAAACGAGTGGGGAAACCTACTTGAAGTACTTTAGTAGTTTGAAGAATTCCTAAACTCTTCATTTGATTCACCACGAAATTATCAACAAACCAATTTGAAGAAGACGAACGAACTCCGTCTTTGTTCGGTTTTATACATCGAATGAATAAACATCTAGTTTGATCAAGTGTTTTTACTAAACTACCCATTTGGTTCATAAACTTGGATGAAACAGATTTCTTCTTCAACACCTTTGTAGATTTATTTGCCTTGTTTGTTTTAGAGCTAAACATCGACTTCACAACCATGTTTTCACTATTTTGAAATAGTTCCTCTAATCCATCAGGTGTGGTGTCTGAGTTTTTCTCTAAAAAATTACCAACAGTATATCTAACGTCTCCTGCATAATGCGCAATAATGAAACTGCTACGCACGTACTTGGGCTGAGGCCGTGGGAAGTATGGGTTGTTGTTAAACTCCTTGTGGAATGCCGTGTTCAGTTTCTCATCAGTCGCTTGAGGAAGTTTTGCTTGTACATCAATCATGCCCAGCAACCCGACTTTCTGCTTGGTTCCTCGTAGCAGTTCCAATCGACCAACATTTGTGGGAAGGTTGTTGCTGCCTATTCCATCTATTTCTAAACCTTCAGACTTGTAAAGATTGTACTCGGCTTCATAGACCTGCTGATTGAATGTATTTTGCAATGCCTCATTCGCAAAGTTGATCAGCAATTGCTCGAAATCGTTTAAAGCAAATTCTTCAAATCCAAACATATCCAAAACACCAATAAAATTAGTATTCGTTTTTTTGTGACTTTCCGGAAACAACGCTGCGTTGACCTGACCAACTATATGTTCAAAAAGACGGACATATAATTCTTTCGAAACGGCATCACAAGCAACTTTAGCTCCAGTAGGATCTCTCAACGAAGTAATGACCTCATTGAACGTCTTAATCTTCTTTTCTCGCAGTAAAGCCTTTAAATCAGCGACGTCTACTCCTAGTAACTGTGCTGCATGTTTAAGCGGCTCCAAACGCAAAATCTTTGACCCCCCTGAATAAGTAGTATCATCTTCTGCAAACTCAACATTACTTAGATGCAAGATTGCAACCACAACATTGTATATACTCGATATGGACTCACTCATTCCAAAAGTATCTAGCGAACTTGAAAGCTCCTTTAGTTGTTCTTTTGAATATGCTGGAGTAAGCAACGCAATTGCCGGATTGGTCTTGTTAGCATCCTTATTTCGTACCAACGACCTTCTTCCTTCTTGCGATTTGCCTTGCAGTAATTTAAAATCAGCATCCAGATGCAATTTATTCTTTTCAGATTTGCTTAACCCATTGATCAGCAGGTAGAATATATGGTAGGTACTTTCATCTTGAGCGTGATATGTAATCCTCGATCTTTCAAGCAGATAGGTTTCAACTTTGGCACCGATTAGAGTACTCGAACCCTTTTTATATTTGAAATGCAATTGCAAAAATTTACCAAACCGAGACGATTTGGTATTCCTGGATGTGCTCGCATTTCCGAATAGTTCAAATATTGGATTGCTCTGCAATAGTTTCCGATCTAGTAGAGAATCATCTCCACTCAGGTCAGCACAGCGATACACCAAATGTTTCACAACCATTTTCGAAGACTCTGACTTTCCCGCGCCTGATTCACCGCTCACTATAACCGTCTGGTCCACTGCAGTCTCAATGTTATTCGTGCCTTGTCCAAAAACTAATTGTCTATAAGCAATCTCAGCAACCGAATATGGATGGGGGTTTTCCGCGGCAGTTTTTCTACCCAAAGAACCTCTTGGAGCTTCAACAGGTTTCAACGGATTCACCGCCACTAATATATTACTACCAAGGAACGTGTAGGGTTCATCGTTGAGCGATCTTTCTTTCAAGTTGTGTAGGATTCCGAGCTCGTGAAAATGCTTCAGGGCAGTCATGTCATTTTCAACTCGGTCATTAGCTTTCATGATGTCATAATCAAGGTGATCCAGGTCAAGGTACATGGGGTCTCCTTGCTTGGGTCCATCCAAAACCATGAGCTCGACGGCGTTACCAATCCTCTCAACTACCTGTGCTTTCGCGAAGCAATCAAAGTATTGTTTGTCATTGGAAGCATTTTCTTCAGGGACCCATATTATATCTTTTACTAACAAATTCACTGCCTTGCCCATCACTGATCACTTTATACTAAAATGATTCCACACGACACATAATAAAAGTGTGCACCGCTGAAGTACTAGTGTTTTATGTGACAATGGTTTTACAACAAAAAAATCGATTTTACTTGAATCAAAACAATCAAAGAAAAAATAAATGTATTTAACTTTCAAGGGAATCAAGGGACTCGGTACTCTGGGTAACAATCTTTGAGGAAGTGTAATCTTCGCTTCCACCTCCTGCTCGCTTCTCAGCAATTCGATCCTTAATCCATTGCATGGTAATCTTTAAACCGTCTTCAAGTTTAATTGCTGGTGCCCATCCGAGTACTTGCTTGATAAGGGTATTGTCCGAGTTTCTTCCTCGGACTCCTTCAGGTCCAGGAACGTGGTTGTGGGTCAATTCCTTTCCGGCAAGTCTGATTACCATGTCAGCCATTTCGTTCATAGAAACCATCTCATCCGATCCGAGATTGATTGGTTTGGTGAAATCAGATTCCATTAATCTCAAGATACCTTCAACGCAATCATCTACATACATGAAGGAGCGTGTTTGCAAACCATTTCCCCATATTTCAAACTCTTTGTCTGACACCAAGGCCTTTCTACAGAAAGCAGCAGGGGCTTTCTCCCTTCCTCCGGTCCATGTTCCATGAGGACCATACACGTTGTGAAATCGAGCAACTCGAACTTCAAATCCAAAATCGCGTCCATAGTGCATTGCCAATTCCTCAGAAGCAAGTTTCTCAAGTCCATACGCATCCTGAGGTTGCGCAGGCCAAGCATCAGCCTCCTTAAGACCAGGATTGGCTTCTTCTTCCTGCTTGGATTCGTTGTACACACAAGCTGATGACGCGTAGAAGAATCTCTTTGCACCAGCTCGTCTTGCAGCTTCAACCATGTTGAATGAGATCATCGTGTTGTTATAGAAGAGAACACTGTGGTTTGACTGGATGAAACCCATGCCTCCCATATCAGCAGCCAGGTTGTATACTTCATCACATCCCTCAGCAGCGGCAATGCAATTCTTTAAAGTACGCAAGTCCAATAGTTTGAACTCGTCACAGAATTCACTTTCTTCAAAGAACTCTTGTTTTTTCCAGTCCACTGCGATTACATACTTTCCCATTGCTTTCAGACGCTTGCCCAAGTGAGCTGCAATGAAGCCTCCTGCTCCCGTGATACATACTTTTGATTGCTTTTCCGAACTCATACTGTTTGATAGTTGATGTTTTGCCTTTTGTGTTTTCAACCATACAGTTGATACGATTCTGGTCAATCATTCACTCCATGGATAACACGTATCAAATTCATTCACCTTCTTTTTTTCCGATTTTTTTGTACACACGTGAAGCTAGAATTCGATTTTGTTCAATTAAGTAATTTATGTCGAGGGGTTCAACTTCATTTAAAAAATTTAAGATATTGATTTCTGTTGCATTCTCCAATTATAATACTCATAAGAATGCGAGTTGCGATTGAATAGTGCCGATAGTTTTGAAAAGTCTGCCACGTTTTCGTTTTACAATTGCTTTGGAACTTGTCTATCTTTGATGTGGCGGATATGGCGTATTAAGATGTAAGCATCGATCAGATACTCGCGTTTACAAAGGATGAACTATTTCAAGTATGAAATAATATTAAACTAGACAAATGTGAATTCTAAATGAATGGTTCCAACATCCAGAACCATTCATTGATGTTAAGTGAATATTTACAAAATATCCAATATATAGATATTACTATATCATATAACTCAATATGGCGAGTTCTGGATTCATTGATGTCAATTAAATAGTTGCAATGCTTTAGTTGATCAGTTCTTTATATTTCACGTGGCAGAATATTTTGAATCGTTACTGTGCATTGTTGCCAATTTCAAGTCGTCCGGATATTTCATCTGATATTTTTTCTCCTTCACTGAACATTGTTGTCTTGATTCTGTAATAAGTTGCAATTATTTAAACCCCATCATGCCGGTGATACGTCCTGCGGACGAGGTGAAAACTCTTCCCGAAGAAGCAGAGGCTGGTATAGGCCTGCGTTTTCACAGCGCATCTACAATGATGCTCTTCATCCTCGAAAGATGTATACATAATAAGAATTCCCAGGAGGAATAATGACTAAAATTTCTTAAAGTTCGAAATTTTGAATTCCAAAATCAAAAATGAAATTGGTTTTAAAAAAGTAAAAAAGCCCCCCTTTTCATTCTTGATTGTAAGATGATGAAGTATGTTGTTGGTATGCTTTACATGGCATGTGGAGCCACGAGTAAATCGCATTGGCACGACAACAACATAGTTTTAATTGACGGTCATTGGGCTTTGATCCCGAACACCACCTATGGCTCTCCACACGCCCCTCTGGATGACAGATGGAAATCTCCCAAGGCCACCATTATTGTTCTAGTTGCTGCTCTTCGCGAAGATCGTTTACCGGTCACTATTATGAGTGCTTTTGATAATGCCAAATACCCTCATCGAGTGAGATTTGGAATAGTACAACAAAACGATGATTCTGACCCAGATGCTTTAGAGTCCGTTTGCAATCAGCGGGGTACGCCTTTAGTCAAGATAGAAGGAAAGTTTTCAAACCCGAACAACTGTGTGGAATTTTCAAAAGTTCGTATGCTTCGAATGCACTCGTCCGAGGCCAAAGGACCTGTATACGCCAGAGGCCAGCAACCTAAACTGGTGGAGGAGGAAGATTTCTGCATGCAAATCGACGCGCATACGGTGTTTAAACAGGACTGGGATGTTCTTATGCTGGAACAATGGGGGATGACAGAGAACGAGTTTGCTGTGTTATCGACGTATCCAACCAATCACAAAGACCTTGAGAAGAACTCCAACAACCACTGGGAAATGCCTCATATTTGTGCAGTGAACATGAACCCGTCAGGGGAAATATCCAACAGACAGGCAGGAGCAGTGGCAATGTTAGATCGACCAGCTTTGGCGCCTTTCTGGGCCGCAGGACTCTCCTTCAGTAGATGTCACGCCGAGAGAAATGTTCCAAACGATCCCAATATGAAGCAAATATTTTCAGGCGAAGAGTTTAGTAGGGGTGCTAGACTGTGGACACACGGATATGATTTTTACAGCATCACCAGACCAATCATTGGTGTGTACTACGGTGGCGAAAAGGGCAATCATGGATCTTGGCACAGTGATAGAACGGAGGCCAAGATATCTCAAAATCGACTCATGACACTTTTGAAGCTCCCAAATAGTAATCAGTCCGAGGATGCCATTAAATCACTTGGATCATTTGCATTAGGGAGCAAAAGAGCCTTAGAGCAATATATTGAGTTCAGTGGAGCAGATACGATCAACGTAAAGACCCAAGCTAAATGCATCGTTTATTACGTTCCATGGGAAGATTCTCAACTATGTCAAAACATAAGGAAACAAGATGAACAAGTTAGTAAGCAATTCAATCGAAATCCATACCCTGTAAACTGCCCTGGAGATGCACACCTACTCTTTCATGTAGACCCTGATAATATACTGGCATTGGATCTCAGTTCACCTGGAAGATTAAAAGGAAAATTCATTGGGGAACATGGAAGCTGGTACGGATTGATGTTTATTCTGGCATTGATATTTCTATCAATACTTGGTTATGCATGCATCAAGCGATTGGAGAATAGAGTTAGAGAGTTTTCAAAAGTAAAACGTTGATTATTTTATATTTTCCTTGGAACCGATATTTCGAATTCCTATTTAAGGACGTCGCAAAAGTAGAATTCTAATAATAGTCTTCAAAATCGATTGAATTGAAAGATAGGAAGAGTAGTAGTAAAAAAACAAGACCGATTGAATTCATAGTTAGTAGTATTGAATACAATATTTCGAATTCACGAAGTTGAAGGCTAGGTAGCGAATTTCGCAGTGAATTCTCTGGCCTTGGCATCATACGCAGCTCTGTCAGTTTGATACAGTTGGGCAATCTCCGGTTCCAACGGACTGTCGGTTGAAGGCTCCACCATCAAGTTACGCAACACGTTAAGTATCCATTTAATATCATGCGATGGTTTCCAGTCCTCCTTGATGATATCCGCGCATATCTCGCCAGTGTCTTTCTTCACATTCGGATGATAAATCATGGTTGTGAACCTCACGTCTGGAGGCTTGAAAGGGTAGGCTTCAGGAAACACCATGACCAAGTTGAAAACGCCCTCCTCGTATGGCGAGCCCTCCGGGCCTGCGATGGATGCTGCCCATTTGTATATGTCATCTTCTTGAGGCTCGGCACTAGCCCATCCCAAATCCTCTTCTGCAAGATTCTTACATTCTTTCGCCAACCGTTTCGACCCCATAGAACTTCCTTCAACGAATTATTGAGGGGGTCGCGTCCTTCTAGAAAGTAAATCGATTTCAAATTGGATATTTTGTTTACAACACATCCCGAAAAGATCACCCCGCGCACTCGCGCATTTGCCAAGCTTGCCACAAACGATGAGAACCGTAATGAAATTGCAGAAGCTGGTGGATTGGAACCTAACATGCGGGCTCTTAATGGAGACAATATCGATCCTGATTTCCTAGCAGCTGCAATTGATCTTCTCAACCAATTCGCCAAGAATGAACTCTTCAAGGACAAAATAGCTGCTCTTGGAGGCATTGAAGCCTTGATAGTATTGATGCTTAAAATCATTGATCACTCTTACGTGGTATAAAATTTTCTCAGTACATTGGCCAATCTCGTTTACAATAACAAGGTGAATGTACGTGAACCAATGAAGCATCATGGCCCAGAGGCAGTTCGGAAGATGATATATATATCCAAAAGATGAAACAGTTCTTTCCATGTCAATGGTTTTATTGTCTAATTTGATGGTCGGAGAGGACGAAAACAAACATGTCATTCGACAAACATGTGGCAAGGAAGTCGTGAATGCAACGCGAATCAATTACGACAATTCAAAAGCGTTTTGAGAAGCATTGAGGACGCTTGGAAACATGGCTTACTTAGATGAAAACATTTTGTTTATTGTGGAACAAGGAGCTACCAAATTCATCGTGGCTGGAATGGCAGTATGTTCTTCTGGTGAAGTCAGATCCTTAGATACTCATTTCCATGGTTCTATGGCAGTTAATGAGTCCAGACGGGATTTCAATTTGATTATAGATGTTTTCTTCAAATGTTGATTCATTTGCAAAATCTTATGAAAAATCATCATCTGACGAGGTTTTAGTTTATACGGAGAAGTTAAAGGCTGAAAGATATCAAGCTTTTAAAAAAGGTTCTGGTCATCTTTTGGTTCCTTTCATTATTGGTGCTGGATGGGGTACGGATACTAAGATGCTATTGCAGTGATTTTGGTAGGTATGCGAGATCATTTTGGGATGCAGAGAGAGGGACGCCAATGTATAAACCATTTTTAAATGCTTTCGTGGCTACCTCATAGAAGGTTTTTGCAGGCGATATTGTCGTCAAGTCGAGGGATGCAATTAAATTACATCAGGAGAAATATAATGTGAATTCAGTGATTCCGATTACTTCACGGATTGCCATCAGGCTCTTTTCTTGAACAAGATACTCTTGTTAATTAAGAAATTAGCATTTGATGGCTTTTATCCACTACTAGTAGTTTTAAAAAAAAATATCTATTTTTGTTGAAACTTTTCCACCCTAGCAGAAACATCTATCCATTCGTACAGAGGTAATGGTAGACACTAAATTATTTAAATTTAATTTTTTTCGCCAGTTCCAAACTCCCTCTATTTTTTTCCAGTCGACAGAGGGAATTTTTTTTGCGGCTGGCGACGAGGAAGAGTCGAAACAAGCTTCCTACGGGTGAATTTTGAAGTTATTCTTTAACCTAGACAACTGCAGCTCACATGGGTTCCGTGAAGTCGAGATGTCCCTGTTTTTTTATCACAGCGTCCAAGA
>Ga0105054_10007682_pt1 | contig 14547 bp, 1 predicted proteins | sample BON02_FD_78091 | JGI IMG/M metagenome (GOLD analysis project Ga0105054, IMG submission 78091) | Freshwater microbial communities from Lake Bonney liftoff mats and glacier meltwater in Antarctica - BON-02 (megahit assembly) | ecosystem: Environmental > Aquatic > Freshwater > Ice > Glacier...
ATATATATATATATATATATGTATACATATGTATATATATATATATATACATATATATATATACATATATATTCACATATGTATATTCTATTGACGTACACATATATATATATGTATACAATTTATCAAGTCTCTAAACTGTTGCCACTCAATATTAATTCTATATGAAAATTTTACACATGACATATGCGGTATTTATGATTTAAGTTATACATGTCACGGATGATATGCAACATAATTGACAGACAGCCAATATACTACAACCGATATCTGAGTTACATGAATACATAATCTTAACAAGACGCATAAAAAACAAAGGTGTACCTTGATGGCACAGGCCATCCCTGCAATCTCTCCAACAGCAGGTCTCATGTATATGCATGAACATATGCGCGCGCGCACACACACATGCACAATCATAGACACAAACTTATGCACACAGGGACATTTGCTCACATGTGCACAGATGCATGCACACGCACAACACACTGCCAGAAGATTACATAAGCACACAAAGACTAGAACACACACAAATACATATACTCATGCGCACATTTACGCACACTTACGCACACATAGACACTGACTCACTTTCGGGCGTGCGGGCGCGCGTGCTGTCTCTCTTACACACACATACTGGCATACTCATAGCAGCCAAAATTGCTATGAAGATCGTCTCCAGATATATTTGCCATTTGAATTCCACATCTTTCCGGATTTGATTATACTCAATTCGAGCACTGCGGTAGATTTAAAGTTGTACGACGTCATGTCTCCAAGGTTTCAGCTGCTCCTGCGAGGTAAGGAAAGAGAAAGCCAGGAGTGTGTGTGTGTGCGTGTGCGTGCATGCGCGTGTGCGCGTGTGTGTGCCTGTGCCTGTGCTTGTGCCTGTGCCTGTGCATGTACCTGTGCCTGTACCTGTGCCTGTGCCTGTGCATGTGCCTGTGCCTGTGCCCGTGCCTGTGCCTGTGCCTGTGCCTGCGCGCGTGTGTGAGCGCGTGTGCGTGTGCGTGTGCGTGTGCGTGTGCATGTGCATGTGCATGTGCGTGTATCGATTCAAAATGTGACGATTTCTCAAAAAATAGACAGCACGGCAGCACCAGGCACATCACTTCCTGTACTTTCACTCCCTCAAGATCATTTGTTCGTCGCGGTCTCCCTCAGACATGCAAGCACGCACGCAAATCTGTCCTCCTTTTATCTCTCAGGACAATTTCAGACACCAGTCATCAACGATGTTCTAGAATTCACAGACTTGGCAATGCACGGAGCGGTGGGCACGTTTTATTTGCAATTCACAGTGATTTATGCCTCCTCCCCAAATATGCAAGCACAGTGCACCACCTCATCCTCGCAGTGTCCTGCTCATTGCTGCACACAGACCCCTACATTCCATGTTTACCCGTCGGGCGTGCGCCTCATATCCTCACTACCTTCTGACCTGCACCGGCTCGAAAACCGTACATTGCCGGCGCTAAACGTTGAGATTTACGGCGCCATGGATTTTTCGCTCAAGGTGTTTGGTGACTTGCCGTATCTAGGAATTTATGCGGTGTTGCAGCAGCGCGGAGTGGTCTTGGGTGACGGTTTCTTGCTGGGGGGTGAGAGACAGAATGTTAGTAACAGCGTTACAAATATGTCGTTCGACGCGTTGCGAGTTGTCGGGCATGCAGGTGCCGAATTTTCCATCATGTTTCATCTGATATCTCCTTTTACGTCTGCAAATAGCACAAATGGCAATGGCAACAGTAACAGCAGTAATCTCACAAGATATGATGCTAGTGGTAATGACGCAAATTACACTGGCAATAGTAGCGGGCACGGGCAAGGTGTCGATGGCGGTGACAGGATTGGCAGGACTAGTGGGTTGTTTGAGATTCTACCGTATTTGGCTGTGCCGCAGATGGACGCCTTCTACTGCGGAGGAACTAGAGTAATCACGGTAGAGGTCGTAGACTCCATCGGGAAGCCTCTTACCACAATCAAAGACATTGATGAATTCTCTGTTCAAGTTGCTCCTGGCAATGAGCGTTTAGGATTCAGGATAGAGGAGCAAGAGGCATCACCACGGACGAATTTGATCAATCGGTCAACGTCAATTATGTTTGAGGTGGTTCTGCGCCGAGATGTGCTACCTTGCCTAGGGGATTTGATGTTGGTCTTCAACATCACGACCAACGGGTCAAACTCGGAAAGCACCCAATCTAACGTCTTCCAGATGCAGGTGTATGGTTTAGTGCTGTTGAAACCTTGCTTCACATTCGGCACAATGTTTCGTGTGCTCGGCGACCATGCCAAATTCCTGCCCACTGGACAGTGGGACGTCTCAATGATGGCCTCCGAAAGTTCACCCACTTACCACGCAGGTGGGGGGCCCCGCGCTCGTGGGCACGTGAGCTTTGATAAATCCAAATCTCAGTTTCTGGATGCCGGTGCTCGACGCTTCAATATTGAGACGAATGGAGGATTTACCGTGGTTATTGTGATTAGATTTGCTGGCGGAGCTTCCCCGATTGCCAACGAGACCATCATCAGTTTCGGCAATATGCATCCTCATCGAAATATTCACATTAGCCGACATGGGGTATCAGGAATTCGTGTGGAAATATCTGAGGGGCAACACCTCGACTGCCATCTGATAACGGTGCAAGATTGGATAGAAGAGGACAAGTGGCTGACAATAGTCGCGCGCCTCGATGCGCTTGCACACTCTCTTGAGCTGTGGGTAAATGAAGAGCTAGTGAGCGAAAGTGAATGCTCAGCTAATCTTGCCAATTTCGACGTTGCCAACATATACTTGGGCAAGGCAGCAAGTGTCATGCCTCCATCTGCTGCACAGGTGCAGTCTCAACAGTGGAGTACCCCACCGGCATTTCTGAGCGCAGACATTGCAGGAGTGCACGCTGTTGACGAATTCTTGAGCCTTGACGAAATTGCGCAAATAGTCGCAAATCATGAGCAAGGTTTCAATGTGTTTCCAGAGGATCAGTTTGCAGTTCACCAGACTCTGCCATCTACACTTCTAGCGGTTATAGATCGATCAATGCTTGTTATTCCCACATCTGACACAACCGTGTCAGCTCAACTACTGACGCAACAACCACCGGGAGGGGCGTGCAGTATGCACGGCGACTGGACATCCTCGCCGAATCTCGAAGGAACCACAAGTCTGGTTGCAGAAGCAGGGTATGTTGTGTTTACCGACCTAAAAATCGCAAAACCCAGCCCATGCCTGAGAATTCACTTCTCGAGCAGCACCGTGAATACTACCTCGGATATGTTCCAGATTTTCCCGAAGCTACTCAGTGCATCGCAAGGGGGATCGCAGACAGATTTGGTTGAGCAGATTTCAATCAGTCGTGGCCTGCAGTATGGACACTTTTTGCAAGATGTCAACATTCACAGCGCGGATGCCGATGGATTTCACATCCTAGCCCAGCTTGAAACTTGTGTTCCTCGCACTCTGGCGCCTTCGGCGGCTCAGCCGTGGAGGCAGCCTGCCGTGTCGCCCGTCATATCCATTGGCAACCTGTCTGTCGCCGCGCAGGCCACAACATTGCAGTTGGACGGCATGCGGGAACAGGGGGGTTTTCTTGAAGTGCTTGCTGCATCTATCATCATCAAAGACATTCAGCAGCAGCATTCTTTTCCTCTCGCATTGAATGTGTTTACTGTGCGTCTTGCGTTCAATGTCAACATTTCTGTGATTGGTAGCACGGTGGCCTTCATTATCACCATCTCAGGTCTGCGATCGCCTACCAAAAGCAGTGACAATTCCATGTCGTCTGATTTCTATACTGTCGATGCAGTTGGATGTCACGATGACTGTGTTACTCTGGGCAGAGGTTCGTCTTGGAACGTTTCGCATTGTATGAGTTGCAAAAATATATTCAGCAGGACCATCTGGCGGCAAGGAGGTGGACAGCTAGAGTTGCATATGGCGCCAGACTTCAACTTGAACGCGGGCGAAAGGATTTCATTTAGTTTCTCGATGCTCAACAACAGAATGCCACGCTTAGATCTTCCAGTGTTTGTCTCGGCAAGTGGGCAGCACATAATGCGCCAAGTTCCAATGCATGCGATGCTGCCGCTCAACATTTTTGCTCCGCACTTGGCAGCAACTGCGCGACAGGCAACCGCTTGGCCGTCTGCCAATAATATTATTACTATTGTCCTCACTGCAACATTCAACCTCGACGTTGGCTCTTTAATCGCAGTGAGCGGGCTGCATGTCAATCCATCGTGCCGTCAGATTGAAGTATCTTCCTCCTGTGCTCAAGCTGGCGACGGATGGAAAGGTCAAGATGAGTCGGATCTCTTTCTCAAGATTTCAACGGTGCTCCTGGCAGGTCACAATTGCAGCATCACAATTCACTTTGAGAATGATGCACAAGCTCGGGCTGCTCGCATCCTTGCCCTTTCATTTGCCGGAATCTACTTTACGGTGGAAAAACAATTGGTGTTAGTAGAGTCACCCATTGTTGTCGAAGCCCCCGCCTTTGCTGTGAAGCAGTTTGCCACGAGTATCCGCGACCAAGGCAATTTGATGACAATTTCGCTCACGCTAGTGCCCAATTTTGCGCTCGTGGGAGTTGGAGCAGACGAAGACTTGCTGTTTAAGATACAAGGTCTCGTATCTCAGGCATCTTTCCCTGTTTCTATTTCCGTCCACGGGCCAGCAGCATCTCCTGTTCCCAACACACTTGCACTGTATGGCTGCATGTCTCCACAAGCTAAGCTCGCGTGCTGTCTCAGCCGCCCTTCTTGCCGTCGGAACACAACACACACCTCTTCCCCACAGACAGCAAAACCAGGCAAGTGTCGGTTGCCCGATCCCTCTGCGCAGATTATGGCGTGTATTGCAACGGGAATACAATCTAGTGCAACCAGTGGCGAGGCAGCTTCCCAAAGTATTTTGCTGCGCGGAAGTATTACTGCAGGCTACCAGCTCGTACTAGAGTGGAAGGTGAGTCGAATTGAGAATCTGCGGTTGAATCTGAGCTGCTCGGCGTTTGGGAACAGAATGTTTGAGCTCGAGGACGTGTTTCAGAAAAAATTTCAATACCCCTTGAATGCTCAAAGGGTGCCAGATTTTGTGCAGACGCAAATAGGACAGACTTCGAGTTGGCCCGGCAGTATGAATGAAATACACGTCACTTTGGTGCCGGGTTATCTCATTCAGCTCGGTAGTCTGGTGACATTGTCAGGGCTGCCAGTCTCTGTGTTGCAAGGCCTCGTTGCCGTCTTCGAAAGCACTGGTTTGCACTGGCGTAACATGACGATGCCTGCTACCACAAACACAACGAATCAAACCAACGCGTCGATCGTGTCACGCAACAGCAGCGACTTTGTTTTCGAAGCCACATCAACTATTTTGAGAGGCTCACACATGAGCATCATTATTCGCTTGCAAAACCCCTTGAGTCTGATAGCAACCCACCCCACTGCGGTATACGTGCGTGTAGATTCAATCTCAAATCTAAGCACAACTGCGTGCACGGCCTGTTTTCTAGAGCAAAGTGCACTTGACATAGATGAAACAACAGTGCTGCCTCTTTCTGGAGCAATGCCTGGCGATGCTGCGCCAATGAAAATCTTAGCACCATCTCTGTTTGATGTCACGATCGGACAACGTACTCCTTTTCCGTCGGCAGTGAACACCCTTTCCATTACCTTCACGAGTAACTTTGCTCTTGCTGCTACTGCTGCTTTACTATGGGTCAAGAGCAGCGATGGATCCATGAGCACACTGCTGCTGTTGCCAATGGATCTCGTTGCTGGCGTTAGAAGCACTGTGTCATTCGACATGACCAATCCTGCACTCCAACGCAACGCTGCTGTAGTTGAAGTTGGATTGTTCCAAAACGTTTTCAATCACACCATTATCTTTGTCAAAGACGGCTGTAACTGTTCCATATCCATAACGAGGTTGCAGATTGCAACAAATGCGCACGGTGATTTTGCCCCCTTGTTGATAAACTCGCCAGGACTGGAGATTTTCAGCATCACGGCCAGCACCAGTTTCCCTGGCGTCGAAAACACCATTACAGTTTCTTTGATGTCAAACACGAATACATATTTTACTGGCAGCTCATTAAGAATCTCAGGGTTGCATGCAGGGCAAATTCCGCACCAGACGATAGTGCACGGTGAATACCCGACTGGCAACGTGGGATTTCTGTGCGAGATTGGGCGCTCTAGCCCTCAGCACTTTGATAGCTGCCAAAATTGCTCGAAATTCACTTCGAACACCACAGCTGCAACGCCCTTTCCCGCGTTTGAGACACATCCAAGTCAGTGCCGATGTGCATGGAGAAGCAATGACTCACTCACTATCCCCATGGTGTCGCTTCTAGCAGGCGTCCCAATGGTCTTTCAATTCATGACGTTGAACCCTCCGAGTGTCAACGCCGTTGACTTGTCTTATCTTGGCGGCGATTGGGCTGCAATGCACTGTACTGCTGTCACGAATGGGCTGCAAGGTACTACCATTGGGTCAAACATAGAGGGTGATTGTTTGGTTGGATCGCTTTTATGTAGGGGAGCCGTGGTCAGTCTCTACAATCTGAAAGCATCCATGACAATGTTTGAAGGCGCCACTGCTCAAATTTTGTCGATCGAGGCCAATGGCAACATATTAATCCAAGTTGGGTCCAATGTCCTTCCTGTCAAAGCAGCAAATCTGGTGCTGATAAGTCGCTCGATCCAACGTGGAATCGATGATAGCAACGCTGTTTTTCGCAAAAGCTTGCTGCCGCTATATGCGGGCACGTATCGTCTCGCATTCACACCCGCCACTAGAATTAAACGGTCAGGCGAGTGCATCAATGCATCAATGGCGAGTGCATCGGTATTTGCTGCACTACCGATCGTTAGCAACATGTTTACGGTGCTGCCCGCGCATTTAAAATCGTCTATGATTGGAGTTTCTACGTTTTTTGTCAGCGAGACGTTGCCAACAATCAGCGTTAGCATCTTGGATTCCCAAGGCAAAACGATGACCAACGTGGGCGCCAATGAAACCCTCTTTGTGATGGCTGCACTTTTCCACGACAACCACACCCAAGTGCTCACAAACTTGGAGGGAAATACTCGGGCACAAGTCTTTTTTGGGATGGCTGCGTTCACAGATCTTGCCGTTGTGAAATTGTCGGGCAGAGCCTTCAGTCTGCGCTTCTTTATGAGTACAGAAACCATGGACAGCACTGCTATTGTGCAAACATATTCGACTGATTTTGACGTTCTTCCAGCTTTGTTATTTGTCGCACGTGATGTTACTGCCGAGCAGACAGCTGGCGAGCCGTTTACTGTGACTCTTTTCCTTTTGGATCGCTGGCAAGAGCGTGTTGATACGTACTCTGCTGGCGACTTTGCTGTCGGGGTCACGGTGACGAAGGGCGATCAGAATCTCACGAAGCATCTTGTTGTGACTTCTACTGAATACAATTCATCGAACATCCACCTGACTTTGTCCATCCGAGCCATCGCAGCAGATGTGCGCCTGCACTTCTATATTTACAATCTCAGCGTAAACGTCACCACTACCTCCGCGCCTTTTCATGTGGTGCCAAGGCTAATGCACATTCAAGTTGCAGCCCTGAAATCCTTTCTCAACCAGTCCTACATAGTTGGTATGCAGATGGGGCCATTACAACTAGGCTTTAGAAACATGAGCAATGTCAACGCCGAACTTGTGCCCTTTCTCGATAACGCCAGCGTTAAGGTAAAACTAGTGGCTTGTGCGGATTCTGATCCGTCTCTTGGGGGCTCTGCCAGAGCGGCGGTGACACTGCACAATAATTCAGTTTTCTTGACCGATTTTACGGTGCAGGTTGCTGGTCTTGTGCGTCTCGAGTTTATTTTCTACATTAATGAACATGAGACTTCAGTCACTGCACTCACGCCTGAATTTATGGTGTGGCCTGCTCTGCAGCAGCTTACAATCGCAGGAATTCTCTCTTCGTCGTCATCAAGAAGTGCAAATCTGACTATACCTCTCGATGCGTATGGACTTGCTAGAATCCCAAGTGTACTTTTGAAGGCGAGTGCGGAGTCCAATGGCAACCAAGGCTTCTCGATACAAGGTTTCTCGATAGCGGCAAGCATCAGTCTTGGAAAATTCACAAGTGCATACTCATCTGGACATAGACCCATTAAACTTGGCACAGCAATGTTTACAGATCTCGAGATCAATCCACATGGAGCTTCAAGCCTTGTACTGCAATTTGCTGTTATCGGACCACCATGTGTAAAAACAAAGTCAGAAAATGTTTCGGCCAGTTCATGCATCCAGGTGATGCTGCTTTTTGAAACTTACGCAGAAACCCCACCGACACTTCCCGTATTTGACCGGCAGAGCCGAGCGCGAACGCCCATTATTTCTAAAATTGACACCAGCTACGCAAGTACCGTTGTTGTGCAAGGCGACGGGGAAACAGTCATCAGTCAGATTCTGATGGGCTGTTGTGACCTTGGAGAGCGAGTTTTGCCGTTGCAAATGGCGAAACAAGTCAACAAGAGTCTTGAGCTGCACCTCTATGGACCCAACATGCAGTACAGTATTTTTGCAGTGTCGGCAGTCATGAGACTATACACCAAGCAGGAGCAGTTTGCGATTCAAGTGCGCGCAGGTGTCAAAGAGATGAAGGGGAAAATGCCCAACAGTATAGCGCTCAAAGTCAAGGCCAGCCGCAAAGGTGGAAAGGACAGCTTTTGGGCCAAGTCTTCTTTCCCCCTTCCTCCTCAGGTGGCCACACCAAAAATAAGTGTAGTGCGAAGGGTGCTTTCAGTATTTCACTCGAGATATTTGGCTCGGAATTTCGAGACGCATCGTTCATTGTGGCGAGATTCTGGCAAGGGGCTGAGAGATGCACGTGTTATGGGTGGAATTGCACGGCGTACCCATGCAGGTTCGCATCATGGCGATCGCTGCGCGACGAGTCCAGAGCATGTTGAGGGTGTTGAGATGAAGAGCTCCATTGTGTTCCCCAATACTGGCGGGTTTTCAGACTCTGGATCATTTCCAGAAACGCCGTCTTTGACAGTTTGCAGTGTGGGTCGAAGCTCTGGAGATTATCTTCTGCAAGCACGCAACGCATCGGATGGCAAGTACGTGAAATGGTGGTACCAAACAGCAACAGACCAGCATCTTAACATATCAAACGCCACAGTTTTAAATCACGTGCCCTGGACTATTCTTTGCGTGTCTGTCTCGTTAAACAAGGCCACAGACACGTTTACAGGCGTATCTTTAACATCGGGACTATTGCGAGGCGTAGATGCCGGTGCAATCCAAGCTCGAAACTTCTCTGGAACAGGAAGCACAAATCATGCAAGGCTCGTCATTTCTGTTGGAGGCCAGAACAGAGGGCGCCAAGATCGCGCGTGGGAGCTGGCAGAGCTCACTGTCTGGAATCGAAGGCTCTCATTCGAAGAGCTCTCTGAGGTGTTGAATTTCTATAAACAGGTCTACTCAAATCCTTCGGGGCGCAGCTGGCTTAAAGATTGGGGGACCGTACCTTCATCTTCCATGACAAGAGCAAATATTCGAGACCGGGTGTTCGGTGTGAGCTATTGTGCAGCTTCCCTCTCCTTGCCCTGTGTCGCGCCTTCGGGCCGGGTATGTAGTGCAAGTATTGCCGCCTCCAACGGCCAAGAGCCGTTGGGCGTGGATTCACAACTACTGCCAATCTATTCCTCACACTACACCGACGCATCAGGAGCAGGCTGCAAGGCGCAGGTGTCGTGTTCAGGGTGTCAATGCCAGCCCACCACAGATGCAATTCGTCTGGGCACCTTTGACGATGGATCTGGACAAAATGGGTATGCAGCAGATTTGGATTGTGTCTTCAATATCTCCTTGCCCGTGGCTGAGTGCGGAGATATTGTTCTCACCTTCGCATCCTTTGATACCGAGCTGGGATATGATTTTGTGACGGTCAAACATGGAGATGCAAGGGCTGATGCAATTCTTTCGGGCAGGCAAGTGCGCGCGTCACAAGAGTTTCGCTCAACTACCGGATTTATGCAGGTGATCTTCAACTCAGATCCTAGCGTGAGCGCACAAGGCTGGCACGCACAATGGAGAGTCTCATCCAAGCTTGCGGGATCCTCAAGATCGCCTTTGATGCGCGACTACTCGGAAGCACGTCTAGTGCACGTCGAGTCGCCTGGCGACATGGGTTTTGGCGAGAAGCCCCCCCCCCCCCCAAACACGACCATTACAGTTGGGGATCTTCGTCGCATCAGCGTCGTAGCCTTGGATTTTTCCATGAATGCTATTACTGTCATTGCACCCGTGAATTTCTCCAGAGTGAACATGTCGGCATTTGCCCATGTCGACTCACAATGCCGTGCGCTCGAAGGCCACGTGCTTCAGGTGCATTTCAACCCAATCCCGCAAGACGCATCGCTCTTTGTGTCGATTGATGGCACAGCTCCTCTGCTAGCTACACGTCCCACCCGAGCCTTATTAAGGGGCTATTCTTTGCACATGGCACACGTGAAGGCCAATTCCAATTTGACGATACAGGCCTTTGAAAAGGGCAAGGTACCTTCCTCTGTGTCGACGTTGGTGCTTGGTGCATCCAATCCCTGTTTTAAGGGCGCATGTGGCGTTTTTGAGAGCTGCATAATCAACGCTGATGTCTTCTCTGCATCATCCCACTACTGCTTGCCCTCAACATTACCAGGATCAAACGTACAGATTCAAAAGAGAGTCCAGCAGGGCTCTGTCAAAATCGATGAGTGTCTGGAGGGCCTTGATAATTGCGACGCTCGCCACCTTTGTATCGATACTCCAGGTTCTTTCACATGTCAACCTCAACTCAGCTTGCACATGTGCGATGTGGGGTCATCCCGCGAAACGACATTGTGCACGTCGTTTTCTATAGTTGCGGAGCTCGACTGCGTGACGGGTACGTGGGCGAAAATAGGCGTCACTGACAACGCAGTGGAATGTTTTCATGAGGTTCTGAAACACGAAACGTGCCGGAAGCGTCTATTTAAGTGGCAAGCAGCCGGAGGAGGGGTGTGTGAGTGCGAGTTCTCACCGTCATGGCTGTCTCCCCAGCCAAAGTTATTTGAAGACGAGTGCATGTGGCAAAATAACACAATGTCTACCTACCGGATGTCCGTGCCGTATGAACGAGTTTCTGCCATGGATTGTTATACGGGGCCGATTTTTTCTCTTCTGCCCCCCCAGCGTTCCCCAGCGGAGTGCTTGCAGCAGGTGCTAGCAACACCTGCGTGTGATACCTCGTTTTTCAAGTGGGCTGATGCAGTTGATAATAATGATTGTATGTGCGCCATCAAAGGTAGTCTGCACGAGTGTCAGTACAAGAGCAAGGGTACGATGAGCACATGGAGGGTGATGCGAGACTCTTGCTATGACGGTCACAAGTCATTTTATTTGTCGAATGCCTCTCTTGAATTTCTGGGCGTCCATTTGCTGAGTCGCAACTACAGGTACCGTGCTATGGTAGCATTCGATCAAACCAATCCTGCCACCGCCGCAGATTATGCGCTTATCATTTCAAGGGTGTCTGATGGGGCTGTAATCTGGTCGAACCAACAAGTTGTCAACAACATTTTGCGCAGGGAAAGAGATCCAGTCTATTCGAATATGACTAAAGATTGTCAAGATGGCTACACATGGTCGTGTCACCAAAAATTGTCGATTACCAACTCGTCAATCTCGCCAGATATTTCGAGCAGCTTTTCACTTATTACAAACTACACGGCTACCTTGCAGCTCAATTCGTCCTCGCTAATTTTGGCGAGTGCTGCAGCGCCTGTACAAGTGTTATGGCAGACACAGCCTAATCTGCAGCATGTGGGTGCAAATTTTCTTGTTCTTCAATCCGACGGGGATCTTCGATTATATTCTGGCAACGGCAGTATTTTGTGGACTTCGGACACTTCTGATGGCACTGATTTTCAGGCGGACATGGCTGCTGCTCAATTCACAACGCATGCCCAGCAAACATGTTCGCTGTGTGCAGCAGGCACCTTCAAATCTGTATCCAAACATGGAGGGGGCTCCTGCGTCGAGTGCGTGGCGGGCTCACATTCTGCAGCTGGCGCCACGTCTTGTTCAGCTTGTGGCACTGGCATTTCTGTCAAGGCTACAGGTTCTACCGCGTGTGTAGAGTGTGCTGCAGGCTCGTACCCAGCCATGGTAGACAGGGCCGCGTGTGTCGCCACTGTAGCGTGCGCTGGCTCTGATTCGTGCGAGTGTGCCCGAAAGATAGCATCACGGCAGGGTATCATCAGCAGCGGCCTGAGTAACAACTACTCACAGTGCAGCTGGATCGTTTCTACCGTGGCTCACACTTGCTTGCCAGCATCCCCGATTGCGATCACATTCAATCTCGATCTGGCGCAGCACGTTGTACAAGTATTTGCCTGTCATGACCACAACTGTTTGCAGCGTACTGCACTGACCCCAATTTCTACTGCCGCCTCGACAATAGAATACGAATCCACAAGTGCTTTCTTACAAGTGGTCAGCAACACTTCTGGGACCGTCTTCGAGGGGTCTTGGACTGTTGGCCATGCATGCCTTCTGTGCGCTCGAGGCGCATATTCTTCTGCCATCTCCAACAGAGCCTGCTCCCAATGCCCGTGGGGCAAAACTACTAAAGAAATGGGATCGAAATCCGCCTCTGTGTGCAACGACTGTCGAAATGGTTCCTATGCTGCACCTACCAATGCCTCGGGATTCGAGTTTGCTGCAGCCGCCAAATACATTAGCATCCAGCTGCCTTTTCTAGAGACATGTGCCACGCCCAAGTTTTGTCGTTTTCCATTCACCTACCAAGGTGTCTCGCACAATAGGTGCACAATGGCAGACCATGCACCTGGAACACCCTGGTGCGGCACTGTAGTGGATGTAGACGCATGTTTGTCTGATTTGTCATCACGATTTGATATTTCGAGCAATTCTTCTCTCCTTTCCGGTCGTAGCAAGTGCTGGACAGAGTGCGGAGCCCCCAAAGGTTCAGTGTCGTGCTCCCTGGTCGATCTTTCGACCCTATACTTTGCGCAATTCTCGCCTCTCACACAGCCTTTTCCTGCAGGAACCAAGGTGTCACAATGGGCTCAATTTGAGCAGACGGTTATTTCGAGTCAACCGTCATACTACCCGACGACAACGGGACCGAAAGGCTATTCGTTTGTGCGGTTTCATTCTGATGCTGCACATGGTAAGACCGAGAGCATGGTCGCAGCATCATTGAGTACACAACTCAAATTGAACACAGAGGGCCTCTCTATTGTAGCCGTGGTGAGGTTCACCAGCAGTAGCGAGAGGGGTAGTACAGGAAGCGGAAATGGGAGCGAGACCGGGGTAACCAGTGGGAACTTGCTAGAGTTGAAAAGTCCCAGCACTTCTACTGGCAATGGCGACAAGATTCTTGTTGTTCACTCTGCTGGAGAGATTACATGGCGTATATTTGGTGGTGATGCGCTCCTCTGTGAAATTTCCAGCGCAGTTCCCGACGACGAATGGATGTCGTTAGTTTTACAGTACGAACCATTAGCACGACGTGTCGATATGTTCTTGAGCCATCAAACAACATGTTGCGAAGTCGATACAGATCTTCAACTCAAATCCAGTGCCCTGTGTGATACTACTCACATTTCCAAGTCGACTGCCGGTTCCACTTGCTCTGGAGAGTGCGGTTGCATCGATACTAGTATGTTGGCATCGAACGGCACAATCTCCAACGGCCCTTCACCGTATGGACAGAATATAGAGTGCGAATGGACGGTCCATTCCGACACTGACATATCTCTGATCTTTACATCCTTCAACACTGAAGTGTGCTGTGATATCATCACCATCTACAATTGCTCTGACCAGACTCTCGATTGTGTGATTGCAAGATTGAGCGGCAGTGCTGTTAGCCTTACTGATATTCATACCTCATCGACAGGCGTTATGCTCATTGTTTTTACAACAGACGGCAGCGTCCAACAAGAAGGATTCTCTGCCAACTGGTCAATCTCGCCAGAGATCGTGTATATGGACAGGAATCTTTCGAGTATTACAGTTGGAGATTCGAACTTCAAAGGTGATGTTGCGGGGCTGGTTGTCGTCGATCAGTACCTTGATCTTAATTCTGCTGCTGTTATTGGGGATAGTCTGAGCTTTGGGCAGGGGAACCCGTGCTGTAGATCTGTTTCTTCCAGGTCATGTTTCGACTGCCCTGTAGGGTTCTATTCTGATGCTCTTGGAGCCTCCAGCTGCGCTTTGTGCCCACCTGGAAAATATGCCGACGCTACCGGCCACGCTGTGTGCACCAACTGTTTACACGGTCAATATTCAACGGTGGTTGGCGCTACATCTGACGTTTGCCAAGACTGCCCCGCGCAAAGCTACTCTGGCGACGGCAGCAATGTGATAACAAACTGCACCTGCAACCAAGGCTACACGGGTCCCGACGGTTCCAACTGTAAAGAGTGCATCGCGGGGACTTGGAAGGCTTTGAACGGCTCATCGTCCTGCATATTGTGCGCGTCGGGGAAGTACTCGAGCGAGACGGG
>Ga0105054_10007684_pt1 | contig 14546 bp, 16 predicted proteins | sample BON02_FD_78091 | JGI IMG/M metagenome (GOLD analysis project Ga0105054, IMG submission 78091) | Freshwater microbial communities from Lake Bonney liftoff mats and glacier meltwater in Antarctica - BON-02 (megahit assembly) | ecosystem: Environmental > Aquatic > Freshwater > Ice > Glacier...
CTTACCTCTATTCAAGCTTTGGAGCGTGTTGGTCTCAAGGAAGGTGACCGTGTGCTTATCCATGCTGGATCAGGTGGAGTAGGTAGCTTCGCTATACAATATGCCAAGACCAAAGGAGCCTATGTTTATACAACCACCAGCACCAAAAATGTGGAATGGGTGAAAGCGCTTGGTGCTAACCGTGTCATCGACTACAAAAAGGAAGATTACAAGTCCATAGTTTCGGATTTAGACATTGTGTTTGACACGCTAGGAGACGACTATACGCTGGAAGCATTTCAAATTATAAAAGTTGGTGGAAAAGTAACAAGCATTGCCAGTGTTCCCGATGAGGAAACAGCTGCTATGATGGGTATGAAAGGCTATCAACTGCCTGAAAAATTTTCCAAACTGATTGATGCAAAGTCAGCCAATTATAAACTCACTTGGATGCAGCCCAATGGTGAGCAGCTAGATACTATATCTGCGATGGTGAAAGACGAGAAAATCAAGCCTATAACTGATAAGGTATATCCTTTTGAAGATGGTATTGAGGCCTACTTATACTTAGCTACGGGAAGAGCCAAAGGGAAAGTGATTATCAACTTTTCTTAAGCGGTTTAATAGGGTTGACCAAATTATTAATTTCTAATAAGAAGAAAATATGACTAACGAAAAACAAAATATAGTAGTAGCCGGCGCGAACGGCACCACGGGAAGAATCATTATTAATTTATTAAAAGAATCTGAAAACTATAGGCCAATTGCCATGGTCAGGAAACAAGAGCAAAAAGACCATTTTGAAAAGACCAATGTTTCAGTGGTACTTGGCGATTTGGAAAAAGATGTAAACCATGCAGTAAAAAATGCAGATAAAATAATTTTTGCAGCAGGATCCAAGGGTAAAAATGTGACGGGAGTAGATCAAGAAGGTGCAAAACGACTAATTGATGCTGCTAAAGATGCTGGAGCAAGAAAGTTTGTTATGTTAAGCTCTATGGGAGCCGACAACCCTTCTGTGAGTGAAGAAATGGAAGACTATTTAAAGGCAAAACAAAATGCCGATGAGTATCTAAAAGCCAGTGGCTTGAACTATACGATTGTCAGACCTGGTTCACTAACGGATGAAGAAGGCACGGGCAAAATTCAGCTAAATAAAAAAATTGAAAGCTTTGGGAAGATCACAAGAGCAGATGTTGCCAAAACACTCGTAGAAGTATTAGAGGACGGTGTCATGCAAAATCAGGTTTTCGAAATATTGGCAGGGAAAACGCTCATTGAAAAAGCCATTACTCTCTAATAAATAGGAATAAATAACACATTAAATATAACAATAATGAAAGCAATATACACAGCAGAAGCAACTGCAACAGGTGGTCGAAATGGCCACGTAAAAAGTAATAATGATATTTTGGACCTACAAGTAAAATCGCCTAGAGCAATGGGCGGAGCAAATGACGATTATGTAAATCCTGAGATGCTTTTTGCTGCAGGATATTCAGCATGTTTCGACAGTGCCTTAAACTTAGTTATTACACAAGGTGTAATAGAAACGGGCGAAACAAGCGTAAATGCAAAAATAAGCATCGGCCGAATCAAAAACGGTGGTTTTGGTTTAGCCGCAGAATTAGTAGTAAATATTCCAGAAGTAAACTTAGAACAAGCCAAAGATTTGGCAGAAAAAGCACATCAAGTATGTCCTTACTCCAATGCTACACGTGGTAACATTGAAGTTGAATTAACTGTAACCAATAATTAAGAATAATACTCCCGAATATGAATAAGTCATATGCCAACCTGATTTCTGTTTTATTTATAATACTACTAAGTCTGGCCATTAGTTGTAGTAAGAATAAGCAAAGAGCGAATAAAAGTGGTAGTACAGAAGACAGCGTAACACACCCAACAGAAAATGTTGCTGCCATAAACACTTCAAGTGGCAATGTAAACTTCGTAACGGCCTCAAAGATGGTGATGCCGGCAGTAGTGCATATAAAAATTAATTTCAATGCCTCTTCGGAATATGGCGCATCAGGATCAGGGGTAATCATAAGTCCTGATGGATTTATAGCTACAAATAATCATGTGGTTGAAAATGCATCCGCTATAGACGTTACACTTCATGACAAACGAACTTTCTCTGCAAAGTTGATTGGCCGTGACCCCAATACTGACTTAGCACTTTTAAAAATAGAGGCTAACAATCTTCCTGTCGTTAAATTTGGAAACTCTGATAAGGTGCAGATAGGAGAATGGGTCTTAGCTGTAGGGTTTCCTCTGTCACTTAATACAACGGTTACTGCCGGCATTGTAAGTGCCAAAGCCAGAAGTATTGGAATCATAAACCGGCCGGGCAGTAATAGGAGGCAAAATAATGAGGCGTCTGAAGGTAATATGGCTGTTGAGTCATTTATTCAAACCGATGCCGCCATTAATTCTGGCAATAGCGGAGGTGCACTTGTTAATACCAACGGAGAATTGATTGGTATTAATTCAGCTATAGCATCGCAAACTGGTAGTTATGCAGGTTATGCTTTTGCGATACCTGTAAATCTCGCAAAAAAGATTTTAGATGATTTAAAAAACTTTGGAGTGGTAAAGCGAGGTGTGTTGGGTGTTTCTTTTCCGTCGCCCTCTGCAGAAGACCAGTACCTGAAACAACAGGGACTTAATCCTGCCTTGGTAAATGGTGTTTATATTATTGGTGTGCAAAATGAAAGTGCCGCTGCAGAGGCTGGTCTTAAAGAAGGTGATATTATACAAAGTATTGATGGTATTGTTCTCAACTCGTCAACCGTGTTTTCTGAAAGGATTGCAAGACACAAACCTGGTGACGTTATTAAATTAACCTACCAGCGCAATGGGGCTATCGCTATAGCCTCGGTTACTTTGCACAGTGAAGAAGTTGTAAAAACCAAAAACACTGAAGCTAATAGTGGTACAGCGCTTAAAGAATTATACAACAGACTTGGAGCCAATTTCGCCCCACTTACTGCCGAAATTAAACAGCACTTTAATATAAGTACCGGTGTTTTGGTAACCAAGGTGCGCAGGGGTGGTTTTTTTGATCAGGCAGGCATTCCTGCGGGTACTATCATCGTTTTTATCAACGGCAAACCTATTCATAATCCAGAAGATATCGATGTGGCATTATTATCTGCTCAAAGTGGGATAATACAAATACTTGCTATTGCACCAGATGGTTCAAAAGTGGTGTTTGACTTTTCCATTGGAACCTAATTCGATAGTGCCCTAATCTTAGTTATTAAAAAAGATGAAGTAAAGACAGGCGAAACAAGCGTAAATGCAAAAATAAGCATCGGCTGAATCAAAAACGGTGGTTTTGGCTTAGCGGCAGAATTAGCAGTAAATGTTTCAGAAGTAAGCTTAGAACAAGCGCAGGATTTGGCAGAACAAGCGCATCAATTGTGTCTATAATCTAACGCCACACGTGGTAACCTTGAAGTACAATTAACTGTAACTAATAAGTAAAAACATGAAAAAAGAAGAATTCAAAGCAAAAGCAAGTCAGAGAATAGATGAAGTATCTTCGAAAATCAACGAGTTGAAAGCAAAAAAAGAGTCTGTACAGGGTGATTCTATATCAAAATATGAGGAATCTCTAAAAGAATTAGAGGCAAAAAAGACTGCCCTTGAGGGGAAATATACGGAACTGGAAAATGCATCAGAAGAGAAATGGGATGAAGTGAAAAATGCGTTTTCATCAGCTTCTGAATCTTTTAAAGAAGGATGGAATAAAATAATTTCCTTGTTTTCAATTGTATTCATTTTATTTTTCTTCGCCTCTTGTGGGTCGTTTGATAAAGAAAATAAAACAACGGGTGAAGACTTGAAGGAAGAAGTAAGTGATGTGGTAGATATATCAAAAGACTATACTGTTGAACAATGGGATAAGATGAATGCAGAAATTGATGAAAAGATGCAAAAAGTCAGCAATGAATATAATGAGCTGAATGACGAGTTTAAAGATAAATTTAAAAGTAAGAAAGCTGAACTTAACAAACAAAAAGAGCAATTACAGGACAAAATAAAAGAGTTAAATCAAGCTGTAGATGATAAAAAAGAAGCTTTAAAACAGGAAGTAAATCAGCTTAAAACTGCATTAGATAAAAGTTTAACAACCTTTCAAAAAGAAATGGATGATGAAACTAATGAAAGATAAAACCGATGTAGTAATTGTGACAGGAAGCAGTGGAATGATAGGCTCGAACTTAATTCATAAAATAGCTGCCTAATAAATAATACTTAATTTATAATAGACAATGAAAGAGGAACCAGTACAAATGTTAATCCAAAAGTTAGAAGGTTGGCTTGATGCCTTCATAAGTTTGATTCCCAATATGGCAGTGACCCTGTTGTTATTAATTATCTTTCTTGTCCTTGCCAATCTTGGAAGTAAACTATTTACAAAACTTTTCTCCAAAGCATCAAATAACGAAGCATTAAGACATTTATTTTCCACTGTAGTTTATGCTGCAATCCTAGGTATTGGTTTTTTTATTATGCTTGGAGTGCTCGGGCTAGATAAGGCTTTAACCTCAGTGCTCGCAGGAATTGGTGTGATAGGTTTGGCATTGGGTTTTGCTTTTCGGGATATAGCTGCAAATTTTATTTCGGGTGTTATCCTGGCCTTTAGGAAACCTTTTAAAATAGGGGAAATAATTGCAGTAAAGGATATTATGGGTAAAGTAAGTAAAATTGACTTGCGGATTACGGTTATTGAAACTTTCCAGGGCCAAGAAGTTTACATTCCAAATAGTGACGTATTACAGGGTGTCATCTACAATTTTTCTGTTTTAGAAAAAAGGCGTATTGATTTAGCTGTAGGAGTTTCTTACGCAGATAATCTTGAGAAAGTTGAAGATGTTGTGCTGAGCACAATTAAAAATTTGGAAGGGGTGATAGATAAGGATCAAATAGGTTTTGACTATTCTGAATTCGACTCCAGTTCAATCAATTTTAATATTCGATTTTGGATAGAGTATCCAGGCGAACCCGGCTACTTGAAGATGAGAAACAAAGCCATCAAAGCGATTAAGAGCGCTTTTGATGAACAAGATATTACTATTCCTTTTCCCATTCGAACATTGGACTTTGGAATTAAAGGCGGGCAAAAACTCTCCCAAATGGAATTGAATATGAATGGAGTAAGCAAAGAAGTGGATACAAAATAATGGGCTAGAGAATGTGGTTTATACCAAATCCTTCTTATTGAAATCCTTCTCTATTTTGTAATATTTAGAAGAAGAATATGAATAATAAAACCGAAGTAGTAATTGTGACAGGAAGCAGTGAAATGATCAGCTCGGCCTTAATTCATGAGCAATAAAAAAATATTGTCCAAAAACGTATCAGATTATTTGGTAGAAATCCTAGTAGAAGCAGGTGTTCCCGATTATATTACTAACAAAATAAACAAAAATGAAAAATTTAAATAAACAAGAAGCTCAGGAAAGAATGAAAGAAATTGATACTTTATGGTCTCTAAAAGGCAAATCCATTTATAGAGAAATTATTTTCAAGGATTTTGTTGAAGCATTTTCTTTTATGACATCAGTTGCAATTATAGCTGAAAAGTCAGACCATCATCCAACTTGGAAGAATACATATAACAAAGTGAATATTACTCTTAACACCCATGATGCAGATGGACTCACAAATAAGGATTTCCAATTGGCAAAAGGAATTGATATGATACTAAAAAATTATAATCAATAGCATTCTCTGGGACGCTAATGCTCATAGCCTAGTTAAATAAAATAAATATTATGATATTCGCCAATACTGATAAAGAGATAACACTGATTTATAACTCTGAAGAACACATCGGCCGGCAAATTCTGGCTTATGCGCAAACGGAAATCATACCTATTCGTGACATAGATATAAAGCATATGAAATTAACTACTACACATTGGGCAGAATTGGCTTCTAAGATGAAAGTTAATGTTCGAGACTTAGTGAACACGGAACATCCTAACTTTTCTCAAAAGTACGGACGGTTAAATCAATTATCAGATGAAGATTGGTTAGACCTATTGATAAATAATCCTGACATATTAAAGGCACCTATTGTTATGAAAGGTGATAAAATAATAATGATGAGTAACCCACAGGAAATGCTTTATTTCGTTAAATAAAGCCACTAACATAGCGGAAATCTGACAGGGAGAGTAATCCTTACAATGGTATAATCTCAAACCATTATAGCAAATTTGAATAACCATCTAAGTAAGAAAAATCATGTCCAAAAACGTATCAGATTATTTAGTAGAAATGCTCGTAGAAGCCGGTGTCAAACGTATTTATGCAATTACTGGCGATAGTTTAAACCCTGTAAATGACGCTGTACGAAGGGATGGAAGATTACAATGGATTCATGTAAGGCACGAAGAGGCTGGAGCTTATGCCGCTTCTATGGAAGCGGAGTTAAATGGTATTGGTTGTTGTATGGGTAGCAGTGGCCCGGGGCACGTACATCTGGTCAATGGATTATATGATGCTAATAGAGCGGGCAATCCGGTAATAGCCATCGCCTCTACCATACATACGGAAAAAATGGGGCTTGAGAATTTTCAGGAAACACGACCAGAGTCTTTATTTCAAGACTGTTCTAAATACGTGTTTTTGGCCAATACACCTAAACAAGCCATGAATGGATTGCAGACGGCCATTCAACACGCCATCAGTCAAAAAGGTGTGGCGGTTTTAGGCTTACCAGGAGATGTGGCGAGTGCTGACATTGAAGACGTGTATTCTGCTGGTAAAAATTTTTACACTGAGCCAAAGGTAATACCAAGTGAAGCACATCTTAAAGAACTAGCAAATGTTATCAATTCCGATGAAAAAGTTATGCTTTATTGTGGACATGGATGCCGCTATGCTGTTGATGAAGTGATGCAGCTGGCTGCAAAACTACAGTCGCCATTGGGGTATAGCTTTAGAGGAAAAATATTCTTTGAACGTAAAGACAATCCATTTGCCGTTGGCTTAAATGGTTTATTGGGCAATAAATCGGGTTTTGAAGCCATGCATAAGGCTGATGTTCTGGTTATGCTGGGAACCGATTTTCCGTATAGCGAATTCTTACCCGAGAAATGCAAAATCATTCAAATTGATACCAAACCGGAAAGACTGGGACGCAGAGGCAAAGTGGATTATGGCTATTGTGGTGATATTAAATCCACCATCCATGAACTTTTACCAATGGTAGAGAAGAAGTCCGATTCAGATTTTTTGAATAAGATGCGTAGCATGCATCAGGAGGTTGAAGAAAAGTATGATAGCTATGTCAAGGAAAAAGGAAAAGAGAAACACATTCATCCGGAATATGTGGCTTACCTGATAGATGAAATCGCCAATGATGATGCTATTTTTACAGTAGATACAGGCATGAGTGCCGTATGGGCTGCACGTTATTTAAAGGCTGGAAAAAACCGTTATCTCACAGGCTCTTTTAATCATGGCTCTATGGCTAATGCTATGCCAATGGCTATGGGAGCAGGTCTTTCACACCCCGATAGACAAGTAATTGCATTTTGTGGAGATGGCGGGATTACTATGCTCTTAGGTGATTTAATGACCATTAGCCAATATAAAATACCTGTCAAAATCGTCATATTCAACAACGGAAGCTTGGGTATGGTGAAGTTGGAAATGAGGGTGGAAGGCTATGTGGATTGGCAAACCGATATGGTAAATCCGGATTTCGTAAAACTGGCAGAATCCATGAATATATCTGCCTGGGAAGCGAAAGAACCCAAAGACGTAGAACAAGCATTACGCAATGGCTTTAACCATGATGGCCCTGCCGTTATCAATATTTTTACAGATCCGGAAGCCTTAGCAATGCCTCCAACCATCAAGCTCGAACAAGTGATAGGAATGGCCAATTCGATGGCCAAGCTCATGATGAATGGTAAAACTGCTGAAGTCATTGACATAGCTAAATCGGATATAAAATATCTAAAAGAGCTTCTTTAAAATAATCATTTTAAGAATTAATAAATTTATGAAAGAAGCCATCAAGTTCTCAGCTGTCGTATTGTTCATAATTGCCATATTCGTTGGAATTATGATTTGGCCACTACCAGGCTGTATAATACTTGTATCCTTACTCTTGGGGTTAGGTTTTTACGATATAATTCAAAAAAAGCACACCATTCTCAGGAACTTTCCTGTCATCGGTCACATGCGTTACTTATTGGAAATGATAGGGCCTGAAATCAATCAATACTTTGTGGAATCAGGTACTGATGGCAAGCCCATAGACAGAAATCATAGAAGTTATATATACCAAAGGGCAAAAGAGCAGCGGCAAACCCATCCTTTTGGTACCGAACTCGATGTATATAATCAAAATTACAAATGGATGAAGCACAGCATCTATCCAGCTAAACAATTGGAAACACCGCCGCGGGTTATCATTGGAGGCACTGAATGCAAACAACCGTATAGTGCCAGCCTATTTAATATCTCAGCCATGAGTTATGGAGCATTAAGTAAAAATGCTATCGAGGCACTTAATTTAGGTGCCAAAGCGGGCAATTTTTTTCACGACACGGGTGAAGGTGGTATTTCCGAATACCATAGAAATGGTGGCAATTTGGTTTGGGAGATAGGGACTGGATATTTTGGGTGCAGAACGGACGGAGGTAATTTTGATGCTGAAAAATTCAAAGAAAAAGCCAACTGGGATGAAGTGAAAATGGTGGAAATAAAAATTTCACAAGGAGCTAAACCCGGACATGGAGGTGTATTGCCAGCAGCAAAAAACAATGAGGAAATTGCAGGAATCCGTGGGGTAAGGCCACATACTGATGTCATTTCTCCTCCCGGACATTCAGCTTTTAATAATGCCGAAGGATTATTGCATTTTGTGCAGCAATTACGTGAATTATCCGATGGGAAACCAGTCGGTTTCAAATTGGCGATTGGCAGCAAGGAAGAATTTATTGAGATCTGTGAAAAAATAGTAGAAACGGGAATTAAGCCAGATTTTATTACGGTTGACGGTGCGGAAGGTGGCACTGGAGCTGCGCCAATTGACTTTTCAAATTATGTAGGTATGCCATGGGAAGATGCCTTAATATTTGTTACTGACACATTAAATAAATATGACTTAAAGAAAGATATAAACGTAATAACAGCTACTAAAATTTTTACTGCTTTCAATATTTTTAAGGCACTCTGTATTGGAGCAGACATATGTAATTCTGCGAGAGGTATGATGCTTGCCTTAGGTTGTATTCAGTCCTTACGCTGCAATACAAATGAATGCCCTACCGGTGTAGCCACAAACAACCCACGACTTGTAAAAGGTTTAGTCGTTTCTGAAAAATGGAAAAGGGTTAAGAATTATCATGACAATACAGTAGAGGAATTTTTAAAACTCCTCGCAGCCTCAGGGTGTACATCTCTGGATCAACTTAACAGAAGTTTTATTTTCAAAAAAGTAGATAAGCAGTGGCGATCCTATGAGGAAGAATCTGCAACCGTAACATCGATTTAAAGCACCACAAATCTATAATTATGATAGAGAGAATTAAAATATTTAAGAGCAATACCCTTCCACTGGAAGCCTTTACAGAGTTTCTGACATCAATAGGGTTGCCCACAGAAAGGAACTCCATAAAGGACTAATAAGGGGAAGGATCAATGAAAAAGAAGTGGGTTCTGATACTGAATTGTTCCCAAACAATAAATTCAATTAAAACGATAAGATTATGAAAGCGTACTTTTTAACCATTTTAATAGGGTTGTTTTATGGCCATGATTTGTTAGCTCAGCTATATGCTACTGAAAACGGCAAGGCTAAGTTTGAGGCAACCATGCCCTTTAATTCTTATGACGGCAGTTCAGACCAGTTACAAGGCATGATAAATTTGGAAACTAATGTGGTGGAATTTAGCCTTCCTGTAAAATCTATAAAAACAGGTATAGACAAGCGCGATAATGACATGTATGAACTGTTGAATGTTGAGCAAAACCCAAATGTGCTTTTTAAAGGAAGTTTGATTGATAATTATAAAAAGGAAAACCGAAAACAAATAGTAAAAGTCAAAGGCGATTTTACTCTGGCAGGCGTCACAAGACAAGTAACTATAACGGGAAGTCTGGAGCCGGTAAAAAATGGATTAAAGCTTATAGCAGATTGGTCGCTCAGGATTACCGATTATAACGTAGAGAGGCCGAGTATACTCTTTGTAAAAGTCGATGATAAACACGATCTGAGCATAAGTGTATTGCTTAAGTAACAAAACTTTTAGGCAATTGGATAAAGCACTGGAGTTTGTAAATGCGAAAAGAATAATAAAATAGCGACAACAACGGATAAGAAAAAATGAGCTACACCTCACGTTTCATATCGAAGACATTTGGAACTTAACTAATAAATTTAAATAAATATGACAAATTTAGATTTTAGTCTTTTAAGTGTTGTTTACGTGAACTGTACTTTGAAAAAATCGCCAGAAAATAGTCATACCGGATCCTTAATAGAAGTTTCTAAAGAAATCATGTCTAAAGAAAAAGTCAGGATTGATGAGATTAGGTTGATTGACCATCAATTAGCTATTGGAGTATATCCGGACATGACTAAACATGACTGAACATGGCTGGGAAATAGACGAATGGCCTTCCTTGTTTAAGAGAATTATAGAAGCGGATATACTTATTTTGGGAACACCTATTTGGCTTGGTGAAAAGTCTTCAGTAGCTAATTTTTTTTTTGAAAGACTATACGCTATGAGCGGAAAAATGAATGATAAGAGGCAGTACATATTTTATGGTAAATTAGGTGGATGTATAATTACCGGAAATGAGGATGGAGTAAAGCATTGTGTAATGGGTATATTATATGCGCTTCAGCATGTAGGTTACTCTGTTCCTCCCCAGGCTGATTGCAGATGGTTAGGTGAAGTTGGGCCAGGCCCAAGTTATGGAGACAAGAAATGGAAGGGTGAAAAAATTAAAAACTCCTATTGGTTTTGAAAGCGATTTCAGCAATAGAAATACAACATTTATGACCTATAATTTACTCCATCTGGCATCTCTGTTAAAGACAAATAATGGTTATCCTAGTTATGGGAATTCCCGTAAAGAATGGGATGATGGAAAGCGTTGGGAATTTGAAAATCCTGAATACAGATAAATATATAACTGACTACAATAATGTGTAAAAATACATTAAAACGCATTTTATACTAAACGTTATGCATAATTGAAATGCAGCCATATCTTAAAATATGGCTATTATTAATTAGAAATAGAACATTAATCAAGATGAAAATTATTGCTATTTTTTTTCTCATGTTTTTTTGCTTTTGTTCTGGATTTTCACAAAACGATTATCCCGAACCAGCAAAAAAACCTACCCGGCTATTTTACATTCAACATAGTAATAACCATAATACTTACGTGTATGATGCAAATATAAAAGGAGAGATTATTGATCCGTCTCAACCTATTAATGAATATCGAATAGTTTATACTCAAAATGGCATAAAAAAACCGTTGTCGGGTATACAAAGAAAATTCGCCTATGGAATGATTCTATTAGAGTCACAGCCCAATTTATTCAAATTTCGCCTTGCTTCAAGGAAAAGATTATTTTTTTATCTCAATTATGATGTAAGTGAAGGAGCTAAAATTTATGTAACTGTTAATAAGCATAAGATGTATTTAGACAAAATGTTCGTACAACTTAAAAATGGAATTTTTGGCATCAATGTTAAAGCCAAATATGTTCTATTTTATGGTGAAGATTATATTTCTGGAAAAACTGTCTTAGAAAAAGTTGTAGTAAAATAACTTCCCGTAAGTAGTTTGTTTATTGGTGTACAGATTGGTAAGTTGAGACCATACAAGAACGAAGTATAAAGAAACTATTATTACCTTAGATATATAAGTGGGATATCATCAATGTTGCTATACCATTGTTGTGCCCAATTTCAAAAGAACTTTTAGAATTGCATTTCTGACAAATAAAAAATTATTAAAGAGCATGAAGAAAAACTAATGAAAGAACATAAAAAGTTATCTGTATTAGCATCCACAGCTATATGCGGAAATGATATAAGCTCATCTGTATTATATGTATCTGCGCTAGCCATTGCCTTTGCTGGACAATACGCTTGGATTACACTACTTATTGTTTCGTTAGTGCTTTTTCTATTTAGGAAAATATATGGAGAAGTTGTTGGCGCATTACCCTTAAACGGTGGCGCCTATAATGCGTTATTAAATACGACTAGTAAATCTATGGCATCCTTTGCCGCCACATTAACGATATTGTCTTATATGGCTACAGCAGTCATTTCTGCAAATGAGGCCATTCATTATCTCCATCATTTGATTCCTGCAATTCCTATAATCATTGCCACCATCATATTACTTAGCCTTTTTGGTATTCTTACTATTGGCGGTGTTTCAGAATCTGCCAAAGTTGCTATAGCAATTTTCCTTTTCCATTTAGCATCTTTTGCTATACTAAGTGCTTTTATCATTTTCTTTCTTCTAAATAATGGTATTGAAATATTTATAGAAAACTGGCACTTACCAACCAAAGGAGGAAGTATAACGAATGCTATTTTTCTTGGTTTTGCAGCTTCAATGTTAGGGGTTTCTGGTTTCGAAAGTTCAGCCAACTTTGTAGAAGAACAGCAAAAAGGAGTATTTCCAAAAACATTGAAAAATATGTGGATCGTAGTGAGTATTGTTAATCCCTTAGCTGCGTTGTTTGCTCTTTCATTATTTGCAATACCTCTATTACAAAGTGATGCCTATCAAAATACGCTGTTAATTGAAATGGCATCTCACGTAGGTGGTAATTGGTTAGCAATCTTAATTGCTATTGATGCATTTTTGGTACTTAGTGGAGCTGTACTTACAAGTTTTGTTGGAGTTTCAGGTTTATTGGAACGTATGGCACTTGATCGTATTTTACCACAGTATTTTTTAAAGAAAAACAAAAAAGGAAGTTCATATCGTATTATTATTGTTTTCTTGCTCTTAACGGTATCAGTGTTACTAATAACGAAAGGAGATGTGAAGTTATTGGCCGGTGTTTATACCATTTCCTTTTTATTGGTGATGGCACTGTTCGGAATAGGAAACATACTATTAAAAGTAAAGCGCAATTCGTTACCTCGGCCTGAAAAAGCAGGATGGCTTTCAATATTGGTTGCAATTACGGCTGTTATTGTTGCTTTGGTAGGAAATGTAATAATGGAACCAAAAGTAGGAGTGCCAAGTAATTTATCTGTCTTCCTTGAATATTTTGTTCCATTCATTGTATTGATTCTGATAATGCTGAACCGGACTGTATTGCTAAAAGTCCTATTGAATTTAATCCACTCTGTTTTTGATCCTTTTAGAAAATTAGTTTTGAAGACAGACAAGAAAATACTCTCGGTCATTAATGATATTAATTCTCAGGAATTTGTTTATTTCACAAAGGATGATGGTGTAGAAACCTTAAACAAGGTCATGCTCTACATTCAAAATAATGAACACACAAAAAAATTGAAAATAGTGACCGCAATTAGAAACGGAATTGCAATCACTGAACAATTTAGGAATGATATTAATGTCATTGATAGAGAATACCCCATGATCAAGATCGATTTTATTGAGTTAGATGATCACTTTGGTCCTGAACTCATCAATACACTATCAAAAGAATGGAATATTCCAATCAACTTTATGTTCATTGCTTCACCAGGTGATCATTTCCCTTATAAGATTGAAGATCTGGGCGGAGTAAGACTAATAATTTGATAAAAAAGAGCATTACAAAGGATGGTTTTTAACCATAATTGAAACTAAGCTAACTTATTTATTATCAAAAATGTTAAATTAATGTTAAAAGGTGAGCCTCGCGGTGAGTTCAAAAAACCACCCCTTGGCAAGCCTTTTATACAGGGCACTATCAAGAAAAGTTCGAGTCCCGTCCGGACCGCTAAAAGCCTTCAACGAAAGTTGAGGGCTTTTTTCGTTTTGGGAGTGGATGGAAGGAGCACCGTTTCAGTTGGTGTAGGGTGGGAATATAACTACGGCTAAAAAATTGAAATCATAAAAGTAGCCTAACGATATAGAGTATTGTCATGTGAAATTACATGCTCCTTTACCTTGTTTTGAAATTCCTGTGGGGTTTGCCCGGCGTGTATTTTAAAAAAACGACTAAAATAGGAGTGATCCTTAAAATCTAAATTATAGGCAATTTCCCTAATGGTATTCTCGCTATGTATAATTTGTCGCTTGGCTTCTTGTATTAACCGATCATGAATTATTTGTACTCCTGTTTTATTCAGCTTTTCTTTTAATATTTGATTTAATCGTTTTGCACTAATGCTCAATTTACCGGCATAAAAGTCGGCATTTCGTTTTTCCTGATAATTGTCTTCAAGCAACAGCATAAACTCGTATACTCGCTTTTCATTGATATCCTGTAGGGTAAAATGTTGTTCTTTTAGCTGTATCAATTTCAATAAAAATACTTTTAATAGGGCTTTAAGCATAATTAAATTGATGGTTTCCTTTTTGTA
>Ga0105054_10007690_pt1 | contig 14540 bp, 13 predicted proteins | sample BON02_FD_78091 | JGI IMG/M metagenome (GOLD analysis project Ga0105054, IMG submission 78091) | Freshwater microbial communities from Lake Bonney liftoff mats and glacier meltwater in Antarctica - BON-02 (megahit assembly) | ecosystem: Environmental > Aquatic > Freshwater > Ice > Glacier...
ACTACCGCCGCCGCCTACATCGCCTATTCAGCCGGGCAATTGGCAGCCGCTGGCAGCATCCTGCAGGTGTTGCTGGGCTGGGATTTCACCACCTGTTTGCTGTTAGCCAGTGCAGTGGTGGTGATCTACACCGCAACCGGCGGTTATCTGGCAGTTGCCTGGACCGACTGGGTGCAGTTTATCCTTCTGCTCATCGGCATCTGCCTGATCGGCCTGCCGCTGGCGATTCAATATACCGGTGGCCCGGCGCAGCTGGCTGAGCAGCTGCCGGCAGAATTTTTTCAACTTGGTGCCTGGGGCTGGCCGGCCATCATCGCGCTGGTGGTAAGTATTTCGCTGAGCTTTTTCACCGCCATGGACAGCTATACCCGCAGCTTTGCAGCCAAGAGTTCGCAAGCCGCCCGACGCGGAGCCTTGCTGGCGGTGTTGTTCATGTTACCGATTGCGGTGGCGGCGGTATGGATGGGCATGTCAGCGTATTTGTTGTTCCCTGGTATCGCGCAACCGGACATGGTGTTGACCACCTTTATTGTTCAGCTGTTTCCTGTCGGTTTTAAAGGCTTGATGCTGGTGGGCGTGTTGGCGGCAGTTATGTCTTCGGCTGATATCTGCATTTTGACCGCATCGGCCAATATCACGCGCGATGTCTATCAGCGTTTTGTAGATCCGGACTTAGCACCAAAACGCATGTTGCGACTTGGCACCTTTGCATCATTGGGTATTGGCATACTGGCCACGCTGCTGGCTTGGAAAATGCAGAGTGTTCTGGACATCTTGTTGCTGGCTTTCACACTAAATTCGGCGGCCTTGTTCCTGCCAACCGTAGTGGCACTGGCCGGGCGTAGGGCAGATTCCAGCGCGGCTTTCTGGAGTATATTCCTGTCATTCAGTACCGTGATTGTGTGGTATATCGGGGGCGCTCTGGATTGGGGCGGCTGGTTTGAAATCGATGCACTGTGGCCCGGCCTGCTGGTATCCGTATTTACTTTTTCTTTGCTGGCCTGGCGCAAGCAAGATGACGTGGTACAAGCGGCATGAACGTAACATTTGACGACGCACCACCACCCGGCCATATCAACTTCGGGGTGGGCCAGCCCTCGGCAGATTTGCTGCCGGTCAAGTTGATTGAAGCCGCCAGCGCGGATTTCCTGAGCTCAGCCCAGCCATTTGAATTTAATTACGGCGAGCGCCAGGGCGACCGCCGCTTTCGCGAGTCATTGGCTGGTTTTCTCAGCCGCCACTATGGCCAGCCGGCCCGGCCGGAATCACTGCTGGTTAGCAACGGCAATTCGCAGGCACTGTCTTTTGTTGCAGCCCAATTAACCCAGCATGGCGACACGGTGTTTGTTGAGGAACCGAGTTACTTTCTGGCCTTCAATATCCTGCGTGAGCATGGTCTGAAGATCGTCGGCATACCCATCGATGAAAACGGCTTAATTATTGAGCAGTTGGAAGCCGAACTACGCAAGCACCGGCCGAAGCTGATTTACACCATACCCAGCTACAACAATCCAACGGGCATCTGCCTGAGCGCGGCGCGCCGGCAAAGACTGCTTGAGCTGAGCCTGGAGCATGGCTTTATCATCGCGGCTGATGAGGTCTATCAACTGCTGCATTACTACGAGCCGCCTCCCATCGCTTTTGGCAGCCTGGCGGAGCAACAGGAGCAAGAAGGCAGCATTGTATCGATGGGGTCGTTCTCAAAAATCCTTGCGCCGGGTTTGCGGCTGGGCTGGATACAAACTTCCGAGCCGTTGATGAAGCGCCTGCTGGACAACGGCGTGATCAGTAGCGGTGGCTCACTGAGTCATTTCAGTTCGCAAGTGGTGCGCCACGCGATTGATCTGGGCCTGCAGGATCAGCATTTGCAGCACTTGCGCAACGTGTACCGCAGCCGGATTGAGGCCATGGACCAAGCCTTGCACCATCACCTGGGCGACATGGCTCGCTGGCAAACACCGCAAGGTGGTTATTTTTTCTGGTTGGAAATGTCGGAAGATTTTGATGCTCCGGCCATGCGTGCGTTAGCGCCTTCATTCAAAACCGGCTTTCAGGCAGGCAATGTATTTTCCAGCCGGGGTCGGTTCGGCAATTACATCCGGCTCAGTTTCGCGCATTACAACGAGAGTCAGATTGATGAGGGTATTGCGCGGCTGGCAACATGTTTTCAAACATGTGAAATAGAACATGTATAGTAGGACAAAGAAGGGTTGGACAAATGCAGACAGGAGCAAAGCAGTATGAAACCTACCGATCGTAAGCTGGGGATGGACCGGGCCATAAGCCGGCGGGACTTCATCCATGACGTAGGCCTGGTCTCGCTGGCTCTGAACATTCCCCTCAATGTCTGGGCAGCGGAGGTCGCTGCGGAAATCACATCCTCCTCCTACTATCCACCCACACGCAACGGTTTGCGCGGTTCGCACCCGGGGTCTTTTGAAGCGGCGCACGCACTGGCACGTGAACACAAGTTGTATAACCCACCCCGGGTGTTGGACGAAAACTATGACCTCATCGTGGTAGGCGGAGGACTGAGCGGCCTCGCTGCCGCTTACTTCTACCGCCAGAAGCATGGCCCGGACAGTCGCATTCTCATCCTCGACAACCACGACGATTTTGGCGGGCACGCCAAGCGCAATGAATTTCACCAGGGCGGCCAAATGCGCCTGGCCTGGGGCGGCACGGTCAACATGGAGTACACCAAGTACAGTGCGCTTGCCAAGGGCCTGCTCGATGATCTCGATATCAACATTCCGCGCCTATTGGAAAACTTCCAGTTTAACTGGCAGGGCGATTCGAACGGTATGCAAACCTCGACCTGGTTCGATGCCAAGACCTATGGCCGGGAAGTGCTGTTGCCCGGCGTAAGACTCTCCAACATCGAACCCGATGTTCTGGCAGGGCATCTCGACAGCTTTCCCCTTTCGGACGCGGCGCGTGTCGCCCTGCGAGGCTTCCTGCTCTGCAGCGATGATGTGCTCGCCGGCAAAACGATGGAACAGAAACAGGCTTACCTAAGGACCACCAGCTACCTGGAATTCCTGCGCGAGCATTTCTCGATGCCCGACGATGGTGTCCAGTTGTTTAGCGCACAAACCATGAGCTTCTGGGGCGTACGGGCAGAAAACCTTTCCGTGGCAGAATGCCTGGAAACGGGCCTTCCGGGCTGGCATGTGCTCGGCGAATTCGAGGAATCGGGCGTAGAAGATGAGGCGGCGCCCGGTGCTTCGGCGATGTTTCCCGATGGCAACTCATCGATCGCACGATTGCTGGTGCGCTCCATGATCCCGGCTGCCGTTCCTGGTATGACGCCCGACTCAGACCCCTTCGATATCGTCACAGCCAAACTGCACTACGACCAGATCGATCTGGCAGATTCGCCAATACGTGTGCGGCTCAATTCAACTGCCATCCATGCCGCTAACACTGGGGCCGTAAACACCGGGGATGGTAAAGGTGTGAAAGTGAACTACGTGAACGACGGGCAAATACTGCAGGTGACAGGGCGCAGAAGTGTGCTGGCCTGCTATAACGCCATTATTCCGTATCTCTGCCCGCAGCTTCCAGACCTGCAAAAGGCTGCCCTCAAGCAAAGTATCCGGCGACCGATGTTGATTATGAACGTGCTGATTCGTAACGGTGAAGCGCTCCGGAAGTCCGGTATCTCCGCTGCTTCCCTACCCGGCAGCCTGTGCCAAAGCATATTCCTCGTTACCGGCGTCAATGTTGGTGAGTATCATCCGCAGTGGAGCCCGGAGGAAACCTGTGTGATGCAGTTTTACGGCGCGGTGGGCGCACCAAATCCGGATGGGCTGACGATATCTGAACAGAACAAGTCTGGGCGCCAGCGCCTGCTCGGCATGAGTCTCGAAGACTTCGAGCGCGAAATCCGTACCGTGATGAACGGCATTTGGGGTGCGAGTGGTTTCAATGCGGCCGACGACATACTTGCCATCATGGTGGACCGCTGGCCACACGGCTATGCGCGTGATCACACCGATCTGGAAGACCCGGCCTGGAACGCCGATCCACCACCAAACGTTGTTGGTCGTCAGCCGTTTGGCAACATCACCATCGCCAATTCCGATGCCGGGGCAGACGCTTATACGCACACGGCCATTGACCAGGCCTGGCGGGCGGTTAACGAACTGCCGGACTAGTCGGCAAACTGCGACACTTCGTTCACAACCACGATTTCAGCTTTCTTGAAAAAGTTGAATTCGGTAGCAGTGGCAGCTGTATAAGCACCCATCATACGGGCGACGATCAAATCACCGTCATTCAGTTTTGGCAGCATGATATCTTCGTCGACCACATCAATACTGTCACAGGTAGGACCAGCCAGTACTGAAGGGAAGCGTTCTCCCTGCCATTTCATAGAGTCGATAGGGTAGTGGCCGTGGTCAAAAATAATACCACTGAAAGAGCCATACACACCGTCGTCCAGGTAGTACCAGGTTTTGCCATCCCGCTCGGCCTGGCCCATTACTGAAGACACGCTGGTGACCGCTGAGGCCACCATGAAGCGGCCTGGTTCAGCAATCACACGCACGCTGTCCGGCAGTTCGTTAATGGCCGCACGAATCGGTGCACAAAACTCATCAATCGGCATGACATCTTTTGTGTATTCCACTGGGAAGCCACCGCCAATATCCAGCGTGCTCAAAGCAGGCAAGCCCATTTCGGTAACTTGCTTCATCACTTCATAGCTGCTGTTGATGGCTTGCACGTATTTTTCAGGTTCAGCAGTTTGCGAACCCACGTGGAAAGACAAACCTTTTACCCGGATACCAAGTTCAAAAGCACGCTGAATGATTTCAATAGCTTTGGGCGGAGTGCAACCGAATTTCTTCGACAGATCAGCATAGGCTGATGCATTGCGGAAGCTCAGACGCACCAGTACTTCGGCGTCGTCACGATGCGGAATGAATTTTTCCAGTTCGTGAATGCTGTCGACCACAAAAGTGCTGCAACCGTACTCCAACGCATGACGGATATCCGAGTCGCGTTTGATCGGGTGCGAGTGAATGGTGTTCTTTGCGGGTACGCCGGCAGCACGAACCATGTCGACTTCGCCATTGGTGGCGAGGTCAAAGTTGGCGCCTTCTTCCAACAGGGTTTGCACAACTGCAGCGTGAGGCAATGGCTTTAAAGCATAGTGCAGAGTTACGCCAGGCAGGGCAGCGCTGAGTAACTGAAATTGCCGTCTGACCGCATTGCAATTTAAAATCAGCAATGGCGCACCATGACGAGCAACCAACGACTGGATCAGGTCATTTTCTGACTGATCGTCAGGGTATTCAATACGCGCAGGAGCAGATTTTGCGGCTTTGGCAATCAGAGAAACTTTCACAGGTAAACCCTCCAAACAAAAATCAAAATAAAGAAAATAGAAACCTTTACTGATTCGAGCGGCATCATTGATGCTCTCTTAAGCAGATGTGTTTACTCTTGGATAGTTACTCATATGCCGTTTCCACCCCGAAGGGCAATAAAGCGGATTGGCTACCAACAAGAAGAGTGCGCATTTTAAAAAGAATACACCTAAATGCAATACTTTTTTGATAAAAAATGAAATTAATTTAAGATGGGTTTTTGGCTTGCCTTAAAACGTATGATTAAAACTTATGATCGAACTTAAATTCAAAACACAAGCTGGCTGGGCAGAGCACATTGTCGAGAATATGGACGCATTTTTGCCGGATCATGCTGCCGCTGAGAAAAAAGCCTCCAGCATGGCCATGACCATGGTCGCGCATTATCCGGATAAGCCGGATTTGGTGGCGGCAATGATTGATCTGGCATTGGAGGAACTGACGCATTTCAAGGCGGTGGTTAATTTGATGCAGGCACGTGATGTGTCACTGATGCCGGACGAAAAAGATTCTTATGTGAATGCGTTACGTAAACACTCCAGGCGAGGCGACGATGTTTATTTGATGGATCGGCTGCTGATTGGCGGTATTGTGGAAGCCCGGGGTGCGGAACGTTTCGGCCTGATCGCAGCGGCCTTGCCGGAAGGTGAGCTAAAGCACTTCTATGATGCCATCACGCGTTCAGAAAAAGCGCACCAGGGCTTGTTTCTGGAACTGGCTGAACAGTATTTTGACTCGGCCGAGGTGCAATCGAGACTGAAGCAATTGTTGGATGCTGAGGCTGAAATTGTACGTGAACTACCTATGCGGGCTGCGCTGCACTAGGCAAACAGACTTTCTGGCAAAACATATGCTTACATCCAAAGTCATCACAAAGTATTTACAGCACTATGCTGAGCCGGAAACTGCCGGCCTCACTGGGCTGGATGCCTATTTGTCAGCGGGCCATGTCTGGTCAGATGTCGTGGTAATTCCGGCCTGCAATGAAAACAGCGAATTCCTGCGCCCGCCACCGTCTGCAAGTGGACGGAGTTTGATGATATTGGTGATCAATCAGACGGCATCTGCGAGTGGATCAGTAGAACTCGCCAATCGGTCCTTGTTTGATGCGGTTTCAGGTCGGTTTGAAAAGATTTGGGGTTCGAGCCAGACGGACCCGGGCTTTCAATTAATCCTGTATAAAGATTCACACGCAAACAGGGATATTTTGCTGGTCGATAAATTCAGCCAGGGTCGCCAATTACCGCCCAAAGGTGGTGTAGGAAATGCCAGAAAGATCGGAGCAGACCTTGCGACAGGCTTGATCCACCTTGGGCACATTGCATCGCAATGGATACGTTGTACTGATGCTGATGTTCAGCTGCCGGAAACCTACCTCAGTTGCACCAACGATCACACAGGGTCGAAAGATATTTCTGCCTTGATCTATCCATTCCATCACGGCGGAATTGGAGTGGGCGAAATCAGCGCTGACGTGGTCTTGGCAACGCAGTTGTACGAGCTGTCACTGCACTATTATGTGGCAGCGTTCAGGTCTGCGGGTTCGCCATATGCTTTCCATACGATTGGCAGCACCATTGCCATTGATGTGGATCACTATGCAAAAGTTCGGGGTTTTCCCAAACGGGAGGCCGGTGAGGACTTTTATCTGCTGAACAAGTTGGCGAAATCCGGCAAAGTGCTGCAAATGGAAGACGGGCAGCAGTGTCAGCCCATTGCGATTGAAGCGCGCCTGTCAGACCGGGTGCCCTTTGGAACCGGAGCCGCTGTTAATAAAATGACTGCACTGGCTGACGTTGTAAATGATTACCGCTTCTATGATCCGCGTGTGTTTGGGTTATTGGGTTTATGGCTGGGAAGTTGGCCTGCTTTGTGGCAAACGCAAAACAATGAATTGCAGGGTGATGTTTTTGGCAACCACGCGACTTTGGACTTACTGGAGGCCAATCCTCAAGAGCACGAAATTCGTTGTTTGCTCGAAGCCTTACGCGGGCTTAAAACAGACGCAGCTCAGGTGCATGCCTTCAAGCAAAGCAAAAGCCTGGAGCAGTTTATTCGACAGATGCACATCTGGTTCGACGCATTCAGATCACTGAAGCTGATCCATGCTCTCAGGGACCAGTTGTTGCCATCTATCAGCTTTAGCGAATTATGTGATCGGCCGGAGTATTTGCTTCTATTGACACGAGATGCGGATTTACGTGATTGCCACGAGCAGTTGATTAAGCGCTGGGACTTATCATAAGTGATTGGAATTGGAATTATACGGCTCCATATATCAAGATATATTGACAATTCATGAAAATTCATGAATCATGCAATAATGAAACATACGAAATTCGCCACACAAATTGATGAAGCTACACTGGTAGAGCTCCGCGCCTATGCCAAGACCAGTGGGAGGAGCATATCCAGTGTGGTCTCGGAGGCGGTGGGAGAGTACCTGAAAAAGGTCAGCGTTCGCCCGGCTTTCCGCAGCGCCATGAGTGAGGTACTTGGAGATCACGCCGAGTTATTGAACAAACTGGCCGGGTAGTGAAACAGTTGGTTTTATACCTCAGCCTGCAAGAAACCCTCGAACTTCATGAACAACTGATCATTCGTTTTGGTGGACTGGCAGGGGTGCGTGACATGGGCCTGTTGGAGAGCGTTTTAATCAGACCCCGGACCGGTTACTACGAAACCCTGTCGCTGCAAGCAGCTGCGCTGTTTCAGAGCCTCTGCCAGAACCATTGCTTTGTGGATGGGAATAAGCGAGTTGCATTCGCGGCCACAGCCATATTTTTACGAATGAACGGCTGCCGTTTGAGGGTTGAAGCTGACGACGGCGAAAGGTTTTTGGTCGATCACATTATCCAGAAGAAAGTGGTCATTGAGGACATTGCGACCTGGCTTGAAGGCAGGATGCAAAAGCTTTGAGAAGGGAGGTGCGTGCTAAAGAAAACAGTCCAAAAAGTTAGATAACTGCAACTATGTAAGAAATTCTACTTAAAATCTTAGATAAATGCCTTTATGAAGGAAATATTGCACGTTTCAAACTCAATTTGCCTTACTTTAGGCAGTGGAAAGCTAACTGGTAAAATACCGATTATGATGAAAGACATTTTTGAAACACTGAGCGACGATGAACTGGACTGGCTGGATGACTTCCTGCTCGACCGTATCGATGAGGATGCCGATTGCGAAGGCAAAGACGAGGGTGTCTTGAATGTATCCGAACTCGATGGCCTTATGGCTGCCATAGTGAGCGGCCCGGTGATGGTTCCACCATCCCAGTGGATACCGCAGATATGGGGTGATTTTCCACCGGCGTGGAAGGATGAGCAGGAAGTTGAACAAGTAATGTCTTTATTAATGCGCCATATGAACAGTACTGCCGGTTGGCTGATGCAACAAGCCGATGATTTCGAACCCATGTTTGAGCAACGTATTGTTGATGGCAAAACCTACACCATCGTTGACGAATGGTGCGAGGGGTATATGCGAGGAGTGGCGCTGGCATCCGGAGCGTGGCAACCGGATTCTATGAAAATGAAAATTCTACTTGCACCCATTGGAGCGTTTACAGAAGAAAAAGACTTCAATGCGCATGAACATTGCAATCAGCGGGAGCTTGAGAATTTGCAAAAGGCAATTGCACCGAATGTCAGGGAAATCCACGCCTACTGGCTGGTGCGCAGATCAGACTACGCGCCACCGGCGACAGTCACACGAGGTGAACCCAAAGTCGGGCGCAATGATCCGTGCCCTTGTGGCAGCGGTAAGAAATTCAAAAAGTGCTGCTTGCATTGATGGGTAGGCTCTAACCCCATCACTTTTCTTTCAAGTAAGCTGCCGCCATATCCACATACCTCTGAGCAGCGTAACGGAAATAATCGAGTTCTTTCTCCGTCAACGGCCTGACCTGCCGCACCGGACTGCCCATATAAAGGTAGCCGCTTTCCAACACTTTTCCGGGTGGCACCAGCGTACCAGCGCCAATGATGACCTCGTCACCAACAACCGTACCATCCATCACTATAGCGCCCATGCCGATCAGAATACGATTGCCAATGGTGCAGCCGTGTAACATCACTTTGTGCCCGATGGTGACCTCATCGCCAATGATCAGCGGATAGCCATCCGGGTTATACGGGCCGGCGTGGGTTACATGTAAAACGCTGCCATCCTGAACACTGCTGCGTTTGCCGATGCGAATGCGGTGAATGTCTCCACGGATCACGGTTATGGGCCAGACTGAACTGCCGGAGCCGATCTCGACATCGCCGATAACAACTGCGGTCGGGTCGACAAACACATCATCGGGGATTTTGGGATGCATGTCATTATGGCTGCGAATATTCATTGGTTGAACTCTGTTGGTATCGGACTTAAGGTGAGAGTTGAGATTAGCATAAGCGGGTTCTGAGTATGAAAAAGTTAGTTTTGATCTGGCTACTGTTGTTGCCTTTGACAGTAATGGCACAGCCCATGGAATATGCGCTGGAAAAGCACTTTGTATCGAAAGTATTCGATGCGGATAGAAATTATTATATTAAGCTGCCAGCCTCATACGCAGAAGATGATTCGCGCACCTACCCGGTGTTATATGTGTTGCATGGCCAATCGGATATGTTGCCGACGGTTGCTGTGATCGAAGTTATTTCTGACGATATTCCGGAACTGATTATTGTTGGGGTTGATGGCCGTGGCATGGAGATGCGCCCTACCAGCTCGGACTCCGAATCACCCAATGCGGCGGGCGCCAATTTTCAGCAATATCTCTATGACGAGCTCATTCCCGAGATCAACAGCCAATACAGGGTCGCACCGTTCAGTATATTGTCCGGACATTCCAATTCCGGGCGTTTTACTCTCAATGCTTTTCTGGATCAGCCAGACAGGTTTAATGCCTTTTTCGCGTTCAGCCCATCGGTGGATGATGGTGAGATCAATGCGAAGGCGGCCAAGATGAATTGGACGGCAGCACACCAGAACGCAAACCTGACATTGAGCCTGGCCGATGAAGGCGAACATATGCAAACGCCATACTTTGAGCTGATAGGAATTCTGGAAAGCGCAGGTGTAAAAAACCTTCAGCACAAGGAGTTCCCCGAGCAAAGCCACCAATCAAGCAACATTGTTGCGCAAATCTATGCAATGAATACCTTATTTACCGGTTGGAACCCTTCGCGGGAAGTTCAGTTGGCCGGTTTTGCAAGCGTGAAAAAGCACTACAAGGACTTGTCAAACAAATACGGCTTTGAAGTGCAGGTGCCGATTGACAAGGTGATCAGATTGACTGGGCATTTCAGCATGTCGGATGAGCCAACCGACCATGAAATGGCGGTGAAGTTGATGGCTTTCGGGATTCAGGAAGATAAAGATAATGCCAATGAGTTTTGGGATCTAGGGGAATATTTTAGCAATAACGATATGCCCGATGCCGCCACTTTTGTTAAAGATGAGGTTTGCAAACTGGCGCCGGCAAATGAACATTGTAAGACCGAATAACCAGCAGCTTTGTACAGAACTTCTATTTGGATAATCTGAGTAACGAGACCGGTCTATGAATACCACAAAAAAGCAAAACTCCGGAATGGTTTTATTTGCACTTGGATTTCGACCGTTCTATTTGCTGGCAGGTGTATTCGCTTTGCTGGCTTTGCCTGTCTGGATTGCCACTTATACAGGTGCCTTGCAGTGGGGCGGCCATATGCAAGGCATGAACTGGCATATCCATGAGATGGTTTTTGGCTTCGCACCGGCAGTGATGGCTGGGTTTTTATTGACCGCAGTGAAAAATTGGACGGGCCTGCCGACACCAACTGGTGCAAAGCTCGCCGGGTTGGTTTTGCTGTGGGTAGCGGCGAGAATTGCGAATGTTACCGGCCCGACCATATTGTCAGTTGTGCTGGATGTGTCGTTTTTACCGGTGCTGGGTGTTGCGCTTGCCATCCCGATCTGGCGTAGTCAGAACCGCCGCAATATGAAAATTCTGGGCGTATTGTCGGCGCTTACATTGGCCAACCTGGTCTGGCACCTCGCCAGTCTGGGTATTGTTTCGCCGGCATTGATGAACGTCTCATACATCACGGCAATCGATATCATCACGATCCTGATGGCTATCGTGGCCGGCCGGGTGATTCCTGCCTTTACGGCCGGCGCAGTGCCGGGTTCAAAACCACGACATGTCAAAGCGATCGAAGTAGTTGCGCTGGCTACATTGGTGTTAATCGTGTTGGGCGATGTGTTGGGTGTGTGGATTGTTTTGTCGAAACAAATCTGGTTTACGCTGTTTGCGCTCGCTGCTGCGGCTCATCTGGTGCGGTTGTGGCTCTGGCAACCGTTGAGCACCCGTCACAATGCCTTGTTACTGATGTTGCCTGTGGCTTATGCCTGGATACCCATCAGTCTCGCACTGAGAGCGGCCTCACAAATTACCAACTTGTCGCCTGCTGCTGCAACACATGCTTTGACAGTTGGTGCCATGAGCAGTTTGATGATGGCCATGATGACGCGCAGTGCGCTTGGGCACAGTGGCAGGGCACTGGCTGCAACATGGGTAGAAAACAGTGTGTTCTGGTTGCTGCAAACAACTGCCATCGTGCGCGTTGGCGCTACGCTGGCACCGATGGTTCTATATCGCGATGCTATGTTTGTTTCAGCGTTTTTGTGGACGCTGGCGTTCGCGATATTTGTGTTTGGGTACTGGAAAATATTGACTCAGCCCCGTGTAGATGGCAAACCGGGGTAGACGGCAAGCCGGGCTGAGCTATTTCTTTTCTGCGTGACCGCCAAATTCCGCGCGCATGGCCGATAGCATTTTGTTGGCAAAATCTGCTTCTCCGCGCGAGCTGAAACGCTCGTAAACCGCTGCCGTCAGCACCGGGGTAGGGACGCCAGATTCAATCGCCGCAATGGATGTCCAGCGGCCTTCGCCGGAGTCGGATACATGACCGGAAAAATTGTCGAGGGATGCATCTTTGAGCAATGAATGGCTGATCAAATCCAGTAACCAGGAGCTGATAACGCTGCCGCGTCGCCAGACTTCAGCAATCTCACCCAGGTCGAGATCATACTGATAGTGTTCCGGATGGCGTAGCGGGGTGGTTTCAGCGTCGTGTTCACGTGTCTTCAAACCTGCATTTGCATGTTTGAGCACGTTGAAACCTTCAGCAAAGGCCGCCATCAGGCCATATTCAATTCCGTTGTGCACCATTTTGACAAAATGTCCGGCGCCATGCGGGCCGCAGTGCAGATAACCATGTTCTGCGGTGCCTTTTTTGCTTCGGTCTTGTGTTGGTGGCGCAGAATCGTAGGCAGGTGCGAGTGTGGCGAAAATCGGATCCAGGTGATTGATGATGTCTTTCTCGCCGCCCATCATCAGGCAATAGCCGCGTTCCAGACCGTACACGCCGCCACTTGTGCCCACATCCACGTAGTGGATGGATAGCTCTTCCAGCGCTTTGGCGCGACGAATATCATCATGGTAATAAGAGTTGCCGCCGTCGATGATGATATCGCCCGGCACCAGATGGCCCTTTAGATCATTGATGACAATGTCGACAAGCGCGGCTGGAATCATCAGCCAAACCACACGGGGTGTCCGTAGGGCGCCAACAAAATCATCCAGCGTATGCGTGCCGATTGCACCCTCATTGGCCAAAGCATCTACAGCCTCCGCGTTAACATCATAAGCCACACATTCATGGCCGTTTGCGATCAGGCGCTGCGCCATATTGGAGCCCATGCGGCCCAGACCAATCATACCCAGTTGCATACAGACTCCTGTCTCATATTCATTGCGATTCTTGAGTCAGCCACCAAAATTCGACTACCGATTATCACTGGTTGGCTTTGGCTACTTCGGCACTTTTGGTTTCCAGCACCTGCATCAGTTCATCAAACGATTTAACAAATGAAGATTTGCCTTCTTCCAGCAACGCTTCAGCCATCTCCTTAATATTTATGCCTGCATCTTCCATAGCCGACAACACAATATCGGCCTCAGCAGCGTGTTCAACAATGTCGTTATTCACAACACCGTTTTCGGCAAAAGCGAGTAAGGTGTTTTCCGGTATGGTGTTGACCGTGCCAGCGCCAGCAAGTGCAGTTACATAATACGAATCCGGCAACGAAGGGTCTTTGGCACCGGTGCTGGCCATCAGCAATTTTTGCGGGTGTGCACCGTCTGCTTTCAATGCCTGCCAGCGGTCTGATGCCAGTAAATCCAGATACACTGCATAGGCTTTGGCGGCAACCGCAATGCCAAGCTTGTTGTGCAAGTGCTCAGGCAGTTGTTTGTTACTTTTCACATCCCAGCGGGAAATGAATATAGAGGCAACGGATGCAACGTAAGTGCCGAGTTCAGATTCGATTCGTCGCTCTATACCACGCAGATATGCATTGGCTGAGGCCAGATATTGCTCAACAGAAAACAACAACGTGACGTTAATCGGAATGCCGGCATAAATCAGCTCTTCGATCGCAACACAACCACTGGGCGTGCCCGGTACCTTGATAAACAGGTTTTCTCTGTCGGCTGCAGCAAACAAACGTTTGGCCTCAGCAATTGTGCCTTCGGCATCGTCAGCCAGTTTGGGCGACACTTCAAGCGATACAAAGCCGTCCAGATGATCGCTGCGGTCATACTCAGGACGAAACAGGTCAGCTGCATGTCGCAGGTCTTCAATCGCCAATTCTTCAAACAGACTTTGTGACGACAGTTCACGCGGCAGTCTTGAGGCTATCGCCTGATCGTAATCGTTGCTACCACCAATGGCCTTTTCAAAAATCGTCGGGTTAGATGTCAGGCCGGTGACAGACAGTTCGCTGATATAACGCGCCAGTTCACCGCTGGTCAGCAAGTCCCGTCTGATGTTATCCAACCAGATGCTCTGGCCGCGCTCATGTAGCTTTTTCAATGGATTGATAACCGATGAGTTCATAAATTTGTCCTGTAATCCAAGCATTTCTATAAGGCTTGTACGTTAGTGTCTGCTATCTATTGTCCCTGCTGTGCCCGGCACTGTAAACCAGCATCGGGTGCTATTTTTCGTACTAGGAGCCTGTCGGACTTAACATGATCTACTGCGAAAAATCCGAGTTTGGCCAGATTTCCCGATATTATTCGTCAAATAGCGGTGCTATTCTCCTTATAAGATCGAAAAATCTGACTCAAAT
>Ga0105054_10007691_pt1 | contig 14539 bp, 7 predicted proteins | sample BON02_FD_78091 | JGI IMG/M metagenome (GOLD analysis project Ga0105054, IMG submission 78091) | Freshwater microbial communities from Lake Bonney liftoff mats and glacier meltwater in Antarctica - BON-02 (megahit assembly) | ecosystem: Environmental > Aquatic > Freshwater > Ice > Glacier...
GGGGGGGGGGGGGGGGGGGGGGGGGGGGGGGGGGGGGGGGGGGGGGGGGGGGGGGGGGGGGGGGGGGGGGGGGGGGGCAGGGGCGACTGCGGCAACGGGAGCAGAAGCGGCGACGGCGACGACGGCGGCAACAAGAGCGGCGGCGGCGACGGCAATGGGAGCGGCGGCGGCGACGGGAGCGGCGGCAGCGCGAGGGGCGGCGGCGGCGGGAGCGGTGGCGGCGGCGGGGGCGCCGGCCGTCGACGTCTTCGTCTCGCACGACTGGCCGCAGCACATCACGCGGCACGGCGACGCGGCGGCGCTCTTCCGCCGCAAGCCCTACTTTCGGGCCGAGGCGCTGCGGGGGGACCTGGGCTCGCCCGCGCTGCAGCGGCTGCTCGAGGCCCTGCGGCCGCGCATGTGGTTCGCGGCGCACCTGCACGTCAAGTTCCCCGCCATCGTGAGGCACGGCTCCGGCGGGGCGGGCGCGGGCGCAGGCGGCAGCGGCGGCGGAACGGCGGCGGCGGCGGCGGCGGAGGCAGCAGCAGCAGCGGGGGGAAGAGCGCCTTCCCCCGCCACCACCACCACCACCACCCCCGCCCTCGCCGCCACCACCCGCTTCCTCGCCCTCGACAAGTGTCTCCCCGGCCGCGACTACCTGCAGCTGCTCGAGCTTGACGACCCGCGCTCGGAGGCCGAGGTGGCGGCCGCGGGCGGCGACGGCGCGCCCCCCCGCCTCGAGTACGACGCCGAGTGGCTGGCGGTGCTGCGCGGCACGTGGCACCTGGGCGCCGGCGCGACGGCATCGGGCGTGCGGCAGGCGCCCCAGGCCGCGCCCGCGGGCGGGTGGGACGCGCCGCCGCCGCCGCCCGACGCCACCGACGTGGCGGCGGTGGAGGCGGCGCTCGAGGCGCGCTACGGCCCCGCGCCGGCGCCGCGCGCGATCCCCGACAATTTTGCGCCGACGGCGCCCGCGCACCCGCTGGGCGCCAGCGGCGGGCCGGGCAAGGGGGCTATGCCGCGCGAGCTGCTGCGCAACCCGCAGACGGCCGCGCTGCTCGAGCTGATCGGCCTGCCGCCGGGCTGCCTGGACCCGCCGCCGCCGCCGACGCAGCCGCCGCAGCAGCAGCAGCCGTGGCAGCAGCAGCAGCCGTGGCAGCAGCCGCATCAGCAGCCGTGGCAGCAGCCGCAGCAGCAGCAGCCGTGGCAGCAGCAGCAACAGCTCGTGCAATGGCAGCAGCAGCAGCAGCCGTGGCAGCAGCAGCAGCAGCAGGGGCCGCCTCGGCCCTTTTACCCCTCGCCGCCGCCGCCGCCGCCGGCCGGCCGCCCGATGCTCGTGCCCTCTGTGCTCGACCTGGCTTGGCTCCCGCCTCCGACGACGGCGGCGGCCGCCGCCGCCGCGGCGCGCAACGACCCCGACGCGATCGACATCGACGACGACGACGAGGAGGAGGAGCGGCGGGGGGCAGACGGGCGGCCGCCGCCGCCCGCGGCTTGGCTCCCGCCGGCGTTGGCGCCGAGCGCGGCCGCGGCGGCCGAGGCCGCGCGCCGCAACCCGGAGGAGATCGACATTGACGGGGACGGGGAAGATGAGGACGAGTGAGATGAGTTTGTTGTTGCTATGTTGTTGCCCCTGTAATATTATTGGAGACAATTTGGGGGGACGATGATGGAGAGGCCAAAAAACAGAGGACGGGGGGCGCGAGAGCGGGGGAGCGGCGGAAACAGCGCGCTGCGAAATCAACCGAGCGAAAAACCAAGCAGGGGGGGAATAAAAGCATCAATGAGAGCAGGAAACGCAGGGGATCGATCACGGGAGGACTTGAGTGGGTTGGAAATAGAGGCTGGGGGGATCCTGGGCGGAGGATGGTTTGGGGTGCGGGGAAAGCGCGGCGCGAACGCCGACCGCGAAGAAAAAACCGACAGGAGAAAAAAAGGTGAGTCCGCGTCGCCGCCGCGACGGGGGGTGGGTTTCCGCGGGCGGCAAGGAGGGATACGAGGGGGTCGCGGCGCAACGACTGCCGCGGGGTGGGTGGGGTGGGGGAAGGTACGACGCGGCGCGAACGGCGACCGCGAGCTTGAAAAAACAAAGCAGGTTTGGAAAGGCGAGCGGGAAACGGAATAACAATTCACCCCCACGGAAGTATTCGAGTCAATCGTCGTCAGCAAACAAGGAACCAGCCCCTCAGTTCTTCGCGGCGGCGGCGGCGGCCGCAGCGCTGCGCCGCGCCGCCGCGATCGCAATAGCCTCCGCCAGCCCCGCCTGCCCGGCCATCCACGCCCGCGCCGACTGCCCTCCCACCTCGTAAAGGTACTGCGTGTACTGCGGCGGCACCGTCAGCATCGTGTACGACTGGATGCTGCTGCGGGGCAGGGAGACGGCCGGGGCCCCCGGCTGGCCGATGAAGATGTCGCTGTCGCCGGCCGCGCCGACGCCGCGCGCGCCCGCGCCCAGAAAGGCGTCGACGCCGGCGGCCTCGAGCGCCGGCGCCATACCGGCGGCGGCGGCGGCGCGGCGCAGCGCGGCCACGTCGACGGCCTCGGCCGCGGACGACGGCGCGGACTTGAACGCGGCGCCGGGGCCCACGGCGCTGGCCACGCGCAGGCAGAAGTAGCTCTTGCCGCCGGGGGGCGCGGGCGGGCAGATGCCGCCGCCCGTTGGGCCGCCGTCGTACACCGCCTCGCCGTTGAGCGTGGTGTAGCGTCCGGGGCCGCTCCAGCGCGGCACGTAGGACGAGGCGGCGATCCCGTCCAAAAAGGCGGCATTGGTCGCGGCGCGCGGCACGAGGCGCGGCTCGGCGGGCAGCCAGAAGGAAAAAGGGTTGGAGGCGGCGGCGGCCGCCGGGTCGGCGCCCTTCACCTTGCTAACATAAACGCTCATAATTGGGGGGCCGCCGGCAGTCCGGTGGGCGTCGGCCGGAAACGTGCGCTCCAGCTCGGCGCGCAGCACCGCGCCCAGCCGGCCGGGGCACCCGCTGCTCGGGCGGCACTTGTCGTTGAGGGCGGCGGCGGCCGCCAGGCGCTGCGCGGGCGTCATCCCGGCGTGGAACGAGGCGGCGGCGATGGCGCCGCCCGACACGCCGGCCATCGGCGTGACGCCCGGGGCGACGACGCCGGCGCTCTCGAGGGCGGCGAGCACCCCGGCGAAGAAGAAGATGAGGAAGCCGCTGGAGCGGAAGCTGAGGACGAGGCCACCGTCGCGCAGGGCAGCGGCGGCGGGCGAAAAGGCGGCGACGGCGGCGGCGGGCGAGGGCACGGTGGCCGGGGCGGCGGCGAGCGGCACGGCGGCGGGCGCCGGCGTTGCGGCGGCCACCGGCATGGCGGCGGCGGCCGCGGCGGCGTGCAGCAGGCTCTGCCCGACCGCGGCGTGTATGGCGACGGTCGCGTTGACCGCGGCCGTGAGGAGGGCCAGGTCGTGCAGCATGGTGTTGTGTCGTGTCGTGTGTGTTGAGAAAGCAGGGGCAAACGGCGCGGGGCGGGGAAGGGGCGGGGCGGCGCGGCGCGTCGGCGGCCGCGGGTTTTTTTAGGACGGGCGAGGCGGAGGCCTTCCTCCTTTTCGAATGGTGGTGGTCGCAGGAACGATCTGCTCGGAAGGGAGCGGGGAATCGGGCGTGGGGGTTGAAAGACGGGGCGGACGGGCGATCAATTTTCAGCAAATCGGTTTGAAAAAACAAAACTTGGTGATCGGGGTGGTTAACGTTGTTCAAGGTGCGAGGCGCCCGCGAGAGGGACTAAAACGAGAGACAGAGAACAGAGAGAGAGGCAACGATGGGACTGCCGGGGTGTGTGTGCGGGCAGCACCCATTGACGGCGTAGGGAGGTGTGACATATCGATCGGTTTGCGGCGGCAGCGACAGGCGGTCCAACGGGCGCCGCCCCGCCGACGGCGCAGCTTGCGACGCCGGGTCAAGTCGGTCGGTCGGTTCCCTCGTGCGGTCGGGTGTTGTTTACAGCCATCAAGTAGTAGAAAGGTAACATGACCAGAAGGGTTCCGATGAAGAGGAATATCCGCTGCATCGTTGCTGGCGCGCGCGGTTGAGTAGAATGAAATGCTAGTAATTCATTGTTGTTGGTTCAGCAGAAAAACACGCTCGTGGGTGGCGTGGGGCGGCGGCGGAGGCGGAGGCGGACGAAATCGGGATGTGCGAACGACTCAGCCCCGCCCGCAAGTAAACAAGGCAGAAAGCACCCGTCCGCTCCAGAACCCCAATCGCCCTTTGCGTCTCGTTCATTTCTTCCCGGCCGCCGCCCGCCGCGCGGCCCCCGAGACCCCGGCCGCTTCCGCCAGGCCCGGCTGCTTGTCCATCCACGCCTGCGCCGACTGCTCGCCCACCTCGTACAGGTACCGGATGTGCTGCGGCGGCACCGTGAGCAGCGTGTACATCTGGATCTGCTCCCGCGACAGCGTGACGAACGGCGCGTCGGACATGCCGATGAAAATATCGGGCGCCCCCTCGGACCCCTCGGGCGCGGCCGGCCCGCCGCCCGTGGACGAGCCCCACTCGGCGGGGGTCAGGGGCTCGAGCTTCCCGTCCAAGGCCGGGGCGTTGACAGGCGGCTGGTCGCGCAGGAGGGCGCGGGAGCGGCGCCCGCCGCCGCCGCCGCCGCCGCTGCCGTTGCGCGCGCTGTGGCGGGCGGCGGCGCGCGACGCGGCGTTGGTGCCCACCGTGCACTCGATCTTGATGCAGAAGTAGCTCTTGCCGCCGGCCGCCGTGCCGTTGGCGCCCAGCGCCGCCGCCGGGGGCGGCGGGCAGCTGCGCCCGCCCGCCGCCGGCCCGCCGTCGTACACCGCCTCGCCGTTGTAGACCACGAACCGCGGGGGCGCGCTCCACTTGGGGATGTAGCTCGACGCGGCGAGGCCGTCCAGGAAGGCGCGCTGGTCCCTGTAGGGGCCCGGGATGGCCAAGGGCGACGCCGGCAGCAGGAGCGCGCCGGGCAGGGCCACGGCCACGGCCGTGGCGTTGCCGCGCACTTTCGAGACAAACACGCTCAAGACAGGCGGCGCCGCCTTTTTGTAGGAATCCGCGGGAAAAAAGCGCTCGAGCTCGTCGCCCAGGGCGGCGCCCAGGCGCCCCGGGCAGCCGTTGCTCGGCCTGCAGCGCGTGTTGAGGGCCGTGGTGGCGGCCAGGCGCTGCGCGGGCGTCATGCCCGAGTGGAAGGCGGCGCCGGCGATGGCGCCGCCCGACACGCCGCCCATTGGCGTGACGCCCGGGGCGACGACGCCCGCGCGCTCGAGCGCGGCGAGGACGCCCATGTAGAAGAAGATGAGGAAGCCTTTGATTTTTGTTTGAGGTGGCGGGCGGGAGGGGGGGGGGGGGGGGGTGCTCGTGTGGAGTGGAAAAAAAAGGCGGGGGCGGGGGGGGGGCGGCGGTTGGGTGAGCGCGAGTCTGGCGCGGAGGGAGAAAAGAAAACGGGCGCCGTCGCGCGCACGAAAATGCGAGACGCCGGAGAACGCCCGGACATGGAAAAACAGCAACCCACCGGACCCGTTCAGGCTGACGACCAGCCCGCCGTCGCGCAAGGCCGCAGCCGCTGGCGAGAAGGCGACGGCGGCCATTGTCGGGGCGGCAGAGGCCGCGGCCGCGGCGAGCGTGCTGCCGGCGGCGCCCGCCGTCGCGTTGGCGGCGGCGGCGAGCACGGCGGCGCCCGCGACGGCTTGGCTCATATTTATTTGCTTGGCTCTCGGGGGTGGCCGGATCAGGGCCAAAAAGAGCCTCTTGAGGTGGTGGGGGGGCGGAGAAGGCGGGGCGGCACCGGCACGCGCGAGCAAGGAGGAGAGGGGGGAGGGGGGCGGGTTTGGTGGGGTGCTGGGCTAGGGGCGCCGGCGGCGGGGGCGGCGGGGGGTGACAGATAAGAGGCCAAAGGAAAGGTGCTTGATTCGGCGGCGGCACGGACGGCGCGCGACCGAGGAAATGGGGCGTTGGGTAATCGCGCAAGCAAGTGCCGACAGAGGGGCGCGCGTGGCGTTGTGTTGGGGGCGCGTTTGCGAAAATGCGATGACGTAAAAAAAAGAGGGAGGGAGACGAAAGCTCCGCAACGCCTGTTGCAAAAGTGCGATGAACAATGCCAATGGGGAGGGACGGGTGCCCTGTCTACGAGTAGAGCTGGGCGCTTGGGGGGGTTGCAGGGCGCGGGCAAGGGGGGGGGGGGGGATGAAGAACGGAAAGGAAGCTGATTCAAGAGCGGCGGTCACCCGGCGGCGGCGGCCGCGGTCGTCGGCAGCACATCGGGTGGCGGCGCGCGTTCGCGCGCCAGAAGCCTGTACAAGGGAGGCCCGAGAGCCCGCGCCCGGCCTCTCCTCACCTTCCACGGCAGAACTCGACCACCAGAATCGGACTGCCTCTAGCGTCGTCACGTCACGAGAGGAGGCAAAAGACAAACTCGCACACGTTGGATTGGAGGAGCCCCCCCCGCTCCAAAAAATGGCGACAGTGATGGCGCGGGCACACGGCCGCGCGTCGTCCGCTTGCCCAATGATGGCGGGCCGGCATCCTGCGCAGCCCAAGCTGCGCCTGCACCCGGCGACACAGCGCGCAGCAGCAGAAAGCAGCAACGGCAACGGCAACAACGGCAACGGCAACAACGGCAACGGCAACAGCGCCGCCGCAAGCGCCGCAAGAAGCGCCAAGGCCGCCAAGGCCGCCGCGCCCGCCGCCGCCGCCGATGACGCCAACCCCGCCGCCCTGCCCCCGCCCGAGCGCCTCGAGGTGGAGATCATGGCCATGGCGCGCCGCGCTCTGGAGGCCGACCCGGACGCCGCCGACCAGGTGCGCCGCTACCGCGACGCCGTCGCGCGGCTCGAGGCCGCGCGCGCCGCCGAGCGGCAGCTCGAGCGCCTGATGGAGGAGGGCTCGGCTGACGCCGCGCGCGCGGACGCCGAGCAGCGCGCGGCCACGCGGGTCGAGGCCGACCGCCTGATGGCGGACGCCGAGGTGGCGGCGGCGGAGCGGCTGGTGCGCGCGGCGGAGATCCAGCTGGGCACCGCCGAGCGGTCGGAGCGCGCGCTGCGGCGCGAGGCCGATCGCGGCGCCGACCGCGCCGAGTCGGGCAAGGCGGCAGCGCTGGCGGCGGCCGGCGGCGCCCTCGCGGCCGTGCCCCTGGGCGTCGCCGACCCCTTTGGCGCCGCGGGCGGCGGCCTGGCCGCCCTGGCCGTGGCGGTCGCGGGCGCGGCGGCCTCGTGCGCCCTGTTTGGCGTCACCTATCGCTACGCCGCGCGCGGCGGCGCCGAGGCGAACGACGGCCACCTGCGCGGCGGCGTCGTCGCCGCCTTCGGCCTGGTGCGCGGCGCGGGCGCGACCGAGGCGATGCTGGCGCTGCAGCAGCATCCCGCGGCGGCGGCCCTCTCGGCGAGCGGCGGAGCGGCCGCCGCCGCCTCGGCGGGCGACGTGCTCTTTGGCCTGCCGTTCGAGGCGGTGGCGCGCGCGGCGCTCTACTCCGGCGAGAGCGTGCTGATGTTTTCGTTTGCGGCGGCCGCCGTCGAAGCCGGCTTCAAAGCGGGGATGGTCCGGCCGCTGCTGCCGCCGTCGTCTTGACTACGAGGAACTGATCTCTCGCTGTCTCGTCTGCCGGTCTCTCTCTCCCTCTTAAAAAGCGGTAGTGACCAGAGTGTTACGTAAAAGCGGCGCGGCGCCCTCTTTCCTATCTATCCCGCGTCAAAAAACCAAGAAGAGCCATCGCCTCGCCATCACTCACTGGCCGTCGGTTTTCGGGTGCCGTGCGAGGAGCCGGGGGGGGAAGATGGCGAGGAAAAACCAAAAGGACATTCACAAAAAAACGCCGCCGCACGATCAAAACCGAGCGGGGGCCGGGTCGGACGGCGGGAGAGGGGAGGGCGAGCAAAGGACAGGAGGGCGGCCAAGTGCGGCGAGGCGGTCGTTTGTTGCGGGCGGCACCGGCAAGACGTTGTTGGGTTTTGCGTTTGCCCAGAGAGACGGGAAGCAAAGAGGAGGACAGGGAAGGAGCGGCGCGGCGCCGCCCGCCCGCGTCGAGCGATCAAGAGAGGGAGGGGGGGAAAACAAACAGCCCCGCCTCCTCGTCCCTTCTCCTCAGCGCTGCCTTCCCCGCGGGTCGAACGACTGCTCGTTGGCCGCGTACTCGTCGTCGATCGCCTCGTCGATCATGTCCTCGTACTCCCCGTCGCCGCCCTTGCCGTCGCCGCCCTTGCCGTCCTTGCCGTCGCCGCCGCCGCCGCCGCTCTTGCCGTCGCCCCCCGCGCCGCCCGCCCGCCCGCCGCCGCCCTCCCTCCGCCCGCCGTCAAAGTTGTACTTGCTCGGCCCGGGCGTCTGCGCCTCCGACAGCAGGCGCCGGATGTCCTCCACGCTCTGCACGCCCGAGTAGTCCTCGTCGCGCAGGTAGGCGTCGTTCATCGACACCGCCTCCACGGGCAGATTCGCCAAAAACCAAGGGTGCCGCTGGATTCCGCCCATCGTCGCGCGCTCGTCGGGCTCGCGCACGAGCATGCGGCCGAGCAGGTCGCGGCACTCGGCGGAGACCTCGACGCCGGGCGGGATGGCCCAGGGCTGCGAGACGATGCGGTCCATCATGCCGCGGACGCGGGTGCCGTGCGCGTCGCCGCCGGCCGCGGCCGCCGCGCCGTTGCCGGCCGCCGCCGCCGCGCCGCTCTGCCCCCGCTGCTGCTCCTGCTGCCGCGCGGCGGCGGCGGCCGCCGCGGCGTGCGTGTTGGCGTCGAACGGGTACTGCCCGCACAGCATCACGTACAGCATCACTCCGCACGACCAGATGTCCGCCTTCTTGCCGTCGTAATTCCCTGTGGCGCGGATGATCTCGGGCGCCATGTAGGCCAGCGTCCCTACCTTGCTCTTGGGCGCCGACATGAAGTGCGCCTTGCTGTAGCCAAAATCGCAGATCTTCAGTAATGGTAACGGCAGGCCCTGGACCATCTGCAGCAGCGTGTTCTCGAGCTTGATGTCGCGGTTGACCACGCCGCGCCGGTGGCAGTAGTCGAGGCCGATGACCAGCTGCTGGAAGAACCAGCGGGCGGCCGCCTCTTTCAGCCGGACCGCGCGCTGCACGTAGGTGAAAAGGCTGCCGCCGGACGCGTATTCCATGGCGATGCAGATGTGCTCGGGCGTCAGGAACACCTCCTTGAACTCGATGACGTGCGGGTGCCGCAGCATGCGGTGATTGAGGATCTCGGCCTCGACGTACCGGTTGACGCGGTCGCCGCGCTCGATGAACTTTACGGCCACGAGCTCGTTGGTCGCCAGGCAGCGGGCTAGCTGCACGAACCCGAACGACCCGCTGGACAGGTCGGCGACTTTCACGTAGCGGTCGCTGCCGCGTAAAGGGTCGGGGTTGGCGGCGGCGGCGGCGGCGGCGGCGCCGCCGGGGGCGTGGGAGGGAGGGGCGCCGCCGTTGGCGTGCGCGGCGGCGGCGGCGGCGGCGGCGGCGGCGGCTGCCATAACTTCCCCTCTTGTCGGCGTCGGCGTCGGCGTCGGCGGCGGGCGGGCGACACCCGGGCACGCAGCGGCGGCGGGTGAGGAGAGGGCCCTGCTTTCAGTGGTGGTCCTTGCCTATTGGTGCGGCTGCGTCAGGCGCGTGCGTGCGCGTCTCGCACGCGCGGCCCCGTACACGCGCGCGCGGGTGGCGGGTGGTGGTTGTGCTCTCTCCGCGGTCTCGCAAAAACCACCCCTCCTTTCAACAGCTTCGCCTCTGTCTGGCTTTTGCGACGGGCGCGCGCGCGCGGGTCGGGCGCGGCGTTCGGCGCCGCGGCACTCGAGGTGCGCGCGTGACCCGAGAGAACCGGCGAGCGTCTTTGTTGGGAGCAGGAGGAGCTGTGAACGCGAGGGAGTGAGAGCGAGACGAAAGACAGAGCCGAAGGAGGGCTCGACAAGAGGGACCTCGTGATGCGGTGCGGTGGGCTTGCGTGCGCAAATGTGGGCGAGTGCGTGTGCGGGGACGGGGCTAATGGTTGTGTTTTCTCCTGTGTCGTTTTTAGATGGCTGGCGCTCGGCGGTTTGTCGTGTTGAGTGGGGAAGGAGAGCCCGAGGGAAATTTCACAGAGAGAGGGGCTTGGGGGAAGTCATTTCCCGAGCAGGCAAAAACACGACGACACGCGGCAACCACTCAACCCAGCAATACCCTCGTCCCGCACCTCTGCGCATCACCACCACCACCACCACCTTGCGAAAGAGAGAGAGGGGCGCGCCAAAGAGCAAGAAGCGCGGAACGAGCAAAACACAAGTCCATCCCTCGCGCCGCGCGCGCGTCGTCCGTCGTCGCCGCACCGACCGCTGGAGGCTAGGGGCGCTCGCGCTCGCCGCCCGCCAGCGCTTGCGCGCGCTTGCGCCTGCGCGCGCGCTTGACGAAGAGAGCGGCGCAAGAAGAGAGGACGAGGAGGAGTGAGGAAATCATGGTCCTCGTCCGCCTCTCTTGAGAGAGAGAGACAGAGAACAGAGCGCGCCGATGAGCGGCAGCGCGGCCAAGCGCGGAGGCGGCGGCGCGAGCAAGGCGGCAGGCGCGGACGAGGAGGACAAGTACGCCGACCTGCTGTCGCCGCTGCTGTCGCGCGACGGCGCGCTCGACGGCCCGCGCGCCGTCGCGCCGCTCGTCGCCGACGTCATGCCGCGCCTGCCGACGGCCATGTCGCGGCAGCTCGTGTGCATCGTGCTGCAGATGTCGGGTGCGGACGTGCTGCACGCGTTCTCGGCGTCCGCGGGGCCCGAGATCCTGGCCGACTGGCTGCGCGAAGCGCTCGAGCGCTCGCCGGCGGCGGCGGCGGCGGCTACGGCGGCGGCGGGGATGACGGCGGCGGGGGCCGACGCCGACGCGCCGCCGCCCGCCGCAAAGCCCCCTTTCTCGGCGGCCGAGGCGCCGCGCGCAGAGGCCATGGCGCTCGCGGCGCTCAAGGCGGTGCGGCCCATGCCCGTGACGCGGCCCATGCTCAAGGCGTCGCGCCTGCCCAAGGCCATCGGGGCGCTGGCCAAGCGCCACCCGGCCGCGGGCGTGCGGCTCGCGGCGGCGGCCGTCATGGACACGTGGAAGGGCGCGCTGCAGCAGTCGGGCTCGGGCGGCGGCGGCGGCGGCGGCGGCGGCGGCGGCGGTGCGGGCTCGGGCGGCGGCGGCGGCACGGCGGCGGCTGGACAAACGACGGCGTCGCAAGCGACGAGCAACAACAGGTACGCGCGCTCGATTTGTGTTTGTTCGTCTCAAGCAGCGCCTGCTCCCGTGGCTGGCTTTCTCATCGTCCTTGCTCCCCCACAACCAAAACAAAAACAAACAAACAAACCAACAAACCAACAAAACCAAAAAACAGGAGCGCCAACGCCGCGAAAAAGGTGAGACAAAGAGCGAAAACAAAAAACGTCCCCGCCCAAAAACGCAAACGACCCTCTTCCTCGCTGCCGCGCTGCCCGTCCTCGCCGTCCACCCCGTCGTATCTCATGCGCGCGCGCGCGTCTCTGTCTCTCGTGCATCTCCTGTTTCAAGGATACCCTCCCGCCACGTGTGGGGACAGCAAGCGACCAACGGACGAAGACGAGAGAGAGGACGAGAGTCGCACAAGCGCAAGGAAGAAACAAAAACCCGACGACGACGACGACGACGACGGCCAGCGGCGGCAAGAAGGAGCGCGAGGTGCCTCTTTGGCCCGCTGCCCTAAGAGCAACAACAAACGTCAAAGCCTCTCTCCCGCCGGCGCTGCTTCTTTTAAACAAGAAAATGTCGAGGCATCTGAACCCAAGGGGCAACGGAGAAAAGAGAGTCTTGGCGCTCCGCGCGGCGGCCGCCTTCCCCAAATTCTAAATCCCCCGGGAGCGGGGGGCCCCGGGGCAGTCACAAGGCCGCGGCGTGTGGTTTTGGGGACCGATGGCGAGGGGGCGCCGCTGCTGGCCAGCGGCCTCCGAGCCCCCTGTCGTTCTTGCCCGTGCGCCCCTCAGAGGGCTCGCTCAGGGTCGAGGACATCGAAACCAAAAGCGGTGCCGATTGTTGGCGCCCGCTCGCTCTTCCCGACCGGAGGAGCGACAAACGGCTTTTCGACAAACGGCTTTTCGGACCCGGCGACGGACGGGCCGGACAAACATTACCGCGTCGCGCCGATTCTTGGCGCCGTAACGCCGTTGGGCCAACCGTGCAGAGCGCGTGGTCAGAACGAGGGGCGCGTGCCGCGAGAGAGGGGGGACGGTCAAGGGGGGCCCTTGCCGCTGCTGCTGCTGCTGCTGCCGTGTCCGCCAGCCCCGTTGCGCTTTCCGATCGAATCGCAAAAAAAATACGCCGGCCTCACGCGTGCCAAAACGCCGCAAACATCCACACACACGTGTCCACGTATATCTCAAACAACAACAACGACAGGCGCCGGTGGGCATCACGCTCGCCGCCGAGGGGTCGCTGCTTGCACCGCGGCCCGCAGCCGGGGCTTCGGCGCGGCGGCCTGCCCCGACTCCCGCCGTCCCCGCCGCGCCCGCCAAGAAGTCGCGCACATCGTCTGCGACCGGCGGCAGCGGCAAGCCCGACCCGGCCCCGGCCACAGCGGCAGTCAAGCCAGCAGCGGCAGCAGCAGGACCGACGACCTCAGCAGCCATGCCAGCAGCAGCGGCAGCCAAGCCAGCAGCAGCAGCAGCGCCGACGACCAAGGCCAAGGCGGCCGCGACGACGACGGCGACAGCGGCAGCGGCAGCGCCGGCGCCGGCCCCAGAGAACGTCGTCGTCGCGATGGAGGTGGACGACGCCAAGCCGCCGAGTGCAGCGGCCGCGACTGCTCCCGGCGCCAATGGGGTTGACGAGGACGCCGTTGTAGGCGCAACGGTGGTGGCGGTGGGCGGGGACGGCAGCAAGGAAGAGCAGAAGGCAGGGGCAGCAGCAGCAGCCGATGCCGCTCTGACGGCAGCAGCAGCAGCAACAACAACAACGGTAGAAACGGCAGCAAAAAGTCGAGAAGACGCAGCAACGGCGGCAGCAGCAGCAACAGCAACAACCACTGAGCCTGTCGAGCCGCCCCCCAAGCTCCGCAAGCGGGTGTCCTGGGCGCCCGAAAAGTTGGCCGCCGCCGCCGCCGCTGCCCCGTCGTCCAAGGCCGCAGCCGCCGCCGTCGTGCCGTCCGCCGCCGCCGCCGCCAAGAAGAAAAAGGACGCCGGCCCCGTCCCTCCCTTCGGCGCCGCCCGCCCGCTCGAGTCCGTGCGCTGGTTCAAGCTGGACGACCCGCCCACGTCCGTGCGCGCGGGCGACTCGCTGTACACCGAGGCGCAGGTGCGGGCGGAGGAGCACGTGCGGGCGCGCCTCGAGGCTGGGTTCGGGGCCGGCGGCGGGACCGGGGACCCCGACGGCTTTGGCGGCGCGATGGGCGGGGCCGGCGACATGGCCCGCCGCGAGCACCGCGAGGAGGCGCGCGACATGCTCCTGCGGCAGCGCGAGGCGCACGAGGAGGCCGAGCGCGTGTGCCGCGCGCTCGTGGCCATGTCGCCGGGCGGCCCGTGGCGCCGCCCGCCGCCGCTGCTGCTCGACCCGTCGTGGACCGTGGCGTTCGGGGAGGCGAGCTTCGTCGGGCCGATCGAGGCGCAGCGCGAGCTGTCGCAGCCGCGGTCGGCGGCCGTCTGGGCGCTCGGCACGGGCGGCGGCGGCGCGAACGCTCCGGCGGCAGCGCCGGGCGCGGCCGTCGCCGACCTCGGCGGCAGCGCGCCCGTCGACCGCGAGAAGCTGCAGGACGTGCCGGAGACGCCCATCATCAGCGACCCTTACGTGGACCCGTACGCGCACGCCCCTGTGGTCATCCCCTTTCCCGTGGAAGGGGCGCAGGCGCAGCAGCAGCAGCAGCAGCAGCAGCAGCAGCAGCCGTACGGGGCGGCGGCGGCGCTGCATCAGCATCACCAGCAGCAGCAGCAGCAGCAGCAGCCGGCGGCCGTCGGCGTCGGCGGGCCGGCAGCATCGACTCCTTACGGCGCGCCTCCGCCGCAGCAGCCGTACGGGTACGCGTCGCAGCAGCAGCAGTACCAGGCGCCGGCGCAACAGCCCATGCAGCACTACCAGCAGCAGCAGCCGTATGGTGCCGCCGCCGCCGCTGCCGCCGCGCCTGCCGGCGCCGCCGCCGGCCTCTCGCAGGCGCTGGGGGCTTTGCTTGCCAGCGGCATCTTGGGCGCGGGCGCCTCTCAGCCGCCGCAGCAGCCGCCGCCATCCTACCACCAGCTCCAGCAGCAGCAGCCACTACACAACCCCTACCAGGCGCAGCCGACGGCCTACGGCCAGCCCCACCAGCACCAGCACCAGCACCAGCACCAGCACCAGCAGCACCAACAGCAGCAGCAGCACCAGCCGCCGGTGCTGCTCAACAACAGGCCCGCTCGGGCGCTGCGGCAGCGGCGCTGCATCTTCTTCGGCTCGCAGACGGGCTGCCGGCGCGGCGACACGTGCGGCTACCTGCACGCCAACGTCGGGTCCAACGAGGACGTGCGCGGGCCGCTGCAGGGGGCCTGACGTCTTGGATAGACGGGGGGCTTTGGAAGCGAGGGGGGGGGGGGGGCGGCCGGGGGCCCCCCCGTTTTTTTTGTTTTCGCTTTTTCCAAAGAACACCCCGGGGGGCACCCCCTTCCCCCCTTTTTTCCGCGTGTAC
>Ga0105054_10007694_pt1 | contig 14531 bp, 10 predicted proteins | sample BON02_FD_78091 | JGI IMG/M metagenome (GOLD analysis project Ga0105054, IMG submission 78091) | Freshwater microbial communities from Lake Bonney liftoff mats and glacier meltwater in Antarctica - BON-02 (megahit assembly) | ecosystem: Environmental > Aquatic > Freshwater > Ice > Glacier...
CTAAGAAATCAGATGCACCACCACAACTCGACAAAAATAGAGGAAAAAAATCGATTAAAAATGACACTGCCATGCAAGGGACTGTTCAATTTTTATCTGCAAGACGAGGGAGGGGAGATAAACGTGATCGAGTATACCATATCAACCCGATTTCGAAAAAGCGGAGCGCCCGCATATATATATATGCATTCGGACCATGGAACACCATTCTATTCTTGTTTCCGGGCCCAGGTATCAGGGACGCACGAAATCACGACCGTTTGCAGAGTGCTTGCCATCTCCTCGAACACGGCCCACACTCGGCAAACATTCTCGATCAAAGATGACAGTGCCGTGACTGTGGGGGTGTCCAAAGGACGGAATTCGGAACTTCGAGTTGTACGCAGCAGCATAGGGGCTGAAGCAGCGGAGGGACTGAAGCCCCTCCTCTGCCGCGCGCCCGCAGGAAAAGGTGTGGGGGGATGGGAGAGGAGAGAGAGACCGGGTCGCTGTTGGCTTCGGCAAGCTCATTGATAAGGCCATCCAAAAGCGGTAGCGCCAATTCAGGTGGCACGTTGATCATGCGTTCGCTGACAACGAGGCCTGTCTTGCCGCGCATGGCCTTGGCAAATGTATCCTTTTGGCTTGCAGGGCTTTTTTGGAGGATGAAATCGCCGATCTGCTTCAGGGTTGCTTGTGGTGATGGCGGGTTCATGTTTACAACTGATAAGAACCCGTACACTTCCTCCTCATCCATGATCTTGACCACTGTGCCCACCTCACCCGACTGAGCGAGGACAAGATCAACAAGGCCACTCGAGTCAAAAGTTTGCTCGTCGAGTAGATTCGTCATGAACATTTTGATGCCGTGGAAATCATCTTCGACCGGGTTAAAGGTGTCAAACGTGACGTTGATTTCATCGGCGTCACTGCCCGAGTCGCTCTCGAACTCATCGTCCTCAGGATCAGCCCGGCGCGTCATATCCAAGCCCTCCTCATCGCTCCCGCTGTCGCTATCACTATCGCTGGGAGGCTCGCTTCCGGCATCGCTGGCGGGCAGAGGCGTAGACACTTTCCCCTTTCCCTTACCCTGTGCTTTGCTGCTCTTGTCCTGTTCATGCTTGCCCCTGTCATGTCCCTTGTCCGCCGGAGGTGGCGCTGCTGTCTTCCCCTTGCCTGCCACGATACCGCCCCCTTTGCCCTCGGCCGGCTTTGCCGCCGGTTTGCCAGCGTTCGTGCCCCCTTCTTTCTTTGCTTCTTCCTTTGCGGCCTGCTTCAGCTTGTCTTTGACAGCCTTGGCCTTCTGCTCGGAAGACACGCGCTGCTGATGTTGCCGCTGCGAAATGGCCGCAGCATTTGCCCTCCGAATGGCCTCAAAATCGTCGTCGCTGTCATCGTCACTGCCGCCCGTCCGCTTCGCGCCCAGCGCTTTCGCCTCCCGTACAACCTGAGGGCACTCAAAACTTTAAACTTTACGACAACCAGACCCGGAGTGCAGTCGGCGTTGTGGGTTTGCATACAGATTGAGTGTGCGTATGTGAACGCCTAACCAAGCGCGGCGAGACCACCGCCCTTACTTTCGTGGTTGCCATCTCAACACTGCGACTGCACGTGCGCTGTGCGGGGGGCAGAGGGGTTCACCTGGAATGTCTTTCCCTTTGCCTTCTTGGACTTTTTGTTGTTCTTGGCCCATCCCGACTTCTTCTTGTCAATGCCACCTTTTGCACCTCCCCCACCACCTCCTCCAGACGGGTGTGCTGCCTCACGCTCGCGCTTGCCCATAAATATATCGACCTTTCTGTACCTCGCAAACACTCGGTTGTCACTCCGTTTCTCACCAATCACAGACTGACACAGTGCCAGTGATACCACCCTCTGCGGCAAAATAAAAAGCTCAGCGCGTAACCGCGGCCTTCGATAATAAAAGAACCGTGCAATCCTAAATTAAATAGTTTGTACTTTCAAAAAATTGGCCCAAACATTAACATTTGGCGCGGGGCGAAGAAGGAGCATCGCAGGGGTCGGGGCTCTTCGGAAGCAAATCAGGAGAGAAACGCGGCGGGTGGTGCGAGCCCGCAGCCAGGGTTGGGTGCGGGCAGCGCGCGCAGCTGCGTTGCGCATGCAGTGCACCACAAGGCCTCTGCGATCCTGAGGCCCGTCCTTGCGGCTTCCAGGGTTGCATCGAAGAGTTTTGCTGCGCACTGGTTGGGCCGTGCGGACGAGGCAGCGGTGCAGGCCAGGGTGCAAGGCAGCGTGGTCGACAGTTCCCTGTCAGAGAGTGGCAAGCATGTCGACACCGCGGGTGGTGAGTCTGAACTTGAGCCGCAGTGCCTATGTCCAAACGATCGCCTCCACTTTTGCAGCTTGCTAATGCCAACCCTGGTGGAAAAGAACTGGAAGGAGTTAATCGCGATTGTGTTATTTTCTGTGCAGCAGCGAGGCCGCATGGGCAACGTGAAGGAATCATCTCCGCTTCGGTCAGCCTTGAAACAGACGGTGCCTGAAAAGGTCGCTGCGTCTTTCGCACTCAATGCCCATTGCACCTGCGCCCAGCGCCCATCAGGCGCCGTCACTTTGCACCTGCCCAAGGGGCGTGTGGCAGCGGAGCGCTTGCATGCGAAGCTGCCGCGCGCCCACCCGAACAGAACCATTGACCTGAGGTCAAAACAGGATAGAGTATGGGTGTGAGCAAAAAACAGGTTAGTGTATTGACTTTGATTCCAACAATAGGGTAGTGGTCCTATATATATGTGTATACATATTGAAATTTTTAGTGGACCGAGTACGTAGGGGCTACCATCCATATGCCCTTTTCAATCCACCTTTCATGCGTCCGTCATGGTCCTCTTCGATGGGCGCGCGGCAGCCGACGCGCGCCCTTGCTCCGCCTTGTCTGACGTGGTATTGTCCCTCAGGAGGCGCAGGCGGTACCGTCAACCTCTCTGCTGGCCAGACCGCGTGTCAAAGAGGATGATCTGCCTGGGTAAGCGCTTCTCAGCTTTGTGCTGCGAACACGCACGTCCTGTGTTGAGGGCATTGTGGTAGACAACTGCTGTCCCCATTCTGTGTGCTGTGTACTGACGCAAGGGGAAACTGGGCTCGCAATGACGGCAGGGAGTACTGCCATCGGATAGGCTCGCAGTGGATTGGCTTCCCGGCCTGGCAGCGAGGGGCATCGCACGACAGGGACAAGCTCGTGCTGTCCAAGGCGGAGAGAAAATGTGCAGGGCTCCTTAGGGACCTGATGAAACGCAAGGGCGGCACGTTTTTTGAATTTGCCGTGGACCCCAGCACCGAGGGCAGCGGAGAACTCGATGACTACTTCACAAAGGTGTGTGTTGCCTGCACTCTCAACACCGAGAGAGTCTGCGAATCTCAGAGTCGACAGGCCATAATCGATTTCCTAGAAGCCATATTCCCCCTTAGAGGTGGGGGGGGGGGGGGTATTCCCCCTGAATTTTGGAGTCGGTCGAGACCTCACATCACAATTCTTTTTGTTGACACGCCTGACAAAATCCGGACACAATCACACCCGGCCATAATGGTTGTGTCCTGTTTTCGAGTACGCCCGTTTTTTGGTTGTGTCCGGTTTTTGTGAGAACTCGACCGATTCTGAGGTTCTGACATGGGTACTGTAGTTCCACATTTTGTCGCTGTGGCTGTTGTCACAATCCAGATTTTGAGTGGATTGCGACGCAATCCGGACGGAATGAAAATGTGGCCCAAGGGGAAAATATCCCGAATCCGATCGTAACCCTGTGGCGTGCGGCAGCTTGGGGCTAAAGCTGCCGCGCGCCCAGATGAGAGAGTGGCGCGCGCCCCCGCATCTTTTTTTGTGTTTTCTCAACCCTAAACCCTAAACGATCGGCACAGGTGACAGACCCAGTGGATCTCAGAACAATTCTCAACACCTTGGAACTTGGATTCTACAGAGATCAAGCCAACTCGGACGCTTGGATCGAACGTGCAGCAGCAGATGTGGAGCAAGTCTGGAAAAATGCCCAAATCTTTAATCCGCCGGGGCATGTGGTGCACGAAAGCGCCGAGGAACTCCGCAAGTATTTTGATGAGCAGCTTGATCAGCAAGTACGGAAAGAGGTATCCGGCAGTACTCCAGGCACAGCAGATGAAGTGCGCATTCCGTTGCAGCTAGTGCTCACTGATTTCGCCTTTGTCAATGCGAAAGGTGGCATATTGCCACCGGCCGCCGTGATGCAGCGCGGTTTTCAGGACGCCTTGTTGGTAGGCCACGTGATGCGAAACCGCTCGGACCTCAAAACAAAGGAGCAGCCCACAAAAGTACTCGAGGCACATCCCAAGGAGTGGCATTTTGAGTGTGAGGAGATCAAGGAAGGTGCTAGCTGCAGGAAAACCGGCAAGCTTGTGGTCTGGGTGCGCACTGATCGCTCATGGATCAGGCTCATGGATGCTGCTGCTGAGTGGCGGCAGGAGGCCGTGCAATGGTTGGAGCAGATGCGAATGTGCTCGATTCTGTGCGTGTGCGCGGGCGAGACTCCGCGCGAGGCTCCCGACCGCATCCTTCGCCAGGTTATCAAGGCTGCTATGGTGAGGGGAGGGGGTAAGGCAGATGAGGACAGGCTTCAGTCGGTGCTGCTCGAAAGTGCTGAATTTGCGGCGATCGAGGTTGAGCGCCTCTGGCTGGAAGGCGGCAAGTTGAGTTCCCAAAATGGGAAAAAGCTCGTGTCTAAGCTGCTCAAGGATGCCGAAAAGGAGCGTGCCCGCCTCATGATTCTGGGCGGCTCCAAAGGCACGCAGTCTAAATCAAAAGTCGAGAAAGAAGATTCAAGCATAGGGTGCGCCTTATCGAGCATCGTTTCTCGGCTGGAGACTGACGCTCTACGCGCGTCGTTTGGGCTGAAAGTTGCAGCAAGAGAAGATGTGGGGAGACCCGCCTCGTTTCTTCTGACTCCGTCAGCCCAGGAGTCGGTCGGTCAGAACAGCACGAAGAAACGGCAACGGCCGTCATCTGACGGGCAGGATGAGATTTCAGAAGCAAAGTATGAAAGCAAGGCAACTGAGAGCATCGAGCAGACAGCGCAGGGCCATTGGGAGAGAGATGATAATGGAAAGAGAGTGTGGGTGCCCTCATTGACCATTTCGAGCCCAGACGATTCGATTCGAAGCGCGGCAGGTTCTGGAAGAGGACGCGGCCGAGGAAGAGGTGGGAAGGGAGGAGGGAGGGGGGGTGGACATGCTGGCGCGAGAGCGCTCAGCGATGAAGTCTTGTCGTCAGACTACAGCATAGGGTGTCGAGTGCGCGTGAATTTTGATGACGGTCTGTGGTATGTGGGCAAGCTGCAGTCTTTAAAAGGCAGGAAATGGCGCGTTGTATTCGGCGACGACGACGAGGACGATATGCAGCTGCCCGATCCAGATGCAATTCTGGTGCCATCGGTAGATGCCATTCTGGCATCAGTAGACAATGCAGCCAAGGCCATCAAGACAGCGCTGCAAGAGCTGTGCGAGAGCAGCAAGGCACTTAGCAGCAAGTTGATAGAAATGCAGCAGAAAGTAATTGCTGTGCATCAGTCGCTCAGGGAGCAAGTGAATGCCAAGAACATTGGTGTGTTGCCAGAGCACATGTGGTCCGAGGACAAAGTTCAGAGCGAAATGCTGCAGCAAGCCAAGGCTAGTTTGGTGTCGCAGGAAAGACATTCCAGCTTGAAAGATGCACAGTGGGCTACTATTGAGCAATCTTGCAGGGGCAGATTCCATGAAAGGGTGGCGCGGTCATCAGCAGCAGCAGAACAAGCAGAGCAGCCTGTAGCGAGCCGTAAGCGCTCTGCAAAGGCTCTGGGGTCTGAATCTGACGAGCAGAATCGGGGAAAGAAACATGCCAAGGCAGTGGATTCTCCGCTCAAAGTTCAGGAAGAAAAGGATGATTCGGAAAAGGCGGGCGAGCTGAAGGTGGAGAAGGAGAAAACGAAAGTCAAGGTGTGGAAGGATGCACCGGAGTGGCTGGAGCCAGATGCAATTGTCGAGGTGGAGTCTGAAGGCGAATGGTGGCAGGCCAAGGCTGTTTTGATGAAGAAAGGTAAGATCAAGTTTGAATTTGTGGGTGGAAGTGAAGACGAGGCCGAGTGGCTGCCGCCGAACAGCGCTAGGATTCGGCCGTCAGAAGGCACGCCAGTCGAGGGTGTTGTGGGAGAAAAGGTGCATGCTAGACGGCCCAAGGATAAGGGAGAACTCAAAAATTTGTGGAATGTGGCTGTTATTGTCGAAGTCAAAGATGATGATGATGCACCATCTGTTAGAGTCAAATATCTCCAACGGAGGGGAGTACGAGATGAATGGCTTGCCATCGATACCGCGCTTGTTCGCAAGTTAGAGTGTGAGGAAGATGATGACGACACGATGAAAATTGAACCGAAAATTGAGGATGGACCCCCGTGGCCGCAAGGCAACCCAGCCTTTGTGGATGCTGACAAAACTAGTTTCTCGAGCTGCCTGCAGCTTCTAGAATTTGTGGCAACGTTTGGCGGCACGCCGGTGCTCATGGATGCTGATGTCACGCACGCGGCGAGATCTCCTCCGGAGTTGCAGGTAATGTGGGGGTCCATCACGGTAGCGCACATGATGCAGATGCTCAACGGCAACTCGCAGGACGAGTGTATGATGGATCTGATACTGCGTCTCTTGACAATACTAGTGAAGCAAGACAGCGCAGAGCAAGGGTTCGTGGCACCCAACGCCCTCAACTTTTTGGCATGGCTCAAAAGGCTTATTCAGAAAGAAATGTTCGAACGCGCACGCCGCATTCTTCACGACCGCATTGAAGAAGCCTACACGCCCGAGTACGAGCTGGAAAACGCAGGATTGACCCGTGCTGCCCTCAACAAGGGCAAGAGCGAGAAAGGACACCTGTCGACATTGAGTGTCAAGGGAGATGACATGGGAGGTGTGGTTGGGCCTGACGGTCTGCAAGTCGAAGTCGCATGCTCGGATGTGTACAATAGTGTAAAATTGGCGGGAGTGTTGATAGCGGATACCGAGGCGGGTGCGGGTGTGCGTGTCAGTTGCAATGGTATGGAGATGGGCTTGTCGGATTTCGCACATTTTGCACAGCCATGGGTCTACTCCCCACCCTTGCAGGTGGTGATGCGGAGACACGTACATACATTCAAAAATGCTTGTATGCATGCGTACGTTCTTACATATGCTTGCATACATACATGCATATATACGTGCCTGCATTCACGCATACACTCCTGCAGACATGAAAAAAAAATGTACATGCATGATTTGTTCGTACATGTGTTCTTCTGATTGTGCGTTTTCTTCCATGTGTACATTCGATACATGAATAGCTACATATGTATGTATGAATTATGCAGCCTGTATGAGTTCATACACTCCCCCTATTAGATAAGCTACCCCTATCTTGGGTCTATATTTTTTTGCCCCCTCGTTGGGCTTCGGCGTAGTGCGCCTCGCCGCCGTGCGCCTATGAATCTTTGGATACATGAGTATATTGCATCACACAACTAAGAAGGCATACAAACGTACTGACACACACGTACACATGTATGCGCGCATATACACACACACATGTATACATCCAACAACTCAAATATACACCTGTAATCATGCGCGAACATGTGGTAGCGCCTTGGAAAATTTCTGAAAGTTTTTGGGCTTTATTTGTGTGTACACATATTGCAGGACCCCAAGACGATAATCCATGCGAAAGAGACTGACGAACCGCTGGGGACGTGGGAGGCAAGTGCACGTGCAGCAAAATGGGAAGCGAGTGAAAAGGGTAGCGAGCAAGAAGAGCGTGGGCCCGGGACGTGCGCGGCAGTGTCGCGAGGTTTGCAGCAGGCGCAGCGCACGCAAGCTGCTCTTGAGTCCTTGCTCGGCCCGCATGTCATGAAGGTAGGATCTCGAATGTTGCAACGGGCAAGACAAAGCGAGAGAGCGGGAATGTGAGAGTGCGAGGGAAGCAGAGTGAAGGAGTGAGCGCAAGGCTGGGAGCACCAGCGAGCTGAGGAAATGCGAATGTAAAACATTGACTTGTGATTGAGCTATCTTGACAGAAAAGGCCAAGAGTGAACCGGGTTTTTGTGCCGGGAATTTCAAATTTGCGCCAAGTTTTTTTATTTTAATGTCAGAGATTACCGATTCTGAGATTCAACAAAAATCAGTATGGGTTATGGATTTTGAGATTCGACAGACGGGGCGTGAGAAATGCACACTCTGTGTGTGCTATGTGATGAAGGCTGACGTCGTTGACATCGATGGCACGTGAATGTGCAGGAGGAACGTGAGCTCTTATCAAGCATATCCAACAATGACTGGGCAAATGTGTCGAACAGTATCAAATGGCGTGCTCTGGCGTGGATGTGCGATGCCGTAGCAGAGTCTGAGACCCTGCGTGCACAGCTCCAAGAGCATGTCGATGTGATGACGGCGAAACCCGACAAGAAGGTTGCGACCGGTTTCGATCTCTTTTTGGCGGTGCGAGGCGGTCCCGCTCGTCAAAGGGAGGCGCAGTACGAGTGGGACAGAACAGAAGAGCTTGTCAAAAGCGGGTGGATTGAAAAGGCAAAATCGATTGATAAAGAGCAGAAAAAAGCTGACAGGATAGTGCTCGAGGCTGAAGGCAAAGGCGAGTCTGAAAAACTGTCGGCCCGAGTGCGTCATGAGCCGATTGGTCTGGATAGGGAGAGTCGGCGGTATTGGTTGCTGAGGCGCGGCCCGTCTGACTGGCTCTTGTCGGTTGAAATTGGTGTGCAAAAGCCGCACGTGCCGCCCGCTCCGCCTTACCCGGTGAGTTGTGCGCTAATCCGCTAATCACTCACACACAAAATCGGAGTCGTCCGTTGTTTCTTTTTCGTTGTGCCAACGTTTTGTACCCGCACATTTGTTCCTTTACGTATCTATCTCTGTGTATCATTCATTCATATCTTCTTGTGTTGTCGCGCGCAGACTCGAGTATTTGTTACTTGCATATTTCACTCACAGTCTTCCAGACATTTCCTACTTCATATAATTGCATCTTGACATGTGTGTCTCCGTTTTCCCTGTGCGTTGGTCTTCTTGCGCACCTGTGATTGTGATTGTTAACTGTGTCCTGTGACAGCGCACCGGTACGAATCGCAAGGAGCCGTTTGAGGGAGCTCGCGAGTGGCGCTACTACGCCCAAGTGGAGGATCTTGTTGCGCTGCTTGACTACCTTGACACACCCAACCACTCTGACATGAAACTGGCAAAGCGATTGCAAGCTGAATTTCACTCGCACCTCCCCGCAAAATCTCCGGCTCCGTCTGTACTCAAACCTAAGGGGTCGAGATCTAGGGGCGAGCATTCAGAACAACAAGACACACCCCACCCCTCACATGTTTCAGTCGTAGCTATCTTGGCGACACCGCCGGTTGCAGCTGAGAGCGCGCATAATAAGATGGGTGACACGACAGCGAAAGGGGCAGCGAGTATGGAGGTGCAGCAGGCTAGTAGCCGAGCCATTGTGATGCAATTGCCGGACCCCTTTCGCATGTTCCCGAAGAAGAACGGCGAGTATTTGGCCTTGGATGACGAGACTCCCAAGATCATTGCTTCCAAATTTTCCATCGACCTGGACGCGCTGATCACTTTTAACAAGCACATGTACGATGGGCTGTATGCAGGCGCTCGTTTTAAGGGCGGTACGCTTGTCTTCCTTCCGACGCCTACCATGGCGAGTCTCAGACGGCCTGTCACTGCCACGCCCCTAGAGTTATTTGGCGACCTCCTGAAGATGATTACGACAGAGTTCGACATGCTGCCTCTGTGTCCGCGTATTGTGCAGGTATTGGCGCAGTGGAGGACTGTGATGCAGGAGCTCTTGGTGGATAGAGCACAGCACCACACTGTGCAGCACTACAAAGCATTTGCACATGCAACCTTGGCACTTGAGCATACGCTGGCTTTGCCACTGGCGCATTGGGCCGATGCTGGCGATGAGCCACTTGAACTGCGCGCCGCAGATGCGCGTCTACTATCTGCGCATTGGATTTCCGACGTACGCCAAACTTGGGTGATGGAAATGGAGTCAGTGGCTACAATGGCGCAGCTGGGGCTGCTGGTGGAGGAACTACATCTCTTTGCCTTTGCGGGCTTGCGCGACCTCCGGCACCATTGTACTTCCAGTTGGTTCTTTAGTGCTGATTGCAAAAAACTCAAGGAGCTGGTACGCAAGCGTTCACACATGGACAGGGCTGCAGTAGATGTTGACAAGCCTCTCGCCTATATTCCTGACATGCAGGACCGCGTTATATACTTCCGCAAGGGCCATTTGATGCATCTCTCTGATTCTGAGTACCCCGAACGCCCGTGGGACTGCTGTCCTGATGTGCGCTTTCCTATGGCGGTGTGTTCGGTCGAAGAGAAAGTGATGTACCGGCAGAGCAACCATGAGTCGCCTGCTTTCTGCGCCATACGCCTGCTGCCCATTTGCCATGGCAAGGATTTGGTCAACAAGAAGATCCTTGTGTATAGCCCCGGCATTTCGGGACAGGTTGTTCCTCCAATGCCCTACACAGTCACAGACTTTCGGCAGACTACAGCTGACGTGCCACATGTCCCCATGCCGCACGGGGGGGGGGGTATTTTGCCCGGTGTGCCTACTATTTTGACAGCGACAGCAGCAGGCAGTGCAACAGCAGGTCTGGCAGGCTCGACCAGTCAAATGCCACACCCTACTGCGTCAGCACCCGGGGCTCAAAATGGGGGGATAGTGCTCTCAACAGCAGTGGCGGGCGCAGGAGGCGAGGTTGTCTACACCCAACGCACTGTAAACGAACACCTGCTTCGACTTGATGCGCCGGGTGCTACGGCTGCGGGCTCTCAAGAACAGTGGGTCAACCTCGATTTTCTCAAATACTCGGTGCAGAGGTGAGTCCTATGCTAATCGTGTGCTTTTTTGTCACGTGTGCATCTTCTCTTTTCTTCTGAGATGTTAAACTTCGTAGAGTGTTTCTGGCCCTTGTTTGATGTGGATGCATTCTCGTTACACGTGTCTTGTTCTTTGTGCGTTTTCGTTGTTGTTGGTCCTTTGTACCATCTGTCCGCTGTGTGTGCATGCGTGTGTGCATGTGCGTGTGCGTGTGCGTGCATGTGTGTACATACACACACATACACACATGTGTGTGTGAATATACATCAATATATATATATAGGTCAACATAGGCATACTTCCATACGTACAAACATACAAACAACATGCATACAAACATACATACAAACATACATACGTACATACATACAAATATATGTATATATATGATATACATGAAAATATATATGCCAAGATACATACGTATTATATGCACATATATAAATATATATGCATATATACATATATATATATATATAAAAATATTTACATACATGCTAAAACCATGCCAAAACACGCAAAAACAGTTGCGAGGAGGGCGGCACAAGTTTCTGGGTGACAGTGCACTATCACCAAAAGCATCCTGAATTCTTGGTCAAGCCTCGTGAATTTGCACAGCTCAATATGCGATGGAAGCCGCACACACGCGTCCGCATGTTCTGGCGCAATGAGGAGCATCCCGCCGGCGGAGAGTATGTGCCCTTGAAGTTGTCTTGAAGTTGTCCTCTTGATGTGTTGTTCCTTGAAGTTATTGCCTTGACGTCTGTTCCGTCGAGTCTTATTCCCTCCGTGTGCCTCTGACCTCATTGTCTCGCCCTTATTTTGTGAAGCCAAAAATGCTTGCGCACAAGCACCATGTGTGTTAAGTGGCTAGTCGTGTGCAGGCGCGTCTACTGACCTTGGAGGCGCGTGCAACAGGTACTATACAGGCGAGGTGATTGAACATGATGACAGCCCTGACCCGTGGGACTCGGTGCTCGTCAAGTGGGACACGGAAGACGGCGAGGAGGAGGACCATGGCTACGTCAGCCCGTGGGAGCTGCTGGTGAGCCACGGTGCAAGTTCGCTTGCCAAACACTCAAGCTCTAACACCAAGGGCATGGTCGTGCGCAACGCGGCAGAGGTCGAGCGCATGCCCTGGGGTGGGGTTTACACGTGCATCGACGACGACTCGGACTCGCCGCAGAGCATCGCCGAGAAGCGCGGCCTCGATATCGAACTTATTGTGTTGCTCAACAAGGAAACTCTCAAAGGGCTGACTAAGTATAGTAAGCTGCTGAAAGGAACTAAGGTGCAGCTGCCACTGAAAGGCTACAAGTACCAGCGCAGTGGAGGCACTGTCATCAATACCACTGTAGATGGCACGGCCGAGCTCCAATTTCCGAAGGAAGACGAGATCTTTTGGGAGGGCGAATGGACAGAGGAAAAGTACAAAATTGCTGAGACTGTGCTTACAAAATTGAAGAAATATCGCGGCAGCGGCCCGTTCCGTAGCCCCGTGGATTACGAAGCCCTTCATCTTGACGATTATACAAAAGTCATCACCACACCCATGGATCTGTACACTGTTGAGAATCGTTTGAAGGGCGAACGCGGCGAGCAGAAACACACGCTGCCAAAGGACTATTATCGCGAGGTGAAGCTCGTGTTTGAAAACGCCAAGCTCTACAACCCCGAGGGCTCCGAACTCCATCGCAAAGGCGTCAATTGCCTCAACAACTTCGAGGACTGGTGGCGCCAGGAGAAGAAGGCTGCCGAGCGTGACGAAATGTTACAGCGGCGAAAAGCCCTCGAAAAGGCATCTGCATACAAGAAGAAGCAGATGATGATGGTGTCACAGCAGATGGCAGCAATGGGCACTCCCCCGATGGCCATCCCGCCAATTGCCACTCTGGGCAACCCGTTTGCCTCGTCGCAACCGGCTCATCCGCACATTCCCAACCTCACCTTCACCATGCCCTCCGCCCTCACCCCGGGTGCAACAGCTGGCGGTGCCGCAGCTGGCGGTGCCGCAGCTGGTGGTGCCGCGGCGGCCGGTGCCATGGCTGCTGGTGCCGCGGCTGCTGGCGAAGGGTCCGACAGAAAGAGCACTGTGACGTGCGGGATTTGTGGGGCTGACGGTCACAATCGACGCACCTGCCCGCAGATATACGGATCTGCCGCTCACAATGGTGCAGGATATCCGTGAGTGCTTCATGAGTGCTTCGTGGGTGCTTCTTGAGTTCTTCCTCTTTCGTGTTTTCTCTCCCCTTTTAATCTTTAAACCACTTTTCACTATTTTGGACTTGTACCCTCGTTGAGTCTTCCCCACTCTCGTGTTGACTGTTTCTCGTGTAATGGAGTCTTGTGCAAGCATCACAGCCTTTTGATACCATCACAACATGTACGACTTGGCTGCGGAATCCAATTTCCTATATCTTTATCCACAGATAGCAGATCCCTTGTGTGGACTTTCTGTTTTTCTATCGAAACTTACAGTAGATCACCTCCTACGGATCACAAACCTCTTTTCAACACCCCACTCTTCTTTGACTGGCAAGTGGAGACGGCCTGTGCGGCATGCCACTTTGTGTGCTCATTTCAAGACCCGAGCAAAGCTGAGTGTTGTGGAGTCTTTGGACACAACAACGTGTCCACTATTCCACTCTCCTTATCAGCCTTGTCACTTTCGTGGACCACCACGTGCTCGCTCTCGCAAGTGAGAACGAGCGTGGTTGTGCTAGGTTAATCGGGAAAAATTCCGCGCCTTTTTTTTCCAATCCCCGGAATTTTTGGCACGAAGTCTATCTAGGTGGAGGTGTGACAACCAAAGAACCCCCCCATTCAAATCAAAAATGGGGAGGGGGCTACGTTCCTTGAAAGTTCCAAACAAACTCCCCTCATTAATTCTCCACAATACATATATAGGTAAAACAAGAGAGCACCCTTATAACATAAAAAAAACGCTGTCTGGATCAAATGGGTTAAAACACCACCTTCTGTGACCAGAAAAGTTGAGAGGATATGTTAACAGTACAAAAGATTCAATAAAAAAATGACACATCGAATGTCCACAATATCGAAAAAGATGAGATTCCATTGACCAAACAGATAGAATTGGACGTTTCCTGGATTGGGAGAATTGATGAACATTTCTCACAAACAACAAAAACATTTGTGAAAATTAGAATGTCCACACAAACGCAGCACGGACCGGTTCCCCCCTATTTCATGGTGATGTTACTGTATAGACTGATTTTGATTGCGGGGTTGACAAAATAATAAGGGAGCAATTTGTACCAGAACTGCTCCCTTATTTTGAAATTTCATCTCCTCATATGAAAGACAAGCTTAACAAGCTTAATAGGAAAAATCGGAAGTCAAAATCAGTCTATTGGAAATTACAAATATGATTGTGACTATTCAAATGTCGGAAAGGTCGAAAACTGTGTCAATTCGTTGGTGAAATTGATTGAATTCGAATTTTCCAAAGTCAGAGAATTGATGGAAATTACAAACAAAAACCCCCCAAAAATTGTGTCACTCCAAATCTCCAAAATCGACACTCCGTCAATGCATGGGTCAACTTGAAGAAATTGGAATTGACCGAAATGGAATCCGGGATGAAAATTCCATACAAAGATCACCAAAAGTTGAAACCCATTGAAGTGTCAAAAAA
>Ga0105054_10007695_pt1 | contig 14529 bp, 17 predicted proteins | sample BON02_FD_78091 | JGI IMG/M metagenome (GOLD analysis project Ga0105054, IMG submission 78091) | Freshwater microbial communities from Lake Bonney liftoff mats and glacier meltwater in Antarctica - BON-02 (megahit assembly) | ecosystem: Environmental > Aquatic > Freshwater > Ice > Glacier...
AGTAGGTAGAACTGCTCTTCCACCGCAAGGGACCAGGTGTGCAAAAGAGGCTTCAGCTCGGCAGGGCCCTCGAAGTAACCACTCTGCGACCAAAAGTGGAAATTTGCACTGAAGACACTCTGCATAATCGCAGAGCGACCGAGGTCTTCATAGTCCCAAGGCAGCAGCAAAAAGTAACCTGCTATGAGCGAAGCGATCACCATGACAGACAGCGCAGGCAGGATCCGCCGCAGGCGCCTCTCCCAAAAGTCTACCAAGCTAAATCGGTCTGCAGAGAGCTGTTTTAGAATCAAACCAGTGATCAGATAGCCGGAAATGACGAAGAACACATCCACCCCAATGAACCCCCCGGAAAGGCCAAGCCCTGCGTGGTAAAGAACCACAGGGACCACCGCAAAGGCTCTCAAACCATCGATTTCAGGTCTGTATTTGAATCCGTATTCACGTTGCACTTGACTCATAAAATCGAAGTTTGCGGGGCATTGGCCAAAGCGCACGTAAAAAGTTAACGAAACAGATAAGTTCAAGATGCAATGTAGTCTTTACTGAGCGAACGGGTTCTCCTAGCTTTGATCAATGCGCCTGAGCCAGTTGTTCAAAAGATCCTCTAAAAATAAGCCCGCAGAGCATGCGAAAACACAGAACTGGGTACTCTCCTACCCCAAAAGCGGTCGCACATGGCTCCGCGTCATGCTGGGGCATGTGTTCACCGAACATTACGGACTGTCTCAGGATCAGATCTTCGACGAGAAGACGATGACGCAAGCAGCCGGTCTGAAGCCGACTGATTTTTCCCACGACGAAACCTCTAATTCGGAAGGGCGTGATCTCGCGCAACTCACCACGGAAAAAACAAAATACGTGGGTAAAGATGTCATGCTACTCGTTCGCGATCCGCGAGACGTCGTGGTTTCCTGCTACTTTCAGGCAACGCGCAGGAAATCGCGCTACGAGGGCGACATTCATGCATTCATACGCAGTTCCACCCACGGTATCCGGAAAATCATCCAATACTACACAATCTGGGAAAACAACCGCGCGGTTCCGGCCAGCTTCACACTCCTCAAATATGAGGAATTGCACGGGCAGCCGCTGCGATCCCTACAGACGGCTCTGGCGTTTTTCGGAGCCGCGAACATACCCCAGAAAGTGCTAGAGGACGCCATTGACTTCGCCTCCTTCGACAGCATGAAGGAGATGGAGCGTAACAACAGTCTCAAAAATAAAAAGCTGAGACCCGGCGACGTCAACGACCCGGAGTCTTTCAAAGTACGCAAGGGGAAGATCGGCGGCTACCGGGAATATCTCAACGAGGAGGACATCGCCTACTGCAAGACAATGATGGAGGAGATGAATTGCCCCTTCGGATATCAGTAACAAACCGGCGCTTCCGAATTGTCGTAAAAATCGGAAATCAAACCGACATCCACTGTATCTCAACGCGCAACCGATTCAGAACCGGATATTGCACCGAAATCAATCGGTCTTTCAACGTGGAACTAATATTCCGCCCAAATATAATCATGGGAAAAGTCGCTACCCATGGTTCTCTCCACCAGATACTGGGCGACCCGTTCGCTACAAAAATGCTCGCGGTAAAAACGCTGCCCCTCCTTGGCCATCGACCGGCGCTGCGCATCATCCGCCTTCAGTTCGACGATCCGCTTCATTAGCTCGTCTACATCGGAAAAGTAAACGGCACGCTCTTTCCCCAGAAGAAGCTCCATCTGCCCGTCCCGGTGGATCATTGGTACGATCCCGTTCCCCATCAGTTGCGCCAGACGGGCAGAGGAATAAAGAAAGTCGCCCTCCTGACGGTTCAGGTTCAGTCCCATCTTACTTTGTGCGAGAACAACATCGTAATCCCGCCCCCAAACATTCGGCTCACCGAAATAGCCGAAGGCCTTGAAAATCACACCGTCGGCATCGCAGTGCTCCTTAAGCGCGACCACGGTATCTTTTCGCGTCGTGTGCTCGTTACTGTTGCCACAGAAAAACAAGTCGTATGGCAAGGACTCGCGATCACCGTTCTGCAAAGACTCGACCGCCAGATCGGTCGGATTCGGCATGTAGTGAATACTCGCGCGATGCCCCTTGAAGGCCTCCAAACCGGCTCCTGCCGTCGTCACGAAAATGGTATCCACGGTGTGAATACGTTCCATGATCGCATCGACGTTGTGGGGCACAAAAAGTGGATCCACGTTGCGGTAGGCGATGCGCACATCGGGCAACAGCTTACGAATCCCTTCCAGGGTTTCGTTTCGGATAATATCGCAATGCCCGAGAAGTATCATATCCGGGCGGAAGTTGTCGGCCACTTCCACCAGTTTGCGGTTCGCCTTTCCTTTACCGAGATCACGCCAACCGAAGGGTGCCAGAAATGAAGCGACATCCCGGTCACTGAAGTGGAGCACATTGTGGTGGTTGCGCACCAGACCGTTGTGGAGCTTGTGCTCGGTGCTGACCCGGGCTTTGCCCCATCGCCGGGTCTGTGCATAACCTACTTGCAAAATCCGCATCTCAAATCCCCCTTATTGCCAATCGAATGTGCGCCCGAGAAGTGCCTCCAGACGCTGGTTGTGCGGCGCAAAATACTCGCTCAACCTAGCACGGACCGCGGGATTATCCTCACGCGGGAGGCCAACGTTGCGCGGCTTGAGGTCGGCGACCTGAGCCTGGGCATCGACCCCGAGGAAATCAAATACATCGGTCAGGAAACCGGGCGTATCGCCATAAAAACGCTCGCTCGTATCGATGAAGAACTGTTCCCGCGGAAAATAATCGAACCAACGCTCCAATTGGTCGGCATAAAGCCCTCGCTCCGTGTATGAAAAACGGCGGAACGGTTCCGGCTTGAAGTCCTCTCCGGCCAGCAACCGCTCCTTTTCAGAGCCGATCCGATCCATTTCGGCGGCAAAGGCCTCCCCTATCGAGAGCTTTTCACGCCCGCGCCGAATCTGGTGGTAGTAATGCGAGATCGCCCGGTCGACCGGATCCCGAAGCAATACAATCAGCTTCACCTGCGGAAGCAACTGAGCAACCCGCGCAGGCACCAGCGGATGCACCATGTAAAAAGGCGTGGCTTCGCCGGTGAGGCTGCCTGCGGGGAGATCATTCGTCAGTGGAAAGACGCTACGATACCAGGTTTCCCCCCGGCTGAATTGATAATCGAAAAAGTGAACCTCCTTATGCGTGCCTCCAAACAACTGCGGATGTTGAATCAAATAGGTCTGAATCGAGGAGGTTCCGCCTTTATGCGTGCCTAGCACGATGTAACCCGGCATTTGACGACGACTGGCAGTCAACCGGGCATAGGGGTTGCGAAGCTTGCGCTTCAACTTGGGCGTAATGATGCGCCCGAGAATTGTCTTCCTAGGCCGCGAATATTGTGATCGATCCATTTTTGGTAAAAAAGTTTCTATGTGAGCGAGGCCTCTGCTTCCATCTGGGAAAAGACCGAAGCAGGCAGCCTCGAAGCTGGATTGCAATTGAAAATACGAAAGTCGGTTTTGGATGTTTCTGAGGCGAGCAATTCGAAGGCAGGCATGATAACACGTTCGAAAGATTTATCCAACATTTGCGGTTGCCGACTATTTTCCGAATAAAACCGCCCCGAATCGGTCAGGTCGAGACCATAGATGTAGAGCGAATCGTATCCAGCATGCCAAAGGAACTGACCCGCAGTGTAAGCCACGGTGCCGCCGGTGGGCAGCCCTAAGGATGGATCCTTCGAAAGGTAGATGCCTTCCCGCGAGGGCGGCGAAGTGATGGACTCTATTTTGCCCAATGGGAGGTGTAGCGGATAGGCCCATGAATCATAAACGACCAGTTCTGTTTGGGGCATGTTGCCCGGTGCCAGTCGCAGAAGTTCATACATCACACGGAAATCGATAACCGTGAATTGAGCCTGATTGGCAAATTTGAGAAAACTTTCGAGAGAACTACGCAGATAAGTCGCATCGTTGACATGGTAATAGGTCATGTTGCGAATTTCGTGGCCGAAGAGCGCGGGCGATCCATTCACTCCGACCCAATCGTTGTCGCAGATCCTGAGTGGATCTGGAATCTGCCTGACCGAAGGCCCTGAGAGGACAAGGTTGCAGCGCCCGGAACGCTGCCCGCGAAGCGACGCAAGTGGCCGGGCTTCAACCACCCTCCCCTTTTCTTCAAACCAAAGTTTGTCCCCGGCCTCGACCAGGTGCACCGTGGGGCGGTAATACCGCCTGTGCCATTCCGCTTGCCCGCGAAACAGCCTCAAGTAGAGTCGGTAGGCACAAGTTGAAAGAGTTGACATAAATCGGGACGATAAATGCTCTCAATTGCGTAACAAGCTCAAATACCCAAAGTGACTCAAGAACCCATTCCACTCGCCAACGAGACTCCTTTCAGCAAAGGGGGCAATCGTCTCTGCTTCGTCCATCCCGGCAATTCACAACGCTGCCTGAAAGTCTTGAATCCGACCAGCACACCGGAGCTGAAGCGACAGGGAAAGCGCTTTCCCGCGAACTTGCGCCCACTCCGCTACTTCGACGAAAATCTCCAGGAGTATGGCGCATTAGACGCGATACACCGGAATTATCCGGAGGAGATCAGGCGGCATCTTCCTAATACCCATGGCATCGTTCAAACAGACTTGGGACATGCCCACGAAGTCGATTTAATACGAGATCGGGACGGGCGGATAGGTCAGACATTGGAGCAATACTTATGGAACAATAGCCTGGATCAGACTGTGGAGCAGGCAATGGCCGAGTTTACCGCGGACTGGCTGGCGGGCGCACTGCCGACGAGGGCGCTTCTTCCGCACAACATTGTTGTCCGGCACACGGATCCAGGAGCCGTTCTGATCCTGATCGATGGTTACGGTCGGAAGCCATCTTTCAAAATGCCGCGCTTTTGGTCGCGGATCACAACGCGAAAAACGCTCAAAGACTTCAAGTCTCGTGTTGATATTGTCCTGAAAAGAAAAAAAGATGGCGAAATCGCCAAACCGCGTATTTCCATACTCGAACGCTCGATGTAGACTTTGTCATGACAGTAATCTCCCACCACTACCGCTTTATATTCCTAAAGACCGCTAAGACTGCCGGCACCAGCATCGAAATGGCACTGGAAACTATATGCGGTGCCGACGACATCTGTGCGCCCGTGACTAAAAAGAAAAGCGCCCGACCCGGCGAAGAGAGCTACAAGGCCCGTAACTACAAGGGCTTTTTCCTTCCGCGGTTGACCCGACCCGACGGTCGCGAATCCCGCTTTTTCAAGGATATCAAGGATCTCGTCGTGCTACAGCGTAAATTCAAAAGCCACATGCCGGCCTGTGACGTAAAGCCCCGTATCGGTAAAAAGATCTGGGACGGTTATTTCAAATTCACGGTTGAGCGCAATCCGTGGGACAAGGCGGTTTCCGCCTATTACTTCGCCCAGCGTCATCCCGAAAATCGCATTCCCTTCGAAGACTGGCTGCCTGAGAATCTGAAACAAGGCAACATTCATTTCTACTCCATCGGCGGGAAAATCGTAGTCGATCACGTGCTGCGCTTCGAAAATCTCCAAGCGGATCTGGATGCAACCCTACTGAAGCTTGGCGTTGAAAACCCACCCACCTTGCCGCGCTCCAAATCCGAATTTCGCCCAAAAAAAGCCGACTACCGGGAAGTCCATAATGACTTCACCCGCGACTACGTCGCGCGCGTCTGCGCTCCCGACATCGAATACTTCGGCTATACCTTCGAAGGCAAATAAACAATGGGTAGCCACACTCAAAGCCCGAGTCCATTACGGATCGGGCATCTGAATCCGCTCTCCAAAGGGGGGCATAGAACTTGTTACCCGCATCCGGAAGATCCCGGCCAATGCATCAAAATATTACATCAGCCATGGCGGGAGATCGAGCGACGCCAACGCGATCCGTTAAGATATTTCCGGCGGCGTAGGAATTACGACGAAAACCTGGCCGAATTACTGGAGTTACAAAAGCTGGAAGCCAAACTGGGTGCCGCCATGGCGGAACATTTCCCGATTTGCCATGGTTTCGTGGAAACGGATTTGGGCGAAGGACTCGCGGTCGAACAAATACAGGATTATGACGGTTCGACCTCCATTAGTCTAAAAGCCTATCTCTGGACAGATGGCTGGAATCCTCAAATTAAAGAGACCGTCGATCACTTCTGGAACTTCCTCAAGGAAAACGGCGTGCTCGTCCGTGATCCTTTCCCGCACAACCTATTGGTTCAACGCTTGAATCCGGAAGGTGCCTTGCGGATCAAACAAATCGACGGTTTCGGCGCATCCGACTTTCTCCCCTTCAGTCGGATTCTTTCGAAGTATCGCAATCGAAAACTGGACGGGCGGCGCAAGCGCATGCAGCGGCAAATCACCAAACAACTCGAACGTATCAAACGGGGCGAAGAACCCAAAGGCAAAGGGCTACCCTCCAATCCGGGGCATTAAACCCCACCTCCCCCCCCAGGCAGCTAATCTTTATGCTTTTAATCGTAAAAATATTCGGTCGCTTGATCGCATGGACACCGGAAACCATCCTACGAGGTATCTGCGTCCTACTCGGGGCGATCATCTACAGAGCCTTGCCCGGGCGCCGAAACACCGCCCTTCGGAACCTCCATCATTGCTTCCCGGAAAAAGAAGAACGCTGGCGGGTGATGATTTTGAAGGAGCACTGCCGTCGCCTCGTAGAGACGGCCCTCTACGTATTATCCTCCCCGTTTTTTAGCAAAGAGCGTGCGGCAAGTCTCGTTGCCATCCCTAGTGCGGAAACCTTGGAAACAATCAATAACGCGATAAAAAAGGGAGCCATGGTTCTGATGGTGCCACATACAACGCTCGCGGAAACGAGCATGACAATGCCGCTGCAATTCCCCGAGTTGCGGGAACGTGTCTCGGTTATTTTCCGACCGCTCGACAATGATAAACTCGACGTTTGGGTCAGACACAGTCGCAGCCGGTTCGGGGTGCAATTGCTCTCCCGGCGCGCAGGCTACGGCGAGGCGCTCAAAGCATTGGAGGCCAATGATGCGGTCGGACTGCTCTTCGATCAGAATGCATCCGGCAAGGGCTCCCTGATCCACTTTATGGGACGCGTCGTCTCGGCCACCGAATTGCCGGGGATCATGGCTCACCGGAAAGAGGCCGATGCATTCATGGTATGTGCCGTCCGCACGGGGTTCTGGAAAGCAAAACTGGAGGTCGCCCCCCTGGACAAAGGAGAAGCTCCCATCGATCTCACCTTGTCGGCCAATGAATGGCTCTCTAACTTTCTGAAACGATCGGACAATTGTTGCGCGGATTGGCTCTGGCTCCATGACCGCTGGGGTTCACCCAAAAATCCGAAACGCCGTTTCCATCTTCGGGAGAAGCGAAACCGGCTGGAAGAAGACCGTCGGTTCCGCAACGGGAAGCGACCAGAACCAGTCATCAAGGTTTGGTTTTTCCTGCCGGAAACCCAAGCGAAATTTCGCGATCTGGCCGAAATGATGGGAATGATTCGGGAAAGTCGTCCCGACTACGCGCTCTGTGTCATCGGCGAACACTCCGAAAAAATGGTCTCCGATTCCTTCGGGAATCTGATTACCGAAACTATCAAACTGAGCCAATCCGAATCGCATAGAAAAACACAGATCGGGGCGATCGCAGCGGAGTATCCCGATGTGTGGATTAATTTGAGAACCGACCGCACTTCGCTGGAAGAGAGCCTCCTGAGCCGAGCAGAACAGCGTTTCGGTATAGAATCGTTGCCCCGGGCAAGCAAGTATTTAACCCATCTGGCTCCCGCACCAACGGAGACAAGCTGGCTACCCTTCTTCGAACGCTTCGGCCTCGGCACACGTAAAAAGCACCGATAGCTCTCCCCCCACTTGTGCCTATCATCAGCTAAAAATAAGCCGTTTAAAGAACCGTATAAAGTGCCTGTCCCTGTATTTAGCATGACTGCGACATCTATTTCGCCGCCGACCCGTGCTTTAAAGAACGTAAAAAGCATACAAGCTGGTGGCAGAAGCTGGGAGCTCGTTACCGATATTATGCTTCTCTGGAAGCATCTATCTTCAGCAACAACGCACCTGACACCTTAGTGCTGACAGATAAGGAAATCGAGGCCTTTCATAGGCACTATGGCACTCCCAAGGAGCGCTTTCATTTGCTCCCGCCAGGAGTGAGACGAAACACGCAGTCAGAAGGTGACGCAGCCGAAAATCGGGTTAGTCTGCGAAGGGAACTGGGCACTACACCATCCACCATCGTGGCTCTTTTCGTCGGCTCAGGCTTTCGAGTCAAGGGATTAGATCGCGCTTTGCGAGCCATTCAGTCGAACCAAAAATCGGCTTCAATAATCGAGTTTTGGGTGGTCGGTAATGGTAAGGCCTCTGAGTATCAAAACCTTATCGAAAAGACGGGAACGACGGTGCGCTTTCTCGGCGGCCGAGCCGACGTCAGTCGTTTTTACGATGCCGCGGACTTCTTACTACACCCCGCTTACAGTGAATCTGCGGGCAAAGTCTTACTCGAAGCCCTCACCCACGGCTTACCCGTATTGACGACGGATACCTGCGGCTATGCGCCCCACATCGAGCGAGCCGATGCGGGCTTCGTCGTGCCGAGTCCGTTTACTCAAAGTGAATTGGATAAAGCGGTAAGGCGATTCATCGAGGACGACGATGCTAGAAAACGCTGGGGGCACAACGCGCTCCACTACGTAGAGACCAACGATCTCTACAGCTGCCACGAGGCCGCTGCGGGATTGATCGAACAGCTACTGAGCCGCGATTAACGAAGTTTTTTCCGTAGCCGAGTCCTCATTACCCCCAGAGGCATGCCACGGGGATCTGCACAATATTCTTGGTAACTCTTGCTGGTCGTGGACTGTGGTTAACCACTATACCGAGTGGCCATTGATGCAGCTCCATCAAGTTTTGCATGGCTCGTAGCTCATTCTTAGATGTGTGGGAAGCGTATTTCACTTCGATGGGCAAAGAGCCGAAACTACCTTCTAGAATCAGATCCACCTCGCCGCCTGCCTTCGTTCGAAAGTGTGAATAGCGTAATTGACGCGCACGACCTGTCTCCATAACGCGAATAATTTCCTCGATAACAAAACCCTCGAAAAGATTGCCCAATCGAGGGAAGGTTTCGAGCTGGTCGACCGTCAAAATATTTTGCAAGAAGCAACATAAGCCAGTATCTCGAAAGTGTCCCTTCGGTAATTTGCTCGTCGTTTTAACCTTAGTGGTCTGAAAGGCAGGTAAACTTCTCCAAAAGTAAGTGCCTTCAATGATCTCTAAGTAATCACGCACCGACTTCTCACTGGCCTCCACTGAGCGTGCGATTTCTGAACGATTAACAATCGAATGCGATACGTGCGACAACATCTGAACCACTCGGCGATACTTAACCAAGTCTAACTGAGGATACAAAGATAGTATATCCCGTTGAATATAAGTCCGAAAATAGTTCTCATACCAATCATTCTGAAAATCTGGATCTGCCCGAAGCACAGGCTCTGGGTAGCCACCGTGCAGCATGGCCTGGCGCGATTCTAAAGATCCAAATCTAGGGGTTTCTAATGCTAACAAATTTCCAATATTTGCTTCAGATAAAGGGTTTTCAAAAATGTCATAAAAAGAAGATCGGGGCGTTTCATTCAACTCATTTTGCGCCAACGGATGCATTTCCATGATAGCGACCCGACCTGCTAACGATTCGCTTACACGTGAAATCAACTCAAAGCTTGCTGAACCAGTTAAGATAAAACGCCCTCTCTTGGATCGATCTTTGTCAATGACGCCTCTAAGTATCTTAAAGATTTCGGGGTGAGCCTGAGCTTTATCTAAAATGACATGCTCAGGGTGATCCGCGAAGAAGAGCTCGGGGGTATCGAGTACACGCTGTGCATCGGTTGAGTTTTTAAGATCCAAATACAACCAATCTGAACCAAGCTGCTGGACAAAAGTACTTTTACCCACTTGTCGAGCACCCAAGACAACCAGCACTGGAAAATTACTCAACAATCGCTGGGCTTTATCACTTCAATTTCGAGAAATCATATCAACTATAATGAACCATTCAAACACTCGTCGTCAAACTAAAAAACCATCTAATTTCGTAATGGGAGAACGAAATAGGATGGTTAATTGATATGGATTTTTTGTGCTGCGTCAATAATTCGCCATTTAGGAGAGCCTGAGCTTTTTCCGTAGCTTTCTCTTATACCGCTTGAGCCGTGCTTTGATCGCGTAGAGTATGAAGCTAAGCTTGTGGTTCCTTGGCGACTCCGTTAGAAAATCCGGACAATCAGACAACTGGGCTCCATCGCGATCATAGATGGCGGTCAAGGACTCTAGCGATTCCGAAGCGAGACAGTCTTTGATCCGCGCTAAGCCACCGTTTCTCGTCCAAGCCACTAGGCAGACTTGGTCATCTTTATGGAACTCGTGGATCTCCAGACCATTTCCCGCGCATCGTGCGGCCTTATAGCTAAAGCCAGCAAGGCGCTGGACGAGTGTAAGCAAGGCATGAAAAGCGGGGCGGCGGCGCCATTGCGTAGGCTCCCCAGGATAGGCAGAATAAAAAGCGACCACATCCCGATGATCAGAACTACTGCGGTCTTCGGTGCCATCATCGACTAAACCTTCGCGGTAACTAACCAGCGGGCCCCAAAAGACCCGTTCAAAAACACCGACACTGGCACAAAGGGTATAATAACGCACCAAATAGTCTGCCATCTGCTCTTCAGGAAGAGTGAGACACCGCTCAATACGGGGGATCGGCCAAAACGCACTGGCCTATGCCGCCTCCGAAGACTTATACAGCTGCCACAAAGCCGCAGCAGAAATCATCGAACGTCGACTGCAACACAGAGCTTAACCGGAATCCCACGACCTACTCGACTCACGGGAGCGTGAAGAAGGAAGGAGCCCCGCCTCTTCGTTTATCGAATAGAATGAGAATTTCGTTTGTAGCATCGACTCGGGGACTCATCATCAGTGCTTCTGCTTTACCTGGCTGAGGCAATTCACCCCGCAGCTCTATAGCTCCATTCGTATGATTCCACAAATATACGCGAGATTTCCGAAAGGACTCGTAATGGAAGTCCAGCGCCGGGTCCCGACTATGTCCTATGGCTGAATTACCGACTAGCAGCAAAATCCCCTCCGGAGTCTCAGTCATCCCACGAATGCCAAGCACTTCGCCTAAAGCCAACTCATGCAGTCTATAGCCATCGATTGATTGGTTAAAAAGCCCCGCTGCAGATATCTCGATAACATATACATTTCCATTAATATTCGGCCCGCGTAGTCCGAAAAAAGACTCCCGTCCTTCGCGGCCAAGCCCTCAACATTGAGACCGCCCAAATCGATTGACCGCCTGAAATACTCTTGCAACTGAGCATCATTTTGAAACAGCTCACTCAGGCTGGCCTCACTCAGGTTTAAGAGTTCCGGAGATGAGTCAGGAATTTGAAAGCGAAAGACCACTTCACGTGAGCTTGAGCGTGAGTTATGCGAGCCTACGGCGTAAAACCACCCGTCCATCCATGCGGCTCCCTCAAGATCGAGTTCTCCTTTTTCAGCGGCAGAGGACTCAACCAATGGATGCGTGGTTTCTGGAAAATGACATCGTTGACATAAAAAACACACAAATAATTCCCGATGGCAGGTGCAATTATAATAAAACGTTCCCATCTAAACTGATAGCTAATTGAGAGATTGAAAACTCAATTCCTTCAGCTTTTGGATGGCGCCATGTTATTGAATGTGCGAGGAATGAATCTACCGAGAAAATTACACCCAGCGCTTTTGAACGCCGACTTTTCTCATTGCCGCAGATTATCACATGGTATCTCTTGGCCATACAGATTCCGAACTGTCGGACTCAACCCAGGACGCTACGCTCCTTTTCCATCAGTCCTAGACCCACTAATTAGTCATCAATCATATGCATTTAGACCTGAAGGCCGAACTGCGAGATGCCATTCCGACAGGGAGCGATCCCTTTGATTGGTTCCTATTCAGTGGCGGCGAGGTGCATCGCAAAGTCAAGAACCGTCTGACCTACGAGACACACCTCGGCGAGCTGCATTTCTACGTCAAGCGCCACCTCGGCTGCGGCTGGGGGGAAGTATTTAAAGAATGGTATCGCTTCCGTAAGCCAGTTGTCAGCGCGCGCACTGAATGGGAAGGCGCTGAGGCACTGGCAGCAGCGGGCGTGCGTGTGCCGAAGGTTCTGGGTAAAGGCGAACGCGGTCGCTACCCGCACGCGGTGGAATCCTTCGTCGTGCTCGAAGCCTTGGAAGATTGCGAAACCCTGGAACACTTCAAAGAGGGCTGGCTCGACTATCGCGGCCCAAGCTGGGTCGCCCTCAAACGCACCCTGATCGATGAAGTCGCCCAGATGGGACGCATCATGCATGCGCAAGGCATCAATCACCGCGACTTCTACATCAACCATTTCCTCATCAATCGGGACATCATCCGAGCTTGGAAACCCGGCAACAGTATTCCCTTACACCTGATCGATTTACATCGCGTGCAACAACGCGCAACCGTCCCCCATCGATGGTTGGTCAAAGATCTCAGCTCTTTATTGTTCTCCGCCCTCGATGTCGGCCTCACCTCAGCAGACTGCGTGCGTTTTCTACGCGTCTATCTTGGAGACGACTGGAAGACTTCTTTGCGTCAGAAGGATGAGCCTTGGAAGGTAATCATCAAGAGAGCCTGTAAGCTCTATCAGGGTTTTCACTGCAAGGAACCCGAACTGCCAAAACTCCTACAAACTCAATATACGCCATAGTGCATCTAAGCGCAAATGACACTCACTTTAGCGTAGTGGCGATTTTAGTCGCCATTTTAAGACGGTGGCTAAAGCACCCAAAGGGCATACACGCACTGCTACGGCCTTACGCTTCGATAAAGATGTTCTATTACGCGCCAACCCCATACTCTCTGCCCTATGAATAACATTTGGCTGAACCCAGATTACCGAAACTCCCGCCCGCTTACAGCGGTTTTTGCGGATCGTGATGGCACCCTCATTCGTCACGTGGACTATATCGACGATCCAGCGAAGATCGAGTTGCTCTCAGGAGTCAAAGAAAGCGTGCATCGCCTGATCGAGTCGAAGGTTCCGTTTTTCATTCTGACCAACCAGTCTGGCGTGGGACGCGGCTACTTCCCCATCGAACGGGTTCACGCCTGCCAAGCGCGGCTCTTTGAATTACTCGAAATCGAACCAGCGCAAATCGCGGGCTGGTGCATCGCGCCCGAAGCTCCAGATGCGGAGGGCGGCTACCGAAAGCCCTCTCCCCGCTTCATCGAAGAGGCCTGTGCCCATCTCGATGTGGCGGCTGAGCGTTGCCACATGGTCGGCGATACTCTAGTTGATCTAGAAACCGCGTGGAACGCGGGCACCCGCGCGTGGGCGGTGGCCTGCGGCAAACCGGAACTGCCGAAACAGATCGCTGCAGGTGAGGTCTCCGGTGAGTATACCCTCCGCGACAACTTTCCCGCCTGCGTCGAGGCCATCTTGTCCGCTTGACCTAGGCCGAAAATCAAACAAATTCATCCCCATGCGTTATCGGATACAATTATGGGAGACAGATGAAGGCTGGGCAGTTAGCTGCCCAGATTTGCAAGGCTGCCACTCGCAAGGAGATTCCAAAGAAGAGGCACTTACCAACATCGCCGATGCGATTCGCCTATGGCTTGAAGTCGAAGCCGAGGAAAACGGAATCAAGTCGGTTGAAACAATGGAAATTGCGCTTTAAGGATGCCCAAATTACCAGGTATCCATCAACGGGAGGCCATACGCGTCTTTCAAAAGATCGGTTTTAAGGTCGTTCGCCAGAGTGGTCACATCGTAATGAGTAATGGTAATATACGTTTAACGATCCCTCGTCATAACCCCATCAATGCAATCACGATGGGGAACATCGCCAAAGACGCAGGACTCTCTCCCCAACAATTCAAAGAGCTTTTGTAATCACCCAATCAACCACATTTTCTAAAATGAGCACAGGCAAACACATACTTGTCACAGGCGGCGCAGGCTTTATCGGCAGCGCTCTGATTCACGCACTCAATCAATCCGGACAGACCGATATCATTGTGTCGGACATTCTCGGGCAGGACGAAAAGTTTAAAAACCTCGTTCCTCTCCGCTATGCGGACTATCTGGAAGCCGACGACTTGCTGATACTCGCTGAGGAAGCGCCGGAGTATTTTGATCAATTTTCGACTATTTACCACCTCGGCGCCTGCTCCGCCACGACCGAGAAAGACGCCAGCTACCTGATCCGTAATAACTACGAGTTCACCAAGGCACTCGCCTCCATCGCGATTGAGAAAGACATCCGCTTTGTCTATGCCTCCAGCGCGGCCACTTATGGCGATGGCAGCCAGGGGATGGACGACACCCTCGAAGACCTACATACGCTCTGTCCGCTCAACATGTATGGCTACTCAAAGCACATGTTTGACTGCTACGCCCAGCGCATGGGCTGGCTGAATAAGATCGTAG